>ERZ500977.209-NODE-209-length-11325-cov-4.088465_pt1 | contig 11325 bp, 11 predicted proteins | sample MGYA00248863_ERZ500977 | MGnify/ENA primary metagenome ERZ500977 (study PRJEB25958, sample SAMN03398581) | human skin metagenome | study: EMG produced TPA metagenomics assembly of the Human Skin Microbiome Metagenome (human skin metagenome) data set.
ATTCGGTCTCCCAGCAGCGCGCCGCCGCTGTAGGGAGACGACGGATCCACGGCCAGCACCGCTACCCGCATCCCGTCCGCGCGGTAAGCGCCGACCAGCGCCCCCACCGTCGTCGACTTCCCCGCACCCGGCGGCCCGGTGATCCCGACGACGCGCGCGGGCGTCACGGGCCCCAGAGCAGCGAGCACCTCCGCCCGCCGGCGGCTCTCCACGGCGCTCAGCAGCCGTCCCGCCGCACGCGGTGACCCGCCGCGAGCAGCGGCGATGAGCTCATCGATGGTCACTTCAGACAGATTACGCAGGCTCACTCCCGGTCGATTGTTACATGGTTGAGAATGCTATTCTCCACTGAAGAGAGTCGCCTTTCAAGGAGTGTTCGTATGGAGATCGCCGGAAGCTCTGCCGTGGTTGTCGGAGGCGCAGGCGGTCTCGGAGAGGCCACGGTGCGCCGACTGGCCGGCGCGGGCGCCAAGGTAGTGATCGCCGATCTCGCCGACGACAAGGGCAAAGCCCTCGAATCCGAACTCGGGGTGCGCTACGTACGGACCGACGCCACGTCTGAGGACTCGGTCAACGCCGCGATTGCCGAGGCGGAATCGCTGGGGCCGCTGCGTATTTCGGCTGACACCCACGGCGGGCCCGCCAGCGGCGGTCGGCTGATCGGCAAGGACGGCTCACCACTGGACCTCGACGGCTTCAAAAAGACGATCGAGTTCTACCTGACCGCGGTGTTCAACGTCATGCGACTGTCGGCCGCGGCAATCGCCAAGACCGATCCGCTTGATGAGGGCGCGCGCGGCGTCATCATCAACACGGCCTCGATCGCCGGCTACGAAGGGCAGATCGGCCAGCTGCCATACTCCGCAGCCAAAGGTGGCGTCCTCGGCATGACGCTGGTGGCCGCACGTGATCTGTCCCCCTTGGGGATTCGCGTCGTGACGATTGCCCCGGGCACAATCAATACTCCGGCCTACGGGCAGGCCGCCGACCAACTCGAGCAGTACTGGGGCCCGCAGGTGCCGTTCCCCAAGCGCATGGGTCGCTCCACGGAGTATGCGCGACTGGCACAGAACATCATCGAGAACGACTACCTCAACGGCGAGATCATCCGGCTCGATGGGGCGTTGCGGTTCCCGCCGAAATGAGCGGTCCGCTCGACGGCAAGGTGGCCTTCGTCGCCGGTGCGAGCCGGGGCATCGGCGCGACCATCGCCACAGCGCTGGCGCGCGCAGGTGCCTCCGTCGCCGTGGCGGCTCGATCCGAACGTGAGGGCAAGCTGCCCGGCACCATCGGCGCTGTCGCGCAGCGCATCACCGATGACGGTGGACGCGCGTTGCCCGTCGTGTGCGACGTCACCAGCGAGGCGTCGGTCGATGACGCCGTGGCGGCCACGGTCGCCGAATTCGGCGGCATCGACATCCTGGTCGCGAACGCGGGGGTCCTGTGGCTGGGCCCCATCGAATCCACGCCGCTCAAGCGCTGGCAGCTGTGCCTCGACGTGAACACCACCGGCGTCTTCCTCGTCACCAAGGCCGCCATCCCGCACGTGCGCGCCCGCGGCGCAGGCTCGCTGATCGCGATCACGACCACCGGCGTCACCATGACCGGGCACGGCGCCAACGCCTACTGGGTGTCTAAAGCCGCCGCCGAGCGGCTCTACCTCGGTCTGGCCGCGGACCTGAAAGCAGACAACATCGCCGTCAACTGCCTGAGCCCGTCGCGCGTCGTACTGACCGAGGGCTGGCAGGCCGGCGGCGCGGGGATGCAGGTCCCGCCCGAAATGGTCGAACCGCCAGAGGCGATGGCCGACGCCGCCGTTTTCCTCGCCCAGCAGGACGCTTCGGGCATCACGGGCACGATCCAGCGCTCGGAAAAAATGGTCAGGTAGCGCACCACTTGCACCGCGCTTTGCACCGCGAGCGCGCGTGTCTGCTCGCCAACACGCCGATAGCTCTTGGCATTTCGCGCACGCTCGCCAGCAGCGAGAGCGCGCTCACACGCGCGCGCCGCGGCGTGTCGCTGTGCAGACGCGCGCGCTCGCGGTGCGAGTCCCCTACTTCTTGGCGATCAGGCCGTCGACGATCTTGTTGAACTCCGGCGTCCCGAACGACACGTACTCGGCGAGATTCGCATAGTCCAGCGAGGCCATCACCGACTTCTCCAACTGTATGTTCATCAGCCGCTTGGTGGCCTCGACGGCCTGCTGGGGAAGTTCGAGCAGCTTCTTGGCGCAGGCGATCGCCTCGGCAAGCGGGTCCGCGACGACGTGGTTGGCCAAACCGAGTTCGACGGCGCGCGCGGCCTTGATGCGAACACCGGTGAGCGCAAGCTCCTTGGCCTGCAACAGACTTATCTGTGATCCCCACACCAGCGGGCCTCCGTCGGCGGCGACCAGACCGATCGAGACGTGCGGGTCGGCGAAGAACGCGTTCTCGCCGATGTAGACGACATCGGACAGCGCCGCGAGGCTGCAGCCGAGCCCGACGGCCGGCCCGTTGACGGCGGCCACGACGGGGATGCGGCAACGCACCATCCCGATGACAAGGTCGCGACCGTGCTTGATCGTCTTCTGGCGCAGCGCTTCGTCGTTGCGCAGCTCGTCGAGGTAGTTGAAGTCGCCACCGGCCGAAAAGGCCCGGCCCGCACCGGTGATCACCGCAGCTCGGGCGTCGACGTCCTCGTTCAGCTCCTCCCAGATCTTCGCGAGACCCACATGCAGATTGTCGTTGACCGCATTGAGGTCGTCGGGCCGGTTGAGGGTGATGATGCGTAGCGCACCGTCGGCCTCGACCTTGATTTCGTCCGGCATTCCATACATGTTCTAGACCCCCAGTCCGAGGATGCGTTGCGCGATGATGTTCTTCTGAATCTGTGACGTGCCGCCCATGACACTTTGTGCGCGGCTGTACATGTAGGCCCCAAAGAGCTCGTCGTCGCCGGTGCCCACGGTTTTGAGCGCGGCATGTCCGACCGACTGCTCGACCCACGTCATCAGCAGCTTGTCGAGCGATCCCTGCGGGCCGTGATTGAGACCGTCGAGTTGCTCCGACAACCGCCTGCGCACGTGCAGGCGCAACATCTCCGTCTGCACCCATGCCCACAGCAGTTCTTCGTTGGGGGCGTCGGCGAGCCCGGATGCCATCTGCCGCACGGTCTTTCCGTAGCGGGCCGAGAATCCGAGCGTCGACGGTTCGCGTTCGTGGCTGACGACTGTCATCGCCAGCTTCCAGCCCTCTCCTGGAGCGCCGACCATATTCTTGGCAGGCACGCGTGCACCGTCGAAACCGACCTGGCCGAACTCCTTGGTGACGCCGCTGATCATCTTCAGTGGACGCTGCTCGATGCCGTCCTGGTGCATCGAGACGATGAACGCCGAGATGCCCTTGTGCTTGGGAACGTCTTTGTCCGTGCGGGCGAGGACCAGACACCAGTCCGCCACGTCGGAGTAGCTCGTCCAGATCTTGTGCCCGTGGATGACGTACTCGTCACCGTCCCTGACGGCGGTGGTGGTCAGAGAGGCCAGATCCGATCCGGCACCTGGTTCCGAGAAGCCCTGACACCACCGTTCCGTGCCGTTGATCATGCCGGGCAGAAAACGCTGCCGAAGTTCCTCGCTGCCATGGTGACTCAGGCCGACGACGAGATATCCCAGGCTGGGCCGCGCGGGAGCGCCCGCCTTGGCGATCTCCTCGTCGACGATCACATCGTAGACGGGGGGAAGATCCTGTCCGCCGTACTCCTTCGGCCACGAGGTGCCGAAGAAGCCCGCCTCGAACAGAGCCTGGTGCCACTCCCCCGCCTTGGCCCAGTAGGCGTCACCAGAGGTCGGGAACTTGCCCTTCTGCTCCTTGAGCCAACCGCTCAGCCGTTCGCGGAACGCGGCCTCGTCCGGCGAATCACGAAAGTCCAATGGTCAGCTCCTCCAACTTGGCGGGCCAGGTCTCGGTGGCAGCCAACACCCGGCGAAGATAGACGTGAGCCAGGCACTCCCACGTGTTGCCGATACCGCCGTGCACCTGAATCGACGTCTCGCACACAGTCATTGCCGCGCGTGCGCAATAGATCTTCGCCACCCGGTTCGCCTCGATCGCTTCACGCACAGGGAGTTCGTCGACCGCCCACGCGCCGTGGCGCGCCACGCTGATCGACCCCTCGATCAACGCCAGACCCTCGGCGAGCAGATGTGCGACGGCCTGGTAGGAGCCGATGGCCGACCCGTACTGCTCACGTACCTTGGCGTACTCGGTGGCCAGCGCGTGGGTGCCCCGAGCCGCTCCGACGATGTCGGCCGTGGTCGCCGCGAGTGCCAGCGCATACCAGCGCCCGGCGTCTTCGTCGGACAACTCGGTGAGCTCGCTCGGCGACTCCACCACTCCGGCAAGGCTTCCCGTCAGGTCGACCGATTCCGGGGGACTCTCGGGCGGCAAAACCGCTCGCCCCAGCCGGTTCTGGAGATCGTCGATGAGCATCGGTCCGAGGTAGGGCACGTCGACCAATCCCCTGCCGAACTCCTCGGCGACAATGGCGACCTCCACGGCCGACGCGCCGTCGGCGCGCAGCGTCCGGAACCCGGTGGCGTCCACCGCCTTCTCCAGCCGCGCACGACGCGTCTCGTCGTCGAGGTCGGCCACCGACCTCGGCCCAAAGTCACCCGCCACCTCTGCGGCGGCATCGCGCAGCTGTCGCTGCTCCTGGGTCAGACGGACGTCCACTGTTCTCCTCCGCTCTCGGGGCTCATCGCGCGCTCCCGCAACACTCTCCGCAGCACCTTGCCCGAGGGCAGCCGCGGGATTTCGTCGACGACCAGCACCTGACTGGGACGTTTGTAGGAAGCGAGCCGATCTCCCACGAGGGTGACGAGCTCATCGGTGTCGACGGTGCGGTTCACCGCAACTGCGGCGACGATCGCCTCTCCGTCGGCCACGGGAACACCGAACACCGCGCAGTCCTCGACGGCGGAATGACCGTGAAGCACGGCCTCGATCTCAGCGGGCGCGACCTGGAAGCCGCGGACTTTGATCATCTCCTTGGCGCGGTCGGTGATCCGTAGCCAGCCGTCGGCATCGAGACTTCCGACGTCGCCGGTGCGATACCAGTCGTCGGAAAACGCCTCGGCCGTGCAGTGTTCGGGAAGGTAGCCGGCCATCGCCGAGCCGGAGCGCACGTGGATCTCGCCTTCCTCGCCGGGGGGTAGCGGCTCACCGGTCTCGAGTGAGACGGTCCGGATGTCCACGTCCGCGACGGCACGCCCGACCGTATCGAGCCGTGCATGCTGAAGGTCGTTGCAGGAGATCACCGGAAGCTCGCTCGCGCCGTAGGCGGTCACCCACGAAACCCCTGTGCGTGCCGAAACCGCCTCCGCCACAATCTGTGTCACCGGGGTGGCACACCACATGATGTAGCGCAGCGACGACAGGTCGTAATCTTCCAGACGTGGATGCGCCGACAGCGCCAGGGCAATAGGCGCGACGGCCATCTCGATTGTGATGCCGTCGGATTCGATGTGGCGCAGCATCGCATCGATGTCGAACCTGCGGTGCAGCCGGATCCACGCGCCGGTATCGAGGGCCATGATGATGTTGAGCAGACCGAGGATGTGCGACGGCGGCGTCATCACCTGCATCCGGTCCGCCGCCGTCAACCCGAGCGCCTCACGCCAGTGCCTGATCGCCACCGACAGCGAGGCATGCGTATGACGCACCGCTTTGGGCATGCCCGTCGTTCCTGAGCTGAACACGAACACCGCGTCGGCTTCGGGCGTTGGTGCCTCCGCCAGCCAAGACCCGGGCGCGATCTCGTCGTCGAGCGAGACCATGGGCATCGTCTCGGCGAGCACCGGGTGATCGCCCACCGCATGTGTGGGCGCCGTCAACGACAGGGCGTAGTCAACTTCGGTCCGCTTCCACGCCGGACTCAGCAGCACGGCGGCAGCTCCCAGCCGCCAGATTGCTCGCAGCGCGACGACGAACTCGGGGCGGTTGGACGACATCAGCGCGACCCGAGAACCGCGCGTGACGCCACGGCGACTCAGCGACCATGCCATCCCGTTGGCCAGTGCGTCGAGGTCGGCGAGGCTGAACTGCCGTTCCTCGAAGGCGAGCGCCATCGGCTCACTCACGCGCGCGCCCCTTCCGGAAGTGATGGATGATGTCGGCGAGAGGACTACGGTTTGTCCAGGAGAATAGTATTCTCCTATTATCAGAATGACAATGTCGAAAGAGAGTCACATGACCGACCCGCAGGCACCGGGAACGGGGTCCGCAGTGACTGAGGCAGCAGCCCAGGGCACCATCACCATCCACCTCGACGGCTCAACCGCATCGGTCGGCCAGCGGGCGGGTGAAACCCTTCTGGAAAGCGCGCGCCGCGCCGGTATGGGACCGCCGTTCTCCTGCGAGGCGGGCAACTGCGGCACGTGCATGGCCCTTCTCACCGAAGGCACGGCGACGATGCGCGTCAACGACGCGCTCACCGAAGACGAAGTCGACGAGGGATACGTGCTCACCTGCCAGGCCGTTCCCGACACCCCGAACGTGACCGTCAACTACGACGAGTGAGCCGCCGCACCGGCGTGCTCGTCCAGCGCAGGCGCAGGCCGATACTCGGGCTCATAGCCCGCAATCCTGATGGGACTGCCCACCAACCGAAAAGCACCTGCGGTGACCAACGCCTCAGGAGTCGCTTGAAGAGCCTCCGGCAGTGTGCGCACCGCGGCGACCGGAAGTCCCAACGGTCGCAACCGTTCCTGCCAGTTCAGCGCGGTGTCCGTCGCCAAGGCAGCGCTCACCAACTTCAGCACCTCATCTCGGCGTGCTGCGCGCTCGGCCAGCGTGGCGAAACCCTCGATACCGGCCTCGGCGGCGAACGCCGCCCAGAACGCGTCGTGGGTGATGAACAGCGCCAGGTATCCGTCGGCGGTAAGGAATAGCTGCGCGGGCACGTAGAACGAGTGTGCGCCATAGGGATAACGCTTCGGCTCGAGACCGTCGTTGAGGAACGCCGCTGCCCGATAGTTCAGCTGCGAGAGCATCACATCCTGCATCGACACGTCGACCTGCCCGCCGCGGCCCGCGACGATCTGGGCCAGCAGGCCGAGCGCCGCGGTGAGCCCCGTCGAATTGTCCACCGAAGAATATCCCGGCAGCGTCGGAGGATCCGCCGGATCACCCGTCATGGCCGCCACGCCCGTCGCCGCCTGGATCACGTAGTCGAACGCCGGGTCGTCACCACCGTCGAGCCCGAAACCCGTCAGCGCGACGCAGACGATGGCCTCGTTGAACTCTTTGAGCGACTCATAGGTCAAACCCAGCCGCTTGATCGCCGACGGCTTCATATTGACAAGCAGCGCATGCGAATTCGCGACCAGCTGACCCAGCTGCCGGCGGCCTTCAGCCGAGCGGAGGTCGAGTACCACGCTCTGCTTGTTCCGATTCAGACTCGCGAAGTAACTGTCGCTGACCTGCCTGGAGATCTCGCCGCCCGGCGGTTCGATCTTGATCACTTCGGCGCCGAGATCGGCGAGCATCATCGTCGCGTACGGCCCCGCCAGCATGACACCGACCTCGAGAATACGGATTCCCGCGAGCGGGCCGACAGACGTCACTTGACAGCCTTCGCGAGCTCGCCGATCACCTCACGGGTCCGGTACTTCGACGCCACCAGCTCGTCGCGCGTTTCCCCGATCGGCAACAGACGGACCGACAGGTCCGTGACCCCGGCGTCGGCAAACTGTTTGAAGCGAGCCAGGATCGCGTCCTCATCGCCCGCTGCGCAGAGGTCGCCGACGTTGCGTGCGTCGCCGCGGTCCAGCAGACGCTGATAGTTCGGCGAGGTCTCCGCCTCAGCCAAGATCCTGTTGGCCCGTTCCTTGGCGGCGTCGATCTCGGAGTTGGCGCACAGGCACACCGGGATGCCGGCCACAACGCGCGGTGCCGGGCGTCCTGCGTCGGCCGCGGCCTTGGTGATCTTCGGTGCGATGTGCTCGCCGATGGCCTTCTCGTCAGCCATCCACAGCACGGTGCCGTCGGCGTGCTCTCCCGCGATCTGCAGCATCACGGGGCCGAGCGCGGCGACCAGAACCGGAAGTGGCTGCGCTGCAGCGAGAACCGTCGGGTTGTGCACCGTGAAGGTGTCGTTCTCGACGTCGACGTCACCGGGCCCCGCCAGTGCGGCGTTGAGCACCTCGAGGTAGTCGCGGGTGTACGCCGCGGGTTTCTCATAGGGAATACCCAACATATCGCGCACGATCCAGTGGTGCGACGGCCCGACACCGAGAGCCAGTCGGCCCGCCGACACCGCGTGCACTGAAAGTGCCTGCCGGGCAAGCGCGATCGGGTGCTGCGCTTGGAGTGGGACCACAGCCGTGCCGAGTTCGATGCGCGAAGTGTGGGCGGCCATCAGCGCGACCATCGTCAAGCAGTCGAAGTCGTTGGGCACCTGCGGCATCCACGCGGTGTCCAGACCGGCCGACTCCGCCCATTCGATGTCGGACACCAGCTTGGCGACCTTGCGTGCCATGTCGCCGCGCTCGGCCCCGATCATCACGCCGAGTCTCATGCTGACTTCTCCTTTGCCGAGAGTGCGACCAGATCGCGGATTCCGCCGTGCACACGCACTGAGCGCACTGTCGGCGGGCTTAACGTCACTGGGCGGCTTCCTTGGTCAGCTCACGCACGTCGCGCACCAGGTCCTCGAGCGAGGTCCCCGTCGGGAACACGGCGGCGGCACCGGCGTCGAGCAGCTTCTGCACATCGCCCTGCGGGATGGTCCCGCCCACGACCACCGCGATGTCACCGGCGTCGGCGGCGCGCAGCGCGTCGACCGTCCGGGCTGTCAGCGAAACGTGGGCGCCGGAGAGAATCGAAAGTCCGACCAGCGCAACATCTTCCTGGAGGGCAATCGAGACGATGTCTTCGATACGCTGCCGGATACCGGTGTAGATCACCTCGAAACCCGCGTCGCGCAGCGTGCGCGCGACGATCTTGGCTCCTCTGTCGTGGCCGTCCAACCCGGGCTTGGCCACCAACACACGTACACCCATCGCCAGAACACCTCCTCTCTAGAAAACGACGGGCTGCTGGAACTCGCCCCACACCGACTTCAGTGTCGACACCATCTCGCCCACGGTGCAGTAGGCATTCGCGCAGTCGATCAGATTGTGCATCAGGTTGCCGTCGCCCTCAGCGGCGCGGGCCAGCGCGGTCAGCGCCTCCTTCACCGCGAGGTCGTCACGCTCGGCCTTGACCTTGGCAAGACGCCTGAGCTGCTTGTCGCGCCCCTCCGCGTCGAGCTCGTAGGTCGCGAGGTCAGGCGGCGGCTCGTCGACGACGAACTTGTTCACCCCGACCACGGGCCGCTCCCCCGACTCGACCTGCTGATGGATCTTGAACGCCTCGTCGGCGATCAGGCCCTGCAGGTAACCGTCCTCGATACAGCGCACCATGCCGCCGTGAGTCTCGAGATCGTGCATGATCTCGATGATCTTCTCCTCCGTGGCATCGGTGAGCGCCTCGACGAAGTACGAGCCCCCGAGCGGATCGGCCACCTTGGTCACGCCCGTCTCGTAGGCCAGGATCTGCTGGGTGCGCAGCGCCAGCGTCGCCGATTCCTCCGACGGCAGCGCGAACGGCTCGTCCCACGCCGCAGTGAACATCGACTGCACTCCGCCCAGCACGGCGGCCAGGGCTTCGTAGGCGACGCGCACCAGGTTGTTCTGCGCTTGTGGCGCATACAGCGACGCCCCACCGGCGACACAGCCGAACCGGAACATCGACGCCTTGTCGGTGGTGGCGCCGTAGCGCTCCCGCACGATCGTCGCCCAGCGCCTGCGGCCGGCCCGGTACTTGGCGATCTCTTCGAAGAAGTCGCCGTGGGTGTAGAAGAAGAACGAAATCTGCGGGGCGAACTTGTCGATCGTCATGCGGCCGCGCTCGACGACGGTGTCGCAGTAGGTGACGCCGTCGGCGAGGGTGAACGCCATCTCCTGCACGGCGTTGGCACCGGCATCGCGGAAGTGGGCGCCCGCCACCGAGATCGCGTTGAACCGCGGCACCTCGGCGGCGCAGAACTCGATGGTGTCGGCGATCAGTCGCAACGACGGCTCCGGCGGCCAGATCCACGTCCCCCGGGAGGCGTACTCCTTGAGGATGTCGTTCTGGATGGTGCCGGTGAGCTTCTCCCGCGGGACGCCCTTCTTTTCAGCGGCCGCGACGTAGAAGGCGAGCAGGATGGCCGCGGTGCCGTTGATCGTGAAACTCGTGCTGATCTTGTCCAGCGGAATGCCGTCGAACAGGATCTCCGCGTCGGCGAGGGTGTCCACCGCGACGCCGACACGACCGACCTCCTCGCCGAACTCAGCGTCGTCGGAGTCGTAGCCGCACTGTGTCGGCAGGTCGAGGGCCACCGACAGTCCCGTACCGCCCTGATCCAGCAGATAGCGGTAACGGCTGTTCGATTCCTCAGCGGTGCCGAAGCCCGAATACTGGCGGAATGTCCACGTCTTACCGCGGTACCCGGACGCAAAGTTGCCGCGGGTGAACGGATACACGCCGGGCGGTGGCGGTTCGACCGCCCGCTCGCCCGGTCCGTACACGGGTTCCAGCGGGATACCGGAAGGGGTCTCGACCCGAGGCACGACTTGCTCGCTCATCGTTGGATAACGTACTTGCAAAAAATGAGAATGCCAATACCGCCTGGGGGAAAGATGCACGCCGCAGCATGTGCACCACCCCCAGTATGGAAGTCGAAGCCCCGGTACACAGCGATTATGGGATTCGCCTAAAATGAGAACGGCACTATCTAGCGCCAACGAGGAGGGCCGACATTTGCCTGAGAGCAGCGCACAGTTCGCCGACCGCACCATCGTGGTCTCGGGAGGCAGCCGAGGGATCGGGTTGGCCATTGCGCTGGGAGCCGCCCGTCGTGGCGCCAACGTCGTGCTTCTGGCCAAGACGGCCGAGCCGCACCCCAAGCTTCCCGGCACCGTGCACACCGCCGTGGCCGAGGTAGAGGCGGCCGGCGGCAAAGGTGTCGCAGTGGTCGGCGACGTCCGCAAGGAAGAAGACGTCGCACGCGCGGTCGATACGGCCGTGGCGCACTTCGGCGGCGTGGACATGGTCGTGAACAACGCCAGCGCGATTGCCACCGAGCCGACCGATCAACTGTCGGCCAAGAAGTTCGATCTGATGATGGACATCAACGTTCGGGGCACCTTCCTGCTGACCAAGGCCGCCCTGCCGCACCTGCAGAGATCACGGTCCGCACACGTGCTCACGCTCGCGCCACCGCTGAACCTGTCACCCAAATGGCTCGGCGCCCACCCCGTCT
>ERZ500977.210-NODE-210-length-11286-cov-7.045410_pt1 | contig 11286 bp, 12 predicted proteins | sample MGYA00248863_ERZ500977 | MGnify/ENA primary metagenome ERZ500977 (study PRJEB25958, sample SAMN03398581) | human skin metagenome | study: EMG produced TPA metagenomics assembly of the Human Skin Microbiome Metagenome (human skin metagenome) data set.
CGGTTCGGGGCGTCCTTTGCGGCGGCGGCAGAGCCAGGTCCAGCCTCTGGGCTGGACCGGCAAGGGCGGCGGCTTCCGAACGATTCAACCGGAAGCTGTATCAGCCCTCCGGGCCGCGTTCGGCCTCGATGGCGCCGCTGCGCTGGAGCTGGCTGGCCAGCATCCAGCAGACAAGCGCCCAGCCCGCGCCGGCGGCCCACCCCGCCAGCACGTCGGTCGGCCAGTGGACCCCGAGATAGAGGCGACTCATCCCCACCGCGATGGTCAGGAGCACCGCGACCGCCACCACATAGACCTTGAGCGCCCGGCTCGACTGGATCCGCGACAGCATCACCGCAAGCGTCAGGTAGGTTGCCGCCGCCAGCATCGAATGGGCGCTGGGGAAGGAGGCGGTATAGACCTCGGCCCCGTGCGGGACGAGATCGGGCCGCGGCCGGTCGAAGCCGGCCTTGGCGGCAAAGGACACCACGATCCCGCCCGTCACCGACCCGAGCAGCACCAGCGCCGAGCGGATCTTTCCGAGCAGCAGCAGATAGCCCGCGACGGCCAGAGTGACGAAGCACAGCACCACCATGCTGCCGAGCGCGGTGACATCGCGCGCCATCTCCTCGAGCCAGCCCGGTCCGAGGGGATCCGCCGGATTGCCCGGGCTGCGCAGGGCGAGCAGGATCGCCCGGTCGAAGGCATGGGTCTCGCCCTCCATCACTTCATCCGCCAGCGCGAGGAACACCCAGCCACAGATGGCGACAAGCAGCAGGACAACGAGGAAGCGCAACTCGACCCGCTGCCGGATCAGTGCGCGAAGGGACCAGCGATCACTCATGGCGGCATGATCTGGACCGAAACGCCCGGCATGGCAATGCAGGGCGCCGCCGGTTCCGCGACTCCCGCCACCAGGGGATTGACTGGTCAATCAATCAGCCCGCAGGGTCGGGCCCCGCACCCCAGAGGCGTCGGAGCGGATCAACAACCCTTAATTGATAAACGTTGACACAATTGCATCTGATGGTTGTATAGATTGATCGGATGCGGAATGGAGCGTCCGTGACAGGCAGGCGCACGGGTGTTCAGGCTCCGAGTTCTCACCACAGCGGTACTCCTCGTCCCCGCCAGCGTCGGGGCCGGCGGCCTCGACCAGTCCGGCCAGCCGGTGACGGCCCTCTTTGCCGAGGGGCGGCGGCTGGAGGTGAGCTGGGGCCGCTGGCTGCCGGAGCTGAGCGGCACCGGCCCGACCGGCCGCGACACCGGCAACGCCTATGGCCCCCTGACCGGGGCCGGGGCCTCGCTCCGCTTCGACATCGCGCCGCACTGGACGGGCGCAGTGATTCTCGACCGGCCCTTCGGCGTGGTCGTCGGCTACGATACCCCCTATGCCGAGAGCGACTTTCCCTATGCCGGCACGCAGGCCGCACCCGAATCCCACGCGATCACCGGGCTGATCCGCTATCTGGCGCCGGGCGGGTTCGGCATTCATGGCGGCCTTCGTGCCATCCGCTTCAACACCGATGTCCATCTCGACGGACCGGGCTTTGGCCCGCTGGCCGGCTATGACTGGCAGGCGGGGGATGACTGGGGCATCGGTGCCGTCATCGGCGGCAGCTGGGAAAAGCCCGAGATCGCGCTGCGCGTCGCCCTGACTTACAGTTCCGAGGCCAAGATCGAAGCCCAGGGCGTCGAGAGCCTGGGCCCCCGCATCACGCCCGATGCGGTGACGCTGCGGCTCCCGCAGTCGGTGAATCTCGACGTCCAGACCGGGATCGCCCCCGGAACCCTGCTCTATGGCTCGGTGCGCTGGTCGGACTGGGGCGGGTTCAAGGTCGCCCCGCCGGTCTATACGGGCGTGACCGGCAACCCGCTCGTCGAATTCTCGCACGACACCTTCACCTATCGCCTCGGCCTTGGCCACCGCTTCGGCGAACGCTGGTCGGCGGCCGTCGAGATGTCGCACGAGGCCGCGACCGGAGAGAAGCAGACCGCGCTCACCCCCTATGACGGCTATACCTCCGTCGGACTCGGCCTCGCCTATACGACGCCCTCGGGCGTGGAACTCGCCGGGGGCGCAGCCTGGTACGCGCTCGGCGATGCGAAGGTCGATTCCTTCGACGGCGTCATCGGCGACTTTCGCGACAACCACGCCCTCGGGCTCGGGCTGAAGCTCAGCTACGCCTTCTGATCCGGGCACAAGGGACACGCGCGCCGCACCGCCCTTCCGGGCGTTGCAGCCCCTCCAACATTGTGCTGTCCTGACGCAAAGAACGATGGGGGGAGGACATGGCATGACGGAGCGGACGACCCCTGCTCCGGCGTCCGGGTGCCCGCCCCGTCGCCCCGGAGACTGGCGCGGAATCCACCGCCCATCCGGGATGCCAGGTCACTGCAGGGGGGATCGAGGGATGTCAGCCTATGTCGTTCTGCGCGAGTTCCGGGTGAAGTCCGGGGCCCTCGACGATTTCCTCGAGGCCGCGGCAGAGGATGCCCGCAAGTCCCTCGCCGAGGAACTCGGCTGCCGCCAGTTCGAGGTGAACCGGCCGGAGGGCTCGGACGACACCGTCATCTTCTATCAGGTCTATGACGATGAGGCCGCCTTCGAGGCCCATCTCGCGACCCCGCATCTGGTCCGCTTCCGCGAGGCCCGCGAGCCGCTGGCCGAGGAAGCCCGCGCCACGGTCTTCGCGCGCCGCGTCTGGCCCTGAGCCGGGCCGGCGCCCGAAATACCTGTCCGAAAAAGGCGGCGACCGGGTATCCGGCCGCCGCCAGTCAGGTCAGGGAGGAAAGCAAACCGGGTCAACGGTCTGCGGCGGAGCCCCGGCACAGACCCGCGCGGCGCGGCTCCGGGGCAATCGGCGGGTCGGTGATGCGCCCGAGGCCGGAGCGCACCACCGGCAATCCTGCGCCGGCTGCCCGGCATCGCGGGCAACCGGCTGCAAACCGGGGATTACGGGCACTGGGCAATCGCGTGGTCCGCAATCCGGGCATGCAGCAGCTCCAGCGGCGACAGCACGGTTCCGCGCGCTGAATCGTCGCTGCGATCGAGCGCCTCGACATAGAAGCGCGGGAAGGGATAACGGGCCCCGGCCCAGGGATCGGCCAGCGCATCGCAGGCGGCCTCGACCTCCGAAGCATCGGGCAGGCGGATGACGAGCCGGTCGCGGCTGGCGCGCTCGAAGGAAACCTCGCGCACCGCGGGATTGACCTCGGCCACCCCCGCGAGTTGCTGGCGCAGTGCCTGGGCCGTGCCGGGCAGCGGCCGCGCGCCGGTCGCCCAGTCGGCAATGATCTGCCCCAGGGCAACATGGTCCAGAATCACCACGCTGTTTCCCAGCAGCCTCGGCAGCAAACGGTTATCGAACATCGGGTCCCCTCTCCGACTGTCGGGCCGGCTGGCGGCAGGCCCGTCACCTCGTCGTTGCGTTAACCAATCTTTCAGCCCGTCGCGTGAGGCGGCCGTGAATCCCCGGGCGCAGGCGCGTGAAAAGTACGGGACTTGACAAAATCCGAACCCTGTCGCGTCGGCACTTCGATTCTCCGCCCCAGCAGGCCGCCGGGCATGGACATCCGGGATCGGGCTGCGGCATCCTGCCCGGCATGCAGGTCCTCAGCGTCAACGGCATTCGCCTCCACCATGCGATCTCCGGCCCCGACGGCGGCGCACCTGTCGTCCTGGCCCATTCGCTCGGCACCGATTTCCGCGTCTGGGACCGACTCGTCGCGCTGCTGCCGCCCGGCCTTCGGATCCTGCGCTACGACCTGCGCGGCCATGGCCTCAGCGCCGCGCCGGAGGGCGACTATTTCATGGGGGATCTCGTGGCCGATGCCGCGGCGCTGATGGAGGCGACGGGCTTCCGGCAGGCGGCCTTCGTCGGCCTGTCGATCGGCGGCATCATCGCCCAGGGCCTCGCCGCCGAACGGCCGGACCTCGTGCGGATCGCCGTGCTCTCGAACACGGCGGCGAAGATCGGCACCGAGGACAGCTGGCGCGCGCGGATGGCCGCCGTCCGGGCCGGCGGCATCGAGGCCGTGGCCGACCAGGTCATGACGGCATGGTTCACCCGGGCCTTCCACAGCCAGCGGGCCGAGGAGCTCGCCGGCTGGCGGGCGATGGTGGCGCGCCAGCCCCGCGCCGGCTATCTCGGCTGCTGCGCCGCCCTCGCCGGGACCGACCTGCGCGAGTCGACCCCCGGACTGCGCCAGCCCGTCCTCGTCCTGGCCGGCGACGCCGACGGCTCGACCCCCGCCGATCTGGTGCGCGAAACCGCCGAAAGCATCCCCGGCGCCCGTTTCGCCCTGATCCGCGGGGCCGGCCACATCCCCTGCGTCGAGCAGCCGGAGGCGATGGCCGCCGAGATCATCCGCTTCCTGCACCACACCGGCCACACCTGACGCCGGCCAGCGCGGGACCACGGGCCCGGGACCGAAGGCGGCATTGCATCCCCGGAAACCCTGTGGCCTTCTGCCACCATGAGCGGACCCAACTCCACACCCCGAGACATGCGCCTGGAGGAGGCGGCGGCCTTCCTCCGCAGCCTGCCCCATGCCCGCGAGCTTGGCATGGAACTCCTGGAGGCCGGCGATGGCACGGCCACCATCGCGCTTCCCTATGACGCGCGCTTCGTCGGGGACCCCGCGACCGGGGTGCTGCACGGCGGTGTGGTGACGGCTCTGCTCGACAGCACCTGTGGCGCCGCCGTCCTGCTGCACCCGGCGATGACCGGCAGCGCCACGGCCACCCTCGACCTCAGGATCGACTACCTGCGGCCGGCGCCGGCCGGGATGCGCGTCACCGCCCGCGCCGACTGTTTCCGCGTCACCCGCACCGTCGCCTTCGTGCGCGCCACGGCCTGGACGACCGCGGCCGAGGAACCGGTGGCGACCGCGGCCGGCGCCTTCACCGCGGGCGAGCCGCGTGCCGGGACCGCGCCCCGATGAGCCTGCGCCCCGCCCCCGAGCCCGTGCAGGTGGTGAAGCAGCGCCGGGACGCCGCCCTCTCCCGCATGGTCGAGGCCGTGCCCTATGCCCGCTGGCTCGGCGTCAGCTTCGACCGCCGGGGCGACGAACTGACGGCGACGCTGTCCTATGACGAACGGCTGATCGGCAACCCCAGCCTGCCCGCGCTCCACGGCGGCGCCATCGGCGCCTTCCTGGAGATCACCGCCATCATGGAACTCGCCTGGACGCTCAGCTGGGACCGGATGGAAGCCGCCGGCGGGGAGGGGGGCGACCCGCGGGCCTTGCCGCCCCTGCCGAAGACCATCGACTTCACCATCGACTATCTCCGCTCCGGCCTGCCCCGCGACGCCTATGCCCGCGCCCGGGTGAACCGGATGGGGCGGCGCTATGCCTCGGTGCATGTCGAGGCCTGGCAGGACAACCGCCAGCGGCTCTTCGCGCAGGCGACCGGGCATTTCCTGATGCCGGCCGGGGATGATGGCGTCGCCTGATCCGGCCGGACCGTCCGGCCGCACCGCTCCGGCTACGGCCATCACCCATGGCCGCATTCTCGCCATCGCCCTGCCGATCGTCGCGTCCAATGCGACGATCCCCCTGCTCGGCGTCGTGGACACCGCCATCATCGGCCAGCTCGGCCAGGCGGCGGCGATCGGCGCGGTCGGCCTCGGCGCGGTGATCCTGTCGAGCCTCTACTGGATCCTGAGCTTCCTGCGCATGGCGACGACCGGCCTTGCGGCCCAGGCGCGGGGGGCCGGCGACACGGCGGAATCCTCGGCCCTGCTCATGCGCGGCCTCGTCCTGGCCGCGGCCGCCGGCCTCGGCTTCATCCTGCTGCAGGGGCCGCTCATCGCCGGGGCGCTGCGCCTCGCCCCCGCTTCGCCGGAAGCCGAGGCGCTCGCCCGCAGCTATCTCGGGATCCGCATCTGGGGGGCGCCGGCGACGATCGCGGGCTATGCCGTGACCGGCTGGCTGATCGCGGCCGAACGCACCCGCGCCGTGCTGGCCCTGCAACTCGCCACGAATCTCCTCAACGTCCTTCTCTCGGTCGGCTTCGTCCTCGGCCTCGGCTGGGGCGTGCCGGGGGTGGCCGGGGCGACGCTCCTCGCGGAATGGGCAGGCCTCGCCCTCGGCCTCTGGCTGTGCCGGGATGCCCTTGCAGGACCGGGCTGGCGCGACCGTGCCCGCCTGCTCGCCCCCGACCGCCTGCGACGGATGGCGGGGGTCAGTGGCGACATCCTGGTGCGCTCGGTCGTGCTGCAGGGCAGCTTCACCGCCTTCGTCTTCCTGGCCGCGGGCCTCGGCGACGTGACGCTCGCGGCGAACCAGATCCTGCTCCAGTTCCTGTCGGTGACGGCCTATGCCCTCGACGGCTTCGCCTTCGCGGCCGAATCGCTCGTCGGCCAGGCGGTCGGGGCCGGCCGCCGCGACGCGCTGCGCCGGACCGTCCTGCTCACCTGCAGCTGGGGCGGGATCGGCGCCCTGGTGCTGTCGCTCGCCTTCGCCCTCATCGGTCCGGCCTGCATCGCGCTGATGACCACCGCCCCGGACGTGCAGGCCGCGGCGCGGGCCGACCTGCCCTGGCTCATCCTTGCCCCGCTTGCCGGCGTGGGGGCCTGGATGCTCGACGGGATCTTCATCGGAGCGACCAGGACCCGCGAGATGCGCAATGCCATGCTCCTCTCGGTTGCAGGCTACGCAGCCGTTCTGGCGGTGTTTCTTCCGGTCCTCGGGAACAATGGACTATGGTTAGCATTAACTTTCCTCAACCTTGCCCGGGCAGTCACACTCGGCATACTTTATCCCAAGCTCGAAGCGGGGCTCGCCTGATGGTGGAATGGCCCCTGGGTCGAGCATCGGCTGCGCGTGTCCTGCACGAGCCAATAACGCCCTCCACGAATGTGGGGGCACATGGTGGAGAAAAAGACAGATGCTCAAGAATGGTACTGCAGGGGAAGACGAGATCATCGGCGGCAGCGGCGCGGACCGGCTCTATGGCAAGGGCGGTGACGACGAGATCAAGGGCCGTGCCGGCGACGATCGCCTCTATGGCGCGGCCGGCGAGGACGAGCTTTACGGCGGCGACGGCAACGACCGGCTCTATGGCGGCACCCAGGACGACGAGCTCGACGGCGGCCGTGGCCACGATCGCATCTATGGCGGCGACGGCAATGACGAGATCGACGGCGGCGACGGCAATGACCGCACCTACGGCGGCAATGGCAACGACGAGATCGATGCCGACAGCGGCAACGACAGCCTGAGCGGCGGCTCGGGCCGCGACGCGCTCGATGGTGGCAACGGCAACGACGTGATCGATGCCGGCTCCGGCAGCGACCGGCTCGATGGCGACCTCGGGGCCGACCGGCTGTATGGCAAGGCCGGGAACGACCGCCTCGAGGGGGGCGCGGGCAGCGACACGCTCTCCGGTGGCTCGGGCTCGGACATCTTCGTATTTGGCGCTTTCGACGATGACGATGATGACGACGACAGCCCCTTCTATGGCGGCAACGACGTCATCACGGCCTTCGAGCACGGCAAGGACCAGCTCGATGTCCGCAGCTATGACTACACCTTCGCGCAGGTGATCGCGCGCGGGGTGCAGCAGGGCGACAACGTGAAGTTCACCCTGGTGCCGGGCGATACCGTGACCATCAAGGACGCCGAGCTGAGCGACTTCACCGCCAGCGACTTCCTGCTCTGAAGATGCGGTCCGCCCCGGTCCTTGCCGTCCTGCTTCTCGCGGCGGGCACGGCCGGGGCGGACCCGCGCATGGCACCGCCCCCCTGCCGCGAGACCCGGCTCGGCACCGTGGTCTGCCCCGGCCCGACCCGGCCCCAGCCCCGCCCGCCGGGCACGGCCTCGGAGGTTCCCTGGGTGCGTCCCGCCCCCGGCGCCCGGCCGGAGGGACCGCCGCCGATGGTCCGGCGCAGCCGTCTCGGCCTCGGCAAGCAACCCGGGCTTGGCGACAGCATGCCCGCCGGCACACCCTGCCGCCAGACCCGCCTCGGCGACCTTCGCTGCTGACGGATCCCACGCGGCCGGAGGATCACTGCACGAGGCGGATGCGCCCCTCGCTGACCGGTGCATACTCCGGGTGCCTGGCCAGATAGTCCGCCAGCACGTCTTCCAGATTCGGGCCGAAGTCATAGGCGTTGGTCGCCGCGTCCCGCAGGCTCGCATAGCCGTCGCCGCCCGAGCGCATGAAATTGTTGGAGACGACCGTGTAGACCATCGCCGGGTCCAGCGGCTGCCAGCCGTCCTTGCCGGCCACCTCGACGGAAACCACCCGCGCCCCCGCGGGCTTTGCCGCATCCCAGGTGACGCGCAAGCCCGCCACCTGCGGGAAGCGCCCGCCCCCCTCCTCGACCTGGCTGAAGCCGTTCTCCAGCGCCGCCCGCAGTGCCGATCCGGGCAGGTTGAAGGTCGAGAGCGTGTTCTGGAACGGCAGCACCGCCAGCACGTCGCCCTTCGTCACCTCGCCCGCGCCGATCGAGGCCCGCAGGCCGCCGCCATTCTGGAGCGCGATCGTGACGCCCTGGCTTTTCACCCGGTCGAGCATCGCATCGGCGACGAGGTTCCCCATCGCGCATTCCCCCGTCCGGCAGCTCTCGCGGCTGCCGTCGATGTCGGTGGCGACGGACCCGACCCGCTCGGCCTTCAGCGACTCGATCGGCGCGCCGAGCTCCCCGATCCGCTTCAGGATCTCGGGGTCCGGCACCACCGCGGCATCGAGCGGCTGGGTGTCGCCCCTCACCTCCGTCACCCGGCCCGCATCGTCGAAGGTCACGACGGCATGGCCGAGATAGCGGGTATAGGCTCCGGCCGAGACGACCGGCACCCGCGCCCCGTCCGGCCCCGTCACCCAGTGCGGATAGCGGAAGGGTGCGTCCGGGTTCGCGTTCGAGAAGAGCGTATGGGTATGCCCCCCGACGATCAGGTCGATCCCCGGGACCGCCTCGGCCAGCCGGATGTCCGCCGGGGCGCCGAGATGGCTGAGGACGATCACCTTGTCGACGCCCTCGGCCGTGAGGCCGGCGATGTCCGCCGCCACCGTCTGCGCGGGATCGCCGAAGGTGACACCCGGCCCGGGCGACGAGATTTCCGGCGTCTCCGGCGTGGTCGCCGCGACGATGCCGACCCGCGTGCCCCCCACCTCGAGCACCAGCGGCTTGGACAGCTGGCCCGCCAGCGCCGCATCGCCCGAGGCATCGACACTCCCCGACAGCAGCGGCGCCTGCAGCGTGTCGGCGAAGCGGGTCAGTGCCTCGTCGCCGAGATCGAACTCGTGGTTGCCGAGCGCCATGGCGTCGAAGCCGATCCGGTTCATCATCTCGGCCTCGACCTGGCCGGAATAGGCGGTGAAGAACAGCGATCCCTGGAACTGGTCACCCGCGTCGAGCAGGATCACCGGCTCGGTCCCGGCCGCCCGGCGGGCGGCATCGACCGCGGTCTTGAGCCGGGCCGACCCGCCGAAGCAGGCGCCCTTCGCCTCGTCCTCGCCGCTGCAGGTCGAATCGGTCTTGGTCACCGACTGGATGCGGCTGTGGGTGTCGTTCACATGCAGGACATGCAGGGTGAAGGCCTGGGCCGCCGGAGCGGCCAGCCCCAGCGCCAAGGCCATGAGCGATGCAGCGAAACGGGAGCGGAACGGCATGGAAGCCTCCGGGGAGCGGCTTGCGGGGAAGCCTGACCATGCCGGCCCGGGCTGCCGGGTTCAACCCTTCGTGTGCCTCGCGGAATGGCCCCTGCCCCGGCGCCGCCCCTCAGGCGAGGGCGGCGAGGATCGCGCGGGCAGTCATCAGGTCGAGATGGGCGCCGCCGCCGTTCTTGAAGAGCGTGATCTCGGCCCAGGACCGCCGCCCCGCGGTCCCGGCCACCACCTCGTAGAGATCGCCCGCCACGTCGCCGGGCGAGATCACGCCGCGGGCGATCGGGTCGCGAAGCTCGCCGATATGGCCGAGCGTGGTCTCGCGGCTGTCGACGAAGAGTCGCGACCGGGTCAGCGCCAGGTCGTCCGCCTCGCGCATGTCGGCGCGGTAGGCCCCGATCAGGTCGAGATGCTGCCCGTCGCGGAACCAGGCGCCGCTGAGGACCGGGGCGGTGCTCATCGTCGCGGTCGCCACGATGTCGGCCGCGCCCACGGCGGCGGCGAGGTCGGTCGCGACCTCGGCGCCGCTGCGGTCCGCCAGCGCCTGCGCCCGCGCCTCGGTCCGGTTCCAGATCGCGACCTGGATGCCGGGAAATCCCGCGCGATAGGCACTTACCAGCGATTCCGCCAGCGCCCCGGCCCCGAGGATCAGCAGCCGGCGCGAATCCGGCCGCGCCAGCAGCCGCGCGCCGAGGAGCGAATCCGCCGCCGTCTTCCAATAGGTGACGAGCGCGCTGTCGAGCACCGCCTCGACCGCGCCCGTCTCACCGTCGAAAAGGACGAACGCGCCCTGCACCGCCGGCCGCCCGCGCGCGGGGTTGTCCGGCATCACGGTGACCGACTTCACCCCCACCCCCAGGCCCTCGACCCAGGCGGACCGCGACAGGAGCGTGTCCGGCCCGCAGCGCAGGAAGGTATCCTCGATGCCCGCCAGCGCCCGGCGATGCCCGGCCGCGAGCGCGGCGGTCATCGTCAGCCAGTCGAGGCGCCCCTCCGCATCCGCCGCGGTGATGTAGGGAACGACCGGTCGTGTCATCCGCGATGCCCCCCGCGGGCCGTCACATGCCCACGGCGGCAATCGCCTTGGCGAGCGCATCCATGTCGCGCGGCAGCCCGGCGATGTTGATCCGCCCGGTGCCCACCATGTAGATGCCATGGTCCTTGCGCAGCGCCTCGACCTTCTCGGCGGTGCCGCCGAGCTGGGTGAACATGCCCCGGTGCTCCGCGATATAGTCGAAACGGTCCGAGTTCGTCGCCCGGCGCAGCGCCTCCGCCAGCTGCCGGCGCAGCTCGAGCATGTTCAGCCGCATCTCCTCCAGCTCGGCCTGCCAGTCGGCACGCAGGGCCGGGTCCGACAGGATGATCGAGACGACCTTGGCGCCATGGTCCGGCGGGAAGGAGAAGTTGAGGCGGTTCAGGTTTCCGAGATTGCCCTCGGCGATCCTGGCCGCAGCCGCGTCCTTCGCCACCACGAAGGCCGCCCCGACCCGGTCGCGATAGAGCCCGAAGTTCTTCGAGCAGCTCGACCCGACAAAGCTCTCGGGAAGCCCGGCGACCATGTGCCGCAGGCCCGCGACATCGGCGTCGAGCCCGTCCCCGAAGCCCTGATAGGCGAGGTCGATGAAGGGGATCACGCCACGCGCCGCGAAATCCTCGGTCAGCGCCTTCCATTCCTCGAGGCTCAGATTCGC
>ERZ500977.211-NODE-211-length-11282-cov-4.873252_pt1 | contig 11282 bp, 6 predicted proteins | sample MGYA00248863_ERZ500977 | MGnify/ENA primary metagenome ERZ500977 (study PRJEB25958, sample SAMN03398581) | human skin metagenome | study: EMG produced TPA metagenomics assembly of the Human Skin Microbiome Metagenome (human skin metagenome) data set.
AGCGGGAGGCGACGCCCCCGAAGGGGGATGGCGTGGCCTCGATGTGGGCTCACCGTTCGACCACGCGAAATCCGGGATTCTCTACGTGGCCGCGCATCTGCCGCCACCAGGACGCGACGGCACCGGTTCGGGCGAACAGCTCGACGAGATCACCGCGCTGATCGAGGCGGCAGGCGGACGCACTCTCGGCCTGTTCTCCTCCATGCGTGCGGCCAAGGCAGCGGCGGAAGTGCTGCGGGAACGACTCTCGACGCCGGTGCTCTGCCAGGGTGATGACACCACCTCGGCACTGGTCGCGCGATTCGCCGACGACGAAGCGACGTCGCTGTTCGGCACGTTGTCGCTGTGGCAGGGCGTCGACGTACCCGGACCGTCGTTGTCGCTGGTGCTCATCGACCGGATCCCGTTCCCACGTCCTGATGATCCGCTGCTGACGGCCAGGCAGCGGGCGGTTGCATCCAGGGGTGGCAACGGCTTTATGGCGGTGGCGGCCAGTCACGCCGCGCTGCTGCTCGCGCAGGGCGCAGGGCGGTTGCTGCGCCGGGTCGACGATCGGGGCGTCATCGCGGTGCTCGATTCGCGCATGGCGACGGCACGCTACAGCGGATTCCTAAAGGCGTCCCTTCCGCCGTTCTGGGCAACCACCGACGGCGCGGCGGTACGTGCGGCGCTTGCACGCCTGCGCAGCCAGGACTGATCCTCGGAGTCTCCCGATAACCGCTGCATGCGGCCTGGATTCACTATCCTGTCGGAAGTTCGGTGCAGCCTCTTGCGGATGGCCATCCGCCCGTGCACCACTACCGAAAGGCGGCGTCCATGAGCCCGTCGAGATGTCCGCGGCGCCTGGTGGCCGCCGTCGTCGCGTGCACCGCGCTGGTGGGCACCGGATGCTCAACCACGTTGCAGGGCAACGCCGTATCGGTGTTCGACGATCCATTCAGCGTGGCCGGTATGCCGGCCACGGACGGTCCGACCGGCTTGCGCCCCTCCGCGGAACCGCCGGCACGCGACGTCGAGGGCACCGACGGCGGGGAGATCGACGAGTTGGCCGCCAGCGCGGTCAGCGACATCGAGGACTACTGGGCGACCGCCTACGAAGAGGCCTTCGACGAACCGTTCAAACCGGTGGCCGAGGTGATCTCCTGGGACGCCAACGGCTTCGACGGCGAGTTCTGCGGCGATGACACCTACGGGCTGGTCAACGCGGGTTACTGCTATGACGACAGGACGATCGGCTGGGATCGCGGCGAACTGCTCCCCGGTCTGCGGCGCGCGTTCGGAGACATGGGCGTGGTCATGGTCCTGGCGCACGAGTACGGGCACGCCGTCGCGCGTCTGGCCGCGCTGTCCAAAGACAACACCCCGACACTGGTCGCCGAGCAGCAGGCCGACTGCTTCTCGGGCGCCTACATGCGCTGGGTCGCCGAAGATTCGTCCCCACGCTTCACGCTGAACACCGGTGAAGGCCTCAACACTGTGCTCGCGGGTGTCATCTCGTTCCGTGATCCGCTTCTCGCCGAGGGCGATCCCGACGTCGGCTACGACGAGCACGGTTCGGCGTTCGAGCGACTCTCGGCGTTCCAGTTCGGCTTCGCCGACGGCCCCACGGCGTGCGCCGCCATCGACCTTCGCGAGATCGGTCAGCGACGCGGCGACCTGCCGGTGCTGCTGCCGGAGGATCAGACGGGCGAGTTGCCGGTCACCGAGGACTCCACCCGGTCCATCGTCGACGCGATGGGAATTCTGTTCTCGCCCAAGAACCCTCCGGCACTGAGCTTCGACGCAGAGGAGGCCGAGAACTGTGCCAACGCCAGGCCGAGCCCACCCGCGTCGTTCTGCCCGGCAACCAACACGATCATCGTCGACCTACCCGGGCTCGAGGAGCTGGGCGCCCTGCCGGATCCCTCCGATGGGACCAGCCTCGCGACCGGCGACAACACGGCCTACTCGGTGCTGGTGTCCCGCTACATGCTGGCGATCCAGCAGGAACATGGTGGAGTGGCGCTCGACAACGCCGAGGCTGCGCTTCGCACCGCCTGCCTGACAGGGGTGGCGACGGTGAAGCTGACCAAGGAGGTCGAGACGCCCGACGGCGACACCATCGCCCTGACGGCCGGTGACGTCGACGAGGCGGTATCCGGCATTCTCGTCAACGGCCTGGCCGCCAGTGACGTCAACGGCGACTCGGTGCCGGCCGGCTTCTCCCGCATCGACGCGTTCCGACTCGGCGTCCTCAGCGACGCCGATCGCTGCTTCAAGCGTTTCCCGTAGGCCCTGCCGCCGCGGCCTCGCGAAACATCATTCCGGGTCGCGGTCGGCGCTGAAACCACAGCCGGGAATGATATTTCGCGGGGAGAGCCGAGTCAGGCCAGGGCGACGAGGCCGAGCTCGTTGTCCCCTGCCAGTAGTCGGTGATGCGGGAGCACCCGCACTGTGTAACCCACCGACCCTGCGAACGGCAACGGCGTCGTCGCGGTGAAGATGTCGTTGCCGGTGTCTGCCGTGCCCGTGTGAGTCATCGGCAGCGCCGTCGGGTCCACCAGCACATCACCGCCGTCGACGCGTCCGAGCACGGCCTGGACCGTCACCTCGTCGGGGCGAAGGCCGCCCAGGTGGACCATCGCCGTCAGCGTCAGCTCCGATCCCAGCAGCGGGACGTCGGGCAGCCCGTAACTGTCCACGTCGGTGATCTTGACCTGCGGCCACGCAGTCGCGACCCGGCGCCGGTACTCGGCGAGCTCGCGCGCCGCCCCGAACGGCACCGCGTACTCGGCCGCACTCGGCTCTCCGGGCTCGATCACCTTGCGCAGCGCCTGCGCCGCGGGCAGGTAGTACTTCTGTGTGTAATCGCGAACCATCCGCGAGGCCAGCACCTTCGGCCCCAATACCTGCAGCGTGTGGCGCACCATCTGGACCCAACGGGTCGGCACGCCGTGCTCGTCGCGGTCGTAGAACTTCGGAGCGACGGCACGCTCGAGAAGGTCGTACAACGCGGCCGCTTCCAGGTCGTCGCGGCGGCCCTCGTCGGCGAGGCCGTCGGCGGTCGGAATCTCCCATCCGTTCTCGCCGTCGTACCACTCGTCCCACCAACCGTCGCGGATGGACAGGTTCAGGCCTCCGTTGAGCGCACTCTTCATTCCTGAGGTGCCACAGGCCTCCAGGGGGCGCAGCGGATTGTTCAGCCAGACATCGCAGCCGTGGTAGAGCTTGCGCGCCATCGACATGTCGTAGTCGGGCAGAAACGCGATGCGATGCCGCAGATCCTCTCGGTCGGCGAAGCGCACGACCTGCTGGATCAGTGCCTTGCCGCCTTCGTCTGCGGGGTGTGATTTGCCTGCCACGATCAGCTGGATCGGCCGTTCCTCGTCGAGCAGAAGCCTGGCCAGCCTGTCGGGGTCACGAAGCATCAGCGTCAACCGCTTGTAGGTCGGCACTCTTCGCGCGAATCCGATCGTCAGCACGCCTGGATCGAATGCTGTTGCAATCCAACCTAACTCGGCGTCGGATGCGCCACGCTCCAGCCACGAGCGGCGAAGCCGGGCACGGACGTCGTCGATCAACTCCTCACGTAACTGAGAGCGGATCCACCACATGTGCCCCGGATCCACCTCGTGCAGGCGCTGCCAGGTCTCCGGCTCGCTCAGCGAGCTCAGATCGGTGCTGCCGATCAGTTCGCGCCCGAGTTGCAGCCACTGCGGCGCCGCCCAGGTCGGGGCATGTACACCGTTGGTGACGGATCCGATCGGCACCTCGTGCGGGTCGAAGCCCTCCCACAGCCCGTTGAACATCTCGCGGCTGACCCGGCCGTGCAGCAGCGACACCCCGTTGGCTCGCTGGGCGAGCCGCAGCCCCATGTGAGCCATGTTGAACTTCGTCGGATCGTCCTCCGCGCCGAAAGCGACGATCCGTTCCAGCGACACCCCGGGCAACAGACGCGAGTCGCCCGCAGGCGACCCACTGGCCTCGGGACCGAAGTAACGCTGCACCATATCCACCGGAAACCGGTCGATGCCCGCCGCCACCGGCGTGTGCGTGGTGAACACCGTCGAGGCACGAACGACGGTCAGCGCGGTGTCGAAATCCAGACCTGCCTCGATCAGCTCCCTGATGCGCTCGGCGCCGAGGAAGCCCGCGTGCCCTTCGTTCATGTGGAACACCTCGGGCGCTGGAAGGCCCTCGACCTCGGTGAACGCCCGGATCGCCCGGACCCCGCCGATGCCCGCGAGAATTTCCTGACGGATCCGGTGTTCCTGGTCGCCGCCGTAGAGCCGATCGGTCACCGACCGCAGGTCGTGTTCGTTCTCGGGAATGTCGGAATCGAGCAGCAGCAACGGAATTCGGCCAACTTGGGCGATCCAGATCCGTGAGTGCAGCTGCGCGCCGCCGGGCAGCGCAAGTCGGATCAACACCGGGCCGCCCTGCCCGTCGGTCAACAGCCGCAACGGCAGCCCCTGTGGATCCACCGATGGGTAGCTCTCGTGCTGCCATCCGTCCGCAGTCAAGGATTGGCGGAAGTATCCAGAGCGGTAGTAGAGACCGACGGCGATCAGCGGCAGACCCAGATCCGACGCGGACTTGAGGTGGTCTCCGGCCAGAATGCCCAAGCCACCCGAATAATTCGGCAGGACTTCGGCGACGCCGAACTCCATCGAGAAGTACGCGATGCCCTTGGGCAGCTCGGCCGACTGCTCATCCGCGAGCTGTTGGTACCACAACGGCCTGGTCAGGTAGTTGTCGAGCTCCGCCGCCAGTGCATCGAGTCGCCGGACGAAGGACTCGTCACGGGAGAGTTCCTCGAGGCGCGCGGGCGCGACCTGCCCCAGCAGTGCGACAGGATCGCCGCCGACGTGCGCCCAGACCTGCGGGTCGATGGCCTCGAACAGATCCTGTGTGGGTTTGTCCCAGGACCAGCGCAGATTGACGGACAGGCGCTCAAGAGCGGCCAGCTGCCCGGGAAGGTGCGCGCGGACGGTGAATCTGCGGAGTGCTTTCACGCGTCTTCACGTTACTGCCGTCGACTGCGCGCGCGTGGCACGTTCCCTTCCCCGATTCCTTACCAGATTCGCGGGTCCAACCTTCCCCGCTGTCCGACGGAAGGTTGAGCCGGACACTACGGTGGGTATAGGCGCGACTAGGGCAGTGTCGATGCGAGGTTTGTGCCGAAGTGCCACCAGATCGACGCTGTAGACGAGACCAGACAACGACGCGTGCGGTGTATGCCGCAGCATGTTCGAGTGGTAGGGAGAGTCGAAAGTGACCGCCGGTCGTATCGAGATCGATGACGTCCAGCCCGTCGTATCCAACGGGCGCTTCCCCGCCAAAGCGGTTGTTGGTGAGGTACTGCCCGTATCCGCGACCGTGTGGCGGGAAGGCCATGACGCCGTGGCGGCCACCCTGGTGGTGCGATATCACGGTGCCACCTACCCCCCGCTGGCGGAGGAACCACCGGGACGCGTGAGTGCTCCCGAACCTGTTCCCATCCAGGACGTGGTGAGCACCAAGGGCCGTGGCAAGCCGAGGGCGCTGCCGATGGCGATGGGCCGCACCCCGGACGCTTTCCACGGGCAGTTCAGCCCGGACGAAGTGGGTCTGTGGACTTTCCGGGTCGACGGGTGGGGCGACCCCATCGCCACGTGGCGCAAGCATGTGATCGCCAAACTCGACGCGGGTCAGAGCGAGGGCGAGCTCAACAACGACCTTCTGATCGGTGCGCGGCTGCTCGACCGCGCTGCCACGGGCGTTCCGCGCCAGGACCGCTACCCGCTCGCCGAGGCGGCCGCCCGCCTGCGCGAGCCTGGCGACCCGTTCTACCGGGCGGGTGCGGCCTTGGCGCCCGACATCACCGCCCTACTCGACCAATATCCGCTGCGTGAGCTGATCACCCGCGGGCAGCAGTACGGCGTCTGGGTGGATCGTCCGCTGGCCCGCTTCAGCTCCTGGTACGAGTTCTTCCCGCGGTCGACGGGTGGCTGGGACCAGTCCGGAAACCCCGTGCACGGAACCTTCGCGACGGCGACCAAAGCCCTACCGCGTATCGCGAGAATGAATTTCGACATCGTCTACCTGCCTCCGATCCACCCGATCGGCAAGGTGCACCGCAAGGGGCGCAACAACAGCGTCACGGCGGCACCGGGCGATGTGGGATCGCCGTGGGCCATCGGCAGCGACGAAGGCGGGCACGACGCCATCCACCCCGGCCTCGGAACGATCGAGGACTTCGACGACTTCGTCAGCGCCGCCCGCGACGAGGGTCTCGAGGTGGCGCTGGACCTTGCCCTGCAGTGCGCGCCTGATCACCCGTGGGCACGAGATCACCCCGAGTGGTTCACCGTGCTGCCCGACGGCACGATCGCCTACGCAGAGAACCCTCCCAAGAAATACCAGGATATCTATCCGCTGAACTTCGACAACGACCCGACCGGGTTGTACGAAGAGGTTCTACGGGTGGTGAAGTTCTGGGTTTCCCACGGCGTCAAGGTCTTTCGTGTCGACAACCCGCACACAAAGCCGCCCAACTTCTGGGCGTGGCTGATCGGCGAGGTCAAGAACATCGACCCTGACGTGCTGTTCCTCGCCGAGGCTTTCACCCGTCCGGCGCGCCTGTTCGGGCTGGCCAAGCTCGGCTACACGCAGTCCTACACGTACTTCACCTGGCGCACGTCCAAGTGGGAGCTCACGGAGTTCGGTGAATCCATTGCCGAGCATGCCGATTACAGCAGGCAGAGCCTGTGGGTCAACACGCCTGACATCCTGCACGAGAGCCTGCAGCACGGCGGCCCCGGGATGTTCGCCATCCGCGCCGTCCTCGCCTCGACCATGAGTCCAACATGGGGCGTGTATTCGGGCTATGAGCTGTTCGAGCACCGCGCTGTGCGGGAAGGCAGCGAAGAGTATCTGAATTCCGAGAAGTACGAGCTGCGACCGCGTGATTTCGAAGCCGCTCTCGCAGACGGCGAATCGCTGGAACCGTTCCTCACCCGGCTCAACGAAATTCGGCGGGTGCACCCCGCATTGCACCAGTTGCGCACCATCACGTTCCACCACATCGACAACGACGCGCTGATGGCTTACAGCAAGTTTGATCCGATCTCCGGTGACCAGGTCCTGGTGGTGGTGACACTCAATGCGTTCGGCCCGGAGGAGGGCACCCTCTGGCTCGACATGGGTGCACTGGGCATGGATCAACACGATCGATTCTGGGTACGCGATGAAATCACGGGCGAGGAATACCAGTGGGGACAAAGCAATTACGTGCGGATCAATCCGGCCCGGGCCGTCTCTCACGTGCTGAACATGCCCCAAGTTCCGGCCGACCAACGATTGAACCTACTGCGTAGGGAGTGACGAGATGACCAAGGCGTCCAACCTGAACGATCAGATCGAAAGCCCGCATCTGCGGCCCCACACCGCTGATCTCAACCGCCTCCTGTCCGGCGAACACCACGATCCGCACTCGGTTCTGGGTGCGCACGAGTACGGCGACCACACCGTCATCCGCGCCTACCGGCCGCACGCCGTCGAGGTCGTCGCGGTGATCGGCGGCGTGCGGCACCCGCTACAGCACGTCGAGGCCGGAGTGTTCGCCGTCGCGGTGCCGTTCACGAACCTGATCGATTACCGCCTCGAGGTGAGGTACAGCGACGACGAATCGGCGTTTGTACACCACGTCGCCGACGCGTACCGCTTCCTGCCCACGCTCGGCGAGATCGACCTGCATCTGTTCGCCGAGGGCCGCCATGAGCGTCTCTGGGAGATCCTGGGCGCGCACCCGCGCAGCTTTACCACCCCCGACGGTGAGGTCACCGGGGTGTCGTTCGCCGTATGGGCCCCGAACGCCAAAGGCGTCAGCGTAACTGGCGACTTCAACCACTGGGGCAACGAAGCGCAGATGCGGGTCCTCGGTTCGACGGGAGTGTGGGAGCTGTTCTGGCCGAACTTCCCCGAGGGCGGGCTATACAAGTTCCGCATCCACGGTGCAGACGGATCCGTCACCGACCGCGCCGATCCGATGGCCTTCGCCACCGAGGTTCCGCCCCACACCGCGTCGCGTGTCTTCGAGAGCGGCTATGCCTGGGACGACGGCGAGTGGATGAGTGCACGATCCCTGCGCAACCCGGTCTTCGAGCCGATGAGCACCTATGAGGTGCACCTGGGTTCGTGGCGGCCGGGCCTGAGCTACACCGAATTGGCCGATCAACTGACCGCATACGTGGTCGAGCACGGGTTCACCCACGTCGAGATGCTGCCCGTGGCCGAGCACCCGTTCGGCGGGTCCTGGGGCTATCAGGTGACCTCCTACTATGCGCCGTCGTCGCGATTCGGGTCACCAGACGAGTTTCGTTACCTTGTCGACGCGCTGCACCGTGCCGGGATCGGCGTCATCGTCGACTGGGTGCCGGCCCACTTCCCGAAGGACGCCTGGGCACTGGGCCGCTTCGACGGCACGGCACTCTACGAACACGGCGACCCTCGCCGCGGGGAGCAGTTGGACTGGGGCACATACGTTTTCGATTTCGGCCGCGCAGAGGTACGGAACTTCCTCGTCGCGAATGCGCTGTATTGGCTCCAGGAGTTCCACGTCGACGGACTCCGGGTGGACGCGGTCGCGTCGATGCTCTATCTCGACTACTCACGACCCGAAGGCGGCTGGTCCCCGAATATCTACGGCGGACGCGAAAACCTGGAGGCGGTGCAATTCCTGCAGGAAATGAACGCCACCGTCCACAAGATCAACCCCGGGATCGTCACCATCGCCGAGGAGTCGACGTCGTGGCCAGGCGTGACACGGCCGACCAACCTTGGCGGACTTGGCTTCTCGATGAAGTGGAACATGGGTTGGATGAACGACACGTTGGAGTTCATCAAGCGTGACCCCATTCACCGCAGCTATCACCACGGCGAAATCACGTTCTCGATGATCTATGCCTTTAGCGAAAACTTCGTGTTGCCGATCAGCCACGACGAGGTCGTGCACGGCAAGGGCACCCTGTGGGGCCGCATGCCCGGGAACGACCACATGAAGGCGGCGGGCATCCGCAGCCTGCTCGCCTACCAGTGGGCACACCCCGGAAAGCAACTGCTGTTCATGGGTCAGGAGTTCGGCCAGCGCGCCGAATGGTCCGAGGAGCGCGGTGTCGACTGGTTCCAGCTCGACGAGCAGGGCTTCTCCGACGGCATCCTGCGAATGATGACCGACGCCAATGCCATCTACAGCAGTCGCCGCGCCCTGTGGTCACGGGACACCCAGCCCGAGGGCTACTCCTGGATCGACGCCAACGACTCGGCGAACAACGTCCTGAGCTTCCTGCGCTTCGGTGACGACGGATCGATGATGGCCTGCGTGTTCAACTTCTCCGGCACCGAGCATTCGCGCTACCGGTTGGGCCTTCCGCATGCCGGCACCTGGCGGGAGGTGCTCAACACCGACTCGGACACCTATCACGGTTCGGGTATCGGAAACTATGGCGCCGTCGAGGCTACGGACGAGCCGTGGCACGGCCGCCCGGCGTCAGCGGTGATGGTGATTCCCCCGCTGTAGGCGCTCTGGTTCGAGCCGGCCTGACCCGCGCGCCGGGCCGCGCGATCAGTACAGCGCGTTAGCGAGATTGCGACGACCCGCTATGACCTCCGGATCCGCCGGGTCGAAAAGGTCGAACAGCTCGATGAGCCGCGTGCGCACCCTGGTGCGGTCGTCGCCCGCCGTGCGCCTCACGAGATTCGTGAGACGTGAAAACGCGGCGTGAATGTCCTGCTGCAGGATCTCGACGTCTGCGGCCGCGAACGCGGCGTCGATGTCGTCCGGTGCGGCGTCGGCGAGTGCGACGGCGTCCTGCGGGTGCGTGGTTGCCCGCTGCAGGAAACCGATCTGTCGGACCGCGCCCTTGGCCTCAGGATGGTTCGGGTCGGCGTCCAGGATCGCCTGATACGCGCTGCGCGCCGCCTCGAAGTCCCCGGCGTCCAGGAAAGCCCTGGCCTGTTCGACCTGGGGATCGGCCTGCTCGGCTCCGTCTTGTTCACCTGCGCCACTGAGCTTTCCGGCGACGGCATTGAGCAGCGAGTCGATCCACCGGCGCAGCTGCTCGGGCGGCTGAGGGCCTTCGAAGCTGGACACCGGTCTGCCCGCAGCCAGCGCGACGACGGTGGGTACCGCCTGGACACCGAACATCTGCGCCACGCGGGGCGTGGTGTCGACGTTGATTGTCGCGAACGTCCACTTACCGCCGTCGGCGGCTGCCAGTGAGCTGAGCGTGTCACCGAGTTGGATGCTGGCGTCGCTGCGGGGCGACCACAACAACACCACGACGGGCACCTCGGTAGAGCGAGCCAACACCTCGGCCTCGAGGTTGGCCTCGGTGACCTCCACTCCACCCGGGCCCTCGGCCGGGGTACCGCCGCCCGAAGCGGCAGGTCGCTGCTTGAGCGCCGACAGATCGACGGCGCCCGCCAGGGCAGGTGAAATACGGGGTCCAGGACGCGTCACGTGTACAAGTCTGTCACGTCGTTTCGGCTACCGGCGCCCCTGCCTGACCGTGCCTGACAGCGACTGGCGCGGTACCCATGCGACCCGTCCGATCAGCCCATATGAGGAAAATCACACTGCCCAGTGGCACGATGCTTGCCAGCAACGCCAGCAACCATGTTCCGATGCGCCACCTGAAGGCGATGCCGACCACGACAGCGGCGACGACGAACGCCATGAAGATGCCGCCGTGGATCGGACCGAACACCTTCACCCCGATTTCGGTCTGCGGGGTGCCGAGGTATTTGAAGTACATCCCGATCAGCAGGCCGGCCCAACTGACGGCCTCGGCGAAGGCGATCAACCGGAACCATCCCGCGGCGGTGCGGAGGTCATAGGCGCTAGTCATATCGACATTGTGCCCGAATCGGACGCTGTACTACTACGGAGCGTCGTTGAGTGCGGTGAAGGTCACGGCCTGCGAAGGATGAGCGCGTCGCCTTGTCCACCGGCACCGCACAGCGCCGCAACGGCATACCCCGACCCCTTGCGGGCCAATTCCAGCGCTGCGTGCAACGTGATCCGCGCTCCGGACATGCCGATCGGATGGCCGATCGCAATGGCGCCGCCATCGGTGTTGACCTTGTCTGCATCCACCCCGAGTTCCTGCGTCGAGGCCAGTGCGACCGCAGCGAATGCCTCGTTGATCTCGATGACGTCGAGCTGGTCCAGGGAGATGCCCTCCTTGTCGACAGCTTTCTTGATTGCATTGGCGGGTTGGCTCTGTAGCGTCGAATCGGGCCCGGCGACCACCCCGTGCGCC
>ERZ500977.212-NODE-212-length-11258-cov-6.912523_pt1 | contig 11258 bp, 8 predicted proteins | sample MGYA00248863_ERZ500977 | MGnify/ENA primary metagenome ERZ500977 (study PRJEB25958, sample SAMN03398581) | human skin metagenome | study: EMG produced TPA metagenomics assembly of the Human Skin Microbiome Metagenome (human skin metagenome) data set.
GAGGCGCGGGAGGCCCCCGCCATCGGAGCCGTCGCCGCCCGGGTCGGCGTCTCGGCGCGCACGCTGTCGGACGGCTTCCAGCGCTTCCGCGGCATCTCGCCCCGCACCTTCCTGCGCGACCGGCGGCTCGAGGGGCTGCGCGCAGCCCTGGAGGCCGCGGGCCCCGGCGAGACCGTCACCTCGGTCGCGACCGACTGGGGCATCGCCAATCTCGGGGCGATGGCCGCGGCCTATCGTCAACGCTTCGGCGAGCTGCCCTCCGCCACCCTCGGGCGCGCCGGGCGCAGGGGCTGAGGCCGTTTCCTTCCGATCCCGAACAGCCGCTGCCGATCGCGAATAGCGATCGCCGCCGACCGATCGCATCCTCCCGTCCAACGAGTTCGAAAAATCGATCCGATGGGAGGACTGCATGACCGACCTGAAATCCGCCTGCGATTCCGTCCTTGACGGCGTCACGCGCGGCAATGCCCGCGTGCCCGGCGTCGTCGCCATGGTCACCGACCGCGACCGCACCCTCTACAGCGGCGCCGCCGGCGAGCGGAGCCTCGGCGGCGCGCCGATGACCGAGGACACCGTCTTCGCGATCTTCTCGACGACGAAGGCGATCACCGGCACGACCGCGCTGCAATGCGTCGAGGAGGGGCTGCTCGACCTCGACGCCCCGGCCAGGGACTATGCCCCGGCGATCGGCCGGTTGCAGGTGATCGAGGGCTTCGACGCCGACGGCGCCCCCCGGCTCCGCGCCCCGAAATCCGACATCACCACCCGCCAGCTCATGCTGCACACCGCGGGCTTCGGCTACGACTTCTTCAACGAGAATTACCGGCGGATGGCGGAGGAGCACGGCCAGCCGAGCGTCGTCACCGCCACCCGCGCCGCGATCGAGACGCCCCTCCTCTTCGATCCGGGTGCGAAGTGGGAATACGGCTCGAACATCGACTGGCTCGGCCAGGTGGTCGAGGGCATCCGCGGCCAGCGCCTGGGCGCGGTGATGCGCGCGCGCGTCTTCGATCCGCTCGGCATGGCCGAGATCGGCTTCACGCGCACGCCCGCGATGAAGGAACGTTCCGCAACGATCCACGCCCGCGGCGCCGACGGCAGCCTGACGCCCCTCGACTTCGCCCTGCCCGACGATCCCGAAATCGACATGGGCGGGCACGGGCTCTACGCCGAGATCGGCGAATACATGAAGTTCATCCGCATGTGGCTGAACGACGGCGCCGGGCCGAATGGCCGGGTGCTCGAGCCCGAGACCGTCGGCTGGGCGGTCAGGAACGGGCTGGAGGCGCACCAGAAGGTCGGGATGCTGCCCGGGGTGATCGCGAGCCTCTCGAACGACGCCGAATTCTTCCCCGGCCTCGCCAAGGGCTGGTCCTACACCTTCATGACCGTGGAGGAGGCGGCGCCGACCGGCCGGCCGGCCGGCGCGATCGGCTGGGCGGGCCTCGCCAATTCCTTCTACTGGATCGACCGGGCGGGCGGCTTCGGCGGCTACTGGGCGACCCAGATCCTGCCCTTCGGCGACCCGGTCTCCTTCCCCGGCTACCTCGACTTCGAGACCGCCGCCTATCGGGTGCTGACCCGCGCCCACGTGGCCGCCTGACGGCGCCTTCCCGGACTTTGGCGCCCGTGGCGGGGGCTCTGCACAGCCCCTGCCCAAGCATCGGGAAAGGATCGAAGATGACGGAACTCGTCAATCTCGAACGCTTGCCGGAATGGGTTCCCGGCCGGGTCCTGCTCGCCGGCGACGGGCTCGGCTGGAAGCATGTGGGGCTCCGGGCCTATCGCTACGAAGGCCAGGACGTGATCGTCCCGGCGATGCGGGACTACCTGCTCGTCAGCTACTGCGCCGGCGCGACGCCGATGCAGCGGCGCTTCGACGGCCGCTGGCGGCGCGACACGCTCCGCCCCGGCGCCGCCTCGCTGCTGACGCGGGCGCAGCGCGCGCATTGGGAGTGGCGCGAGCCGATCGACGTGACGCATCTCTACCTCGATCCGGCCCTCGTCACCGCGGTGGCGAGCGAGCTGCTCGACCGCAATGTCGCCGAGGTGCGGCTCGAGGACGTCCTGCGCACCGACGATCCGGTGATCACCGCGACGGTCGCCGCGGTCGCGGCCGAGGCCCGGCAGCAGGCGCTCGGCGGGCCGTTCTATGTCGAGTCGCTCGCGCGCGGCCTCATCGTGCACCTCCTGCGCCGCTACGCCGCGATCGAGCGGGCGGACCGGGCGCCGGCCGGCGAATTGTCGCCCCGGCAGCGGCGGGCGATCGTCGACTATGTCGACGCGAACCTCGGCGAGGCGCTGACGCTCGACACGATGGCGGCAGAGCTTGGCCTCGGCACCTGCGGCTTCACCCGCGCCTTCCGCCGGAGCTTCGGCATGCCGCCCTACGCCCATGTCATCGCCCGGCGCGTCGAGCGGGCGCGGCGGCTGCTCGTCGGGACCGCCGAGCCGATCAAGGCGATCGCCACCGCCTGCGGCTTCTCGGACCAGGCGCACCTGACGCGGCTCCTCGCGCGCGAGCTCGGCGCGACCCCGGCGGCGCTCCGCCGCTCCATACAGTGACGCAGGCGGGGGGTCGTCGCCGACGCCCCCCCGGCCGCCTCAATACCGATCGAAGCCCTGATACCCGCCTTCCGCCAGCTCCAGGCACTTCTGCCGGTAGGTCCCGACGCCGCCGGTATAGGAGAGTACCCGCCGCGGCTTGCCGGGCACGTTCGAGCCCACGTACCAGGAATTGGTCCTGGCGATCAGCGTCGCATTCGCGGTCTCGTCGTGGTGGCGCACCCAGGCCTCCTCGACTTCGGCGGACGGCTCGATCACTGACTTGTTTCCCGCGCGCAGGTCGCGGATGGCGCCCGTGATCCATTCGGTCTGCTGCTGGAGGCAGGTCGTCATGTTGCAAAGCGCCGCCGATGGGGCCAGCGGCGCGCCGGTCATGAAGAAGTTCGGATAGCCATGCGCCTGCATGCCGTAGGCGGTGCGGATCTCGCGGCCCCAGTCCTCCCGCAGGCTCCGCCCGTCCCGCCCGCGGAGATCGATCCGGATGAAGGCGCCCGAACCGGCGTCGAAGCCGGTGGCGAGGATGATGACGTCGAGCTCGTGCACCGTGCCGTCGGCGAGCCGGATCCCCTCGGGCACGACCTCGGCGATGGGGTTGTCCCTGACGCTCACCGCCGTGACGTTGTCGCGCAGGTAGACCTCGAGATAATTCGTCTCCAGCGGCACCCGATGCGTCCCGAAGCCGTAGTCGTCGGGCTTCGGCACCAGAAGGTCGATCAGCGCCGGATCCTTCAGCCGTGCCCGCATCTTCGCGGCCACGAATTCCGAGACCTCGGCGCTGACCGCCGGGTCGAGGAAGATCTCGACGAAGGAGGCGAGCCAGAGCTTGAGCGAGCCGTCGGCATGGATCTCCTCCAGCACCGCCAGCCGCTCCTCCGGGGTCAGTTCGGCCCAGGAGCGGGTGAAGTCGTATTCGAAGCCGGTAAAGTGGCGCGGCAGGTTCTGCCGGAACTCCTCGAACCGCGCCTTGTAGGCCTTCGCCTCCTCAGGCCCGTATTTCGGATTCTTCATCGGCAGCACGTATTGCGGCGTGCGCACGAAGACGGTGAGGCTGCCGACCTCCGCCGCGATGGTCTGGATCACCTGGATCCCGGTCGCGCCGATCCCGACCACGCCGACCCGCCTGCCCGACAGGTCGAGCTTCTCCCGCGGCCAGCGGGCGGTGTGGAAGATCTGGCCCGCGAACCTGTCCTGGCCCGGGAAGCGGTTCTCCAGCGGCGCCGACAGCATGCCGCAGCAGCCGATCAGGAACTGCGCGTCGAAGGTGTCGCCCCGGTCGGTTCGCACCGTCCAGCGGCCGCGTGCTTCATCGTATTCCGCCGAGGTGACGGTCGTCGCGAACAGGATGTCGCGCCGCAGGTCGAGCCGGTCGGCGATGTAATGCATCCAGCGCTCGATCTCGGGCTGGGCGGGGAAACGCTCGCTCCAGGTCCAGTCCTTGTAGAGCCGCTCGTCGAACAGATACTGGTAGATATAGCTCTCGGAGTCGAATTTCGCGCCCGGATAGCGGTTCCAGTACCAGGTGCCGCCGACGTCGCCCGCGGCGTCGACCGCCAGCGCCTTCATCCCCTCGCCGCGCAGCTGGTGCAGCTGGTAGAGCCCGGCCACCCCCGCCCCGATCACCAGCGCATCGAGCACCACCGGCTCGGTCCGCGCCGGCGGGCGGTCGTTTGTCGTGAAGCCTCCGTCCATTCGCTGTTTTCCTCCCTTGTTTTTCAGAGCGCCCGAAGTCCGGGCGACCTGCGATCCCGAGAGGCTGCGCGCGCGGCGCGGAGCCGGTCTTGGACGATCCGGACCTCTGGTTTGAAGCAAACGGGCAGAGTCGCCTGCTGCGAGGGAGGCGGGTCGTCGGGATAGCGGCCGGGCGCGTCCCGAGAGAGCGCCGGATCAGCACGTCGAGCCTCCGCAGGTTGAGGGCGGGGCAGGTCGGGTCCAGGTGGGCGGCATTGCGGGTGGAGCCCGCGACAGCGCGCCAAGGGGCGCTCCACAAGGAGTGCATGCCGCGCGGCGCTGTCATGGCCCTTGTCGGCAGGAATCGCGGGACTGTCCGGGTCCGGCCCCTGCGGCCACGGATCGGCGGCCGCCGGGGCGGTCAGCGACCCACGGCGGGCACGGATGATGCCTCCCGCCCGGATTTCGGGTCCTCGCGCCCACAGGCTCCGCGCCGCTCGCAGTCGCGGGGGTGGCTCCGGCGGCCCGCGCGTCACGGGCTCCCGAAGTTCCTCGTCGTTCTTGCGGACGCCGGCCCGTCCCGGATGGGGGCTGCGGGGGTGCTCGCCAACCGTGCCGGGAGGCCTGTCTGCCGGCTTGTGCACCGGCAGACGGGCCTCAGGCTCCGTCCCCGGGCGCGCGGAGAAAGGCGCGGGCCGCGTCCGACAGCACGGCCGCGCCCTTCGGCAGGGCCGCCTCGTCGACGCGGAACTGCGGGTGGTGGAGCGGCCAGACCGAGCCTGCGGCCTCGGAGCGGATGCCGAGGCGGAAATAGACCGCGGGCCGCTTCTCGCTGTAGAAGGCGAAGTCGTCGCTGGCGGTCCAGCCCGGGGCGCTCACGGCATTCTCGGGGCCGAGGACGCGGGCGGCGGAGGCGCGGATCAGGTCGACCATCGCGGGATTGTTGAGGACCGGCGGCTCGCCGGGGGTGATCCCCACGGCGGCGGTTGCCCCATGCGCCGCGGCAATGCCCTCGGCGATCTGGACGAGCCGGCGCCGGGCGCGGTCGCGGGTCTCCGGCTGGCCGCTGCGGATCGTACCCTTGAGGCGCACCTCGGCGGGCAGGATGTTGTAGGCGGTTCCGCCCGTGATGGCGGTGACCGACACCACCAGCGGGTCGAACGGATCCGTCTCGCGGGCGACGATCTTCTGCAGTCCGGTGACGATCGCGGCGGCGGTGACAATCGTGTCCACGCCCTCGAAGGGCTTGGCGGCATGGGTCGAACTGCCGCTGACGACGATGTCGAAGATGTCGCAGGCGAGCGTATAGGGGCCGGGGCCGACGGCGATCCGGCCGGTTTCGGTATAGGGATCGACATGGATGCCGATCGCGGCGTCGATGTCGTCGAGCAGGCCCTCGGCGACGACGCGGGCGCCGCCGAGGGGCTCGGCCTCCTCCGCGGGCTGGAAGATGATCCGCACCGTGCCGCTGAAGCTCTCCCGGGCGCGGTCGAGCAGGACGGCGGTGGCATAGCCCATCGCCGCATGGGCATCGTGGCCGCAGGCATGCATGACGCCCGGCCGCTCCGAGGCGAAGGAAACGCCGGACATCTCCTCGATCGGCAGGGCGTCGATATCGGCCCGGATCGCGACCTTGCGGTTGGAGGGACCGGCGGTGCCGACGATGTCGACGGCGAGGCCGAAGCCCGCCACCGGGCGCACCTCCGTCAGCCCCGCCGCGCGCAGCACCGCGTCGAGATAGGCCTGCGTCTCGCGCTCCGCGTTCGAAAGCTCGGGGTGGCGGTGAAGGTGGCGGCGGATCTCGAGCATCCGCCGCTCCAGGTCCGCGTCGATCCCGAGCGCCGCGGCCTCAGTCCCGGACATGGATGCCCCGGGGAAACCGCGTCAGGGTCTCGTTGCCCGTGTCGGTGACGAGGATCGTCTCGCTGACCTCAAGCCCCCAGCCGTCCATCCACATGCCGAGGATGCAATGGAGGACATTCCCGGGGCGCAGCTCGGTCCGGTCGCCCGGGCGCAGGCTGATCGTGTGCTCGCCCCAGTCCGGCGGATAGGCGACGCCGATCGAATAGCCGATGCGCGACTCCTTCTTGAGCCCGTGGCGTTCGATGACGCGGCGCCAGCTTGCCTCGACCTCCTCGGCGGCGATGCCGGGCCGCATGGTGTCGAGCACCGCCTCCATGCCCTCCAGCACCGCCGTCTCGACCGCGGCCACCTTCGGCGGCACCGGGCCGAGCTGCATCGTCCGGGCCAGGCCGGCGGTGTAATGGCGGACCGCCCCGGCAAGCTCGAGCGCGATGGTCTCGCCCGGGGTGAAGCGGCGGTCGCTCCAGAGGAGATGCGGCGCGGAGGCATTCTCGCCGGCCAGGATCGTCGGCGGCAGGGCGGTGACGTCGCCGGCGAATTCCGCCGCGCCCGCGACCTGCGCGGACTGGATGGCGGCCACGGCGTCGCATTCGCGCACCCCCGGGGCGATGGCCGCATGGGCCGCGCTGACCGCCGCCTCGGCAAGGCGGGCGGCCTTGCGAAGATAGGCGATTTCGTCCTCCGACTTGACGCTGCGGATCCAGTTCACCAGCAGGTCCGCGTCGTGGATCGTCGCCTCGGGCAGGCCCGCGACGAGCCGGGCATGCGCCTTCGGGGAATAATAATAGGCCTCCAGCTCGACGCCGATCGCCCCCCGCCCCCAGCCGCGCGCCCGGATCCACTCCGCCACCCAGTCCATCGGGTGGCGGTCGGCGCGCTGGACGTAGGATTCGGGGAAACCCACGATGTTCTCGGGCTCCATCCAGGCAGTCAGGCGCCCGCCTGCGGCATCCATCGCCCGGCCGACCCACACCGGATCCCCGTCGGCGAGAGGCACCAGCACCGCCTGCGGGGTATAGAAGGACCAGCCGTCATAGCCGGTGATGTAATGCTGGTTCGCGATGTCGTTCACGACGAGGAGGTCGAGCCCCCGGCGCTCCATCTCCCCCCGGATCGCCCGGAGTCTCCGTTCGTATTCGCTCCGCGAAAAGGGCAACGCGATCATGCCGGCACCAACCTCAACTTTCTGCTGACGAGGGCCCGCCGCCATCTGCGCCGGACCAGACCAATCCTGACCGAAGGTGCGGGGGCGGCCAACCGGAAAGGCTGGCCACTCCCGCACGACCGGCGCAATCACGCCCCGAGGACGGCCTCGACGGCCGCCGCCGTCGCCGCGATGACGACATCGGCCTCGGCGCGCGTCAGGCAGAGCGGCGGGGCAAAGCCGAGAATGTCGCCCTGCGGCATGGCGCGGCCGATCACCCCGCGCTCCAGCAGCGCGGCAGAGACCCGCGGGCCGATCTTGCGGGCGGGATCGAAGAAGACGCGGTCGTCGCGGTCCTCGACGAATTCGACCGCCGCCATCAGCCCGTCGCCCCGGACCTCACCGACATGGGCATGGCCCCCGACCGCCTCCGCCAGCCCGGCGCGGAAATAGGCCCCGGTCTCGCGCGCATTCGTCACGAGGTCGAGTTCGTCGAGAAGTTCCAGGTTCGCGATGCCGGCGGCGGTGCAGACCGGGTGGGCGGAATAGGTCCAGCCGTGCCCGATGGACCCGAGCCGGTCCGAGCCCTCGACCAGCACCTGCCACATCCGCTCGCCGACGATGCTGCCCGAGAGCGGCGCATAGGCCGAGGTCAGGCCCTTGGCGATGGTGATGAGGTCGGGCCGCATCCCGTAGTGGTCCGAGCCGAACATCGTGCCCAGCCGGCCGAAGCCCGTCACCACCTCGTCGGCGATCAGGAGGACATCGTATTTCTCGAGCACCGCCTGGATCTTCTGCCAGTAGCCGGCCGGCGGCGGCACGATGCCGCCGGTGCCGAGGATGGGCTCGCCGATGAAGGCAGCCACGGTCTCCGGGCCTTCAGCGAGGATCAGCGCCTCGAGATTGTCGGCACAGGCCTGAGCGAACTGCTCCTCGCTCTGGGTGCGGTCGGGGCGGCGATAGAAATACGGTGCGTCGGTGTGCAGGACCGGCGCGCGCGGCAGGTCGAAGGCAGTGTGGAAGAGCTCCAGCCCGGTCAGCGAGCCGGTCATCACCCCGGAGCCGTGATAGCCGCGCCAGCGCGAGATGATCTTCTTCTTCTCCGGGCGGCCGAGGATGTTGTTGTAGTACCAGACGAGCTTGATGTTGGTCTCGTTGGCATCCGAGCCCGAGAGGCCGAAATAGACCCGGGACATGCCCGCCGGCGCCCGGTCGAGGATCATCCGCGACAGCGTGATCGAGGCCTCGGTGCCGTGGCCGACATAGGCATGGTAATAGGCAAGGCTGCGGGCCTGCGCCGCGATCGCCTCGGCGATCTTCTGGCGGCCATAGCCGACATTGACACAGTAGAGCCCGGCGAAGGCATCGAGGCTGCGCCGGCCGTCCGTGTCGGTGACATGGACGCCCTCCGCCCCGGCCATGACGCGGGTCGGGGTCTCGCCACGCGCGTGCTGGCCCATGTGGGTCGAGGGATGGAAGAAGCAGTCGCGGTCCCAGGCGGTCAGTTCGTTGTCGCGGTCGAGCAAGGCAGGCATCCTTCTGGAAAGTCTCGGCGGAAGCGGCACGGGCCGCAGGGCGGTCGGGAGGGGCGGCGCCCGCCCGTCACGCGGCGGCCTCCGCGCGGGTGTCGATGCAGACATATTTGAGTTCGGTGAAGGCCTCGAGGCCGTGGCGCGCCCCCTCGCGCCCGAGGCCGGAGCATTTCCAGCCGCCGAAGGGCACCGGCGCGCCGGTGATCTTCACCCGGTTGATCGCCACCATCCCGAATTCGAGCGCCCGGGCGAGGCGCAGCTGCCGCGCGCCGTTCGCCGTCACCACATAGGCGACGAGGCCGTAATCGGTGTCGTTGGCGCGGGAGATCGCCTCGGCCTCGGTGTCGAAGGTGCTGACCGCCGCCACCGGGCCGAAGGTCTCCTCCCGCATGATCCGCGCCGCGGGGTCGATCCCGGTCAGGAGCGTCGGCGCGAAGAAGAGCGGGCCCTCGGCCAGCCGCCCGCCGCCGACGACCACCCGGGCGCCCCGCGCCACGGCATCCGTGACCTGCGCCTCGACCTTGGCCACGGCCCGCGCATGCATCAGCGGGCCGATGTCGACGCCGGGCGTGAGGCCGTTCCCGACCCGGAGTGCCGCGATGCGCGCGGCAAGGGCGCGGGTGAAGGCCTCCGCGATGCCGCGCTGGACGAAGATGCGGTTCGCGGCGAGGCAGTCCTGGCCCGAGGTCGCGAATTTCGCCTGCAGGGCGATGTCGGCGGCGCGTTCGACATCGGCATCGTCGAAGACGAGGAGCGGCGCATGGCCGCCGAGTTCCATCACCAGCCGCTTCATGCCCGGTGCGCACTGGCCGGCGAGCATCGTGCCGATCTCGGTCGAGCCGGTGAAGCTCAGCACCCGGACGCGCGGGTCGGCGCAGAGGCGGCCGACCACGGTCCCGGCCGCCCCCGTCACCACGTTCAGCACCCCGGCGGGCAGGCCGGCGCGTTGCCCGAGTTCGGCAAGGGCGAGCGCCGAGAGTGGCGTCTCGGCCGAGGGATGCGCCACCACGGTGCAGCCCGCGGCCAAGGCCGCGCCGGCCTTGCGGGTGAGCATGGCGGCGGGAAAATTCCAGGGCGTGACGAGGCCAGCGACGCCGAGCGCCTCGCGCCGGACGATCATCTCGGCGTCCGGCAGGTGGCTGGCGATGCCCTCGGCGCTCAGCCGGCGGCCCTCCTCGGCATACCAGTCGACGAAGGAGGCGGCATAGAGGATCTCGCCCCGCGCCTCGGCCAGCGGCTTGCCCTGCTCGAGCGTCATCAGGAGCGCCAGATCCTCCTGCGCGGCGAGGATCAGGTCATGCCAGCGCCGCAGGATCGCCGCCCGCTCCTGCGGGAGCAGCGCCCGCCAGGCCGGGAAGGCCCGGGCGGCGGCGTCGATGGCGCGGTCGGTGTCCCCGGCGCCGAGGCTCGCCACGAAGGCGAGCGGCTGGCCGGTCGCAGGATCGGTCACGGAGAACCGCGCGCCACTGCTCCCCGCAGTCCAGCCGCCCTCCACATGCGCAAGGGTCCGCAGCAGGCGGCGGTCGGCAAGGCGTCCGAGCACCGCGTGGATCTCGTTGTGGGCGACGGGTGCGTTCATTCTGCGATCCTTCCGGCTGCGGGGGAGAGGGGGCCTGCCTTCGGCCTGCGGCCTGCGGCCGGGCGTTCGGCCCCCTCGCTCTCCTGCTGCATGATGCCGGCATATTCGCGCGATCGGCGTGGCGGTTGACGGCGCTTTCCGGCGGGATGATGCTGAAATCCACCGAATTTCATCTCTGATGCGCAGGAATCCTGCATGGCAAAGCTCGACCGCGCGGATGCGGCGCTCCTGGAGGCGGTCCAGCGGAACAACCGCCTGACCTCCGAGGAACTCGCCGCCCTCGTCAACCTCTCGCCCACCGCCTGCCAGCGCCGGCTGAAGCGCCTGCGCGCCGAGGGGGTGATCGAGAGCGATGTCGCCATCGTGTCGCCCAAGGCGGTGGGGCGGCCGGTCAGCATGATCGTGATGGTCTCGCTCGAACGCGAGCGGGCCGATATCGTCGACCGCTTCAAACGGTCGATCCGGGCCGCCCGCGAGGTGATGCTCGGCTATTACGTCACCGGCGACGCCGACTTCATCCTGGTCGTCACCGCGCAGGACATGGAATCCTACGAGGCCTTCACCCGCCGCTTCTTCTACGAGAATCCCGACATCAAGGGGTTCAAGACCATGGTCGTGATGGACCGGGTCAAGGCGAGCTTCGCCCTGCCGATCGAGGCCGCCGCCGACTGACCGCGCCGCCCCTGCCGCTCGCGCCGGGTCAGGCCGCCGCGATTTCCCGGCGCAGGACGGCACCAGGTCCGATCGGCCGCGACATTGATGCGGACATGCCGCCCGGGACGGACCATCCGCCGGCAGCCCCCCTCTCAGAGGATCGTGCGGACCGGGCGTGGCTGGCCCGGGTCGGCCACGACCGGGGCGCCGGCCGTCGCCCTGCCCCGCGCCAGCGCCTCCACATAGCCGAGCA
>ERZ500977.214-NODE-214-length-11191-cov-5.142960_pt1 | contig 11191 bp, 6 predicted proteins | sample MGYA00248863_ERZ500977 | MGnify/ENA primary metagenome ERZ500977 (study PRJEB25958, sample SAMN03398581) | human skin metagenome | study: EMG produced TPA metagenomics assembly of the Human Skin Microbiome Metagenome (human skin metagenome) data set.
CGAAGCAGGACAACGGCCTTGATGTCAGCGCGTGCCAGCGCGCCCCCAGCCACGACCACCGCATCGAACTCGATCGAGCGCGCCGTGTCGAACGTGCGCTCGACGACGAGCGTGCGCCTACCCGACTTCAGACGGCCGCCGGCCGGCGCCACGACCATGGGCACGACGTCCGCTTTGTCGAGCGTCTTGGCGAGTTTCGCCACACCGGCCAGGTCGGAATCGTCGTCGGCGATGATCGCGACTTTGCGGCCCGCGACGGGCCCCGGAGTCGTCACCACCTGCGACAGCGACGGCGAGAGCGTGACCTCGGCAGGCGGTTGTCCCTGCGGCGCAGGGAGTCCCAGACCCGAGGCCACCTGGGCGCACAGGTCGGCATCCACATTGGCCAGCACCTCGAGCTGACGCTCCTTGATCGCCTGTTCGTAGCACTTGCCCAATTCGAACGTGAACGCCTCCGCGATGTGGTCCTGCTCGATCTTGGTCAGCGAGCGGTAGAACATCGCCGCTTGGGTGAAGTGGTCGTCGAACGACGCCGGTGCGACGCGACCCACCCGGCCCTCGACCGGTCGAGGCGTCTGAACGTATCCGCCCTCGTCCGTGTCGGCCACCAACGGCTCCCCACCGTCGATGCTGTTCGGGCGGTAGGGCGCCTGTCCTGTGTGAACGGCGGTTTGATGCATGCCGTCGCGCAGCATGTCATTGACCGGGCAACGGGGACGGTTGATCGGCAGCTGCGTGAAGTTCGGCCCGCCCAGGCGTGTCAATTGTGTGTCGAGGTAGGAGAACAGCCGCGCCTGCATCAGTGGATCGTTCGTGACCTCGATACCGGGGACGAGGTTGCCGGTATGGAAGGCAACCTGCTCGGTCTCGGCGAAGTAGTTGGTGGGGTTGCGGTCCAACGTGAGCTTGCCGATCAACTGAACAGGCACGAGTTCCTCGGGGACGATCTTCGTCGGGTCGAGCAAATCGATGCCCTCGTAGGTTTCGGTGCCGTCATCGGGCATCACCTGAATGCCCAGTTCGTATTCCAGCGGTGCGCCCGCCTCGATGCCGTCGGCCATGTCGCGCCGGTGATAATCCGGATCGAAACCGGCCGCCAATTGAGCCTCTTCCCACACCAGAGAATGAACGCCGGCAACAGGTTTCCAGTGGAATTTGACGAGACTCGTGTCACCCTTGGCATTCACGAGGCGAAACGTGTGAACCCCGAAGCCCTCCATGGTGCGGTAGGACCGTGGAATGCCTCGGTCGCTCATGTTCCAGAACACATGGTGAGTCGCTTCGGTGTGGAGCGACACGAAATCCCAGAAGGTGTCGTGCGCGGACTGCGCCTGCGGGATCTCGCGGTCCGGATGCGGCTTTCCCGCGTGGATGATGTCGGGGAACTTGATGCCGTCCTGGATGAAGAACACCGGGATGTTATTGCCCACCAGGTCGAAGACGCCCTCCTCGGTGTAGAACTTGACCGCGAAGCCACGAGTGTCGCGAACAGTGTCGGCCGAGCCGCGCGAGCCCAGCACTGTCGAGAATCGGCAGAAGACGTCGGTCTTTGTACCCTTTTTGCCCAGGAACGCTGCCCTGGTAACCGACGCCGTGTTGCCGTAAGCCTCGAAGAAGCCATGCGCCGCAGCGCCTCTGGCGTGCACCACGCGCTCGGGAATGCGTTCGTGATCGAAGTGAGTGATCTTCTCCCGTAGATGGAAGTCTTCCATCAGCGTGGGACCGCGCGAGCCTGCCTTGAGAGAGTGGTCGGTGTCGGGCAACCGCACCCCTTGCGCGGTCGTCAGATGGCGGCCGGATTGGGCCCGCGGATCATCCTGTCTGCAGTGCCTTTCGAGGCGCCGGTCGGGCTGACGGCGGCAGGGGCGGCTTGATCACGCTTACGCGAAGCAGGCATCTGTACCTCCCCAAATGGTTGGACTGGGTGTTCCGGCCCTCGGCGCAATACCCGCCGATGTTGCGGCCAAACTCACCTAGTTTCGGGTGAAGAGTTCAGCGGCCTTGGTTTTGATCGTCTGGTAGACGAGACGGCGGGCGTTGGGATCGCCCTTGCCGACGGCCTGCGTCATGTTGAGCATCTGGTCGACTGTGACGTGCGGCGGGATCGGAGGAACTTCCGGATCGCAGCGTACGTCGAGCAACGTGGGACCCGGGACGCTCAGGGCCCAGTCCCACGCATCGCCCAGATCGGCTTCGCACTCGATGGTCATCGCATCGATGCCCATCGCGCGGGCCACCTCTGCATAGCTGACCGCGGGAAGGCTTTGTGAATCCTCGAATTTCGGTGCCCCGCCCATGGCGCGCAGCTCCCAGGTGACCTGGTTGAGATCGCCGTTTCCGAAGACGCAGATGATGAAGGGAAGTTCATCCCATTCCCGGCGGTAGCGGTTGATGGTGAGCAATTCGGCGAGACCGTTCATCTGCATGGCCCCGTCGCCGACGAAGGCGATGACGGGCCGGTCGGGATGGGCGAACTTTGCACCAAGGGCGTAGGGGACCGCACACCCCATCGTCGCGAGTGTGCCGGACACCGAGCCGCGCACACCGTCGGTGAACCTCACGCAGCGGGCGTACCACGTGGTCGACGACCCCGAGTCGGCGGTCACGATCGCATTGGCAGGCAACCTCTTCGACAGTTCCCACGCCACCCTCATCAGATTCACCGGCTGCGCGGAGGTGGTGCTCTGCTCCTCGATCACCGACCACCACCGCTGCACGTTCTTCTCGACAGTGTCGCGCCACGCGCTGTCGGCTTTGGGCCGCAGATGTGGCTGCAGCGCAGCCAGAGTCGCCCGGGCGTCGGCGACGATGTTGAGTTCGGTGGGATAGCGCATCCCGATCGAGGTTCCGTCGCTGTCGATCTGCACAGCGCGGGCCTGACCGAACTCAGGAAGAAACTGCGTGTAGGGAAAATTCGAGCCCACGATCAGCAGCGTGTCGCAGTCGCGCATCAGGTCGTAGCTCGGCCGCGTGCCGAGGAGCCCGATCGCGCCGGTGACGAATGGAAGATCGTCGGACAGGACGTCCCTGCCCAACAACGCTTTTGCGATTCCGGCGCCGGTCAGGCGGGCCACCTCGACAACCTCGTCCCGGGCACCCCTGGCACCCTGACCGATCAGGATGGCAACCCGTTCACCGTCGTTGAGGATCTCCGCGGCGCGTCGTACCTGGGCATCCGACGGTGTGATGATGCCGACGACATCGCCGGGATCGCTCGACGGAACATGCTTGAACTGGTGCTCGGGCGGCTCGTAGGTCTCCTCCTGCAGATCCGACGGCACGATGACCACGGTCGGGGCGCGGCGAGTTCTGGCGGTGCGGATCGCACGGTCCAGGACGGCAGGCAGTTGCGCGGAAGCGTTGACCTCGACGACATAGTCGCTGGCGACGTCGGCGAACAACGCCTGCAGGTCGACTTCCTGCTGATAGCTACCGCCCATGGCGGTGCGCGCAGTCTGGCCGATGATGGCCACCACGGGAACGTGGTCGAGCTTGGCGTCGTAGAGACCGTTGAGCAGATGAATGGCCCCGGGCCCCGAGGTGGCCATGCAAACACCGACCTCCCCGGAGAACTTCGCGTAGCCCACCGCGGCGAAGGCGGCCATCTCCTCGTGCCTGGTCTGGACGAATTTGGGGTCGTCGTCGGCGCGTCCCAGGGCCGAGATCAGCCCGTTGATTCCGTCGCCGGGGTAGCCGAAGATGTGGGTCACGTTCCATTGGCGGAGGCGATCGAGGATGAAATCGCCGACATCGGTGCTCATGCACGTGGCGGCTACCCCGGCCCGGCCCGCTCAAACTCTGCCTGCGCCCGTGTCCCGAAGCGGGGTTGTCCGCCCGGTTGGGTAGGGTTCCGCGCGTGACCTTCTCTGCCGCGATTGATTCTGTAAATGCCCGTCTCGCTGCGGAACTGGCGGTGGCGGAGAACCAGGTGGCCTCGGCGGTGCGCCTGCTCGACGAAGGCGCGACCGTGCCGTTCATCGCCCGGTACCGCAAGGAGGCCACCGGCAGTCTCGACGACGGCCAACTCCGGTTGCTGGAGGAACGCCTCGGCTACCTGCGCGAGCTCGACGAGCGGCGCAACGCGGTGCTGGCCTCCATCAAGGAGCAGGGCAAGCTCACCGCCGAGCTGACCGCCGCACTGATGGCCGCCGACACCAAAGCCCGGGTCGAGGACATCTACCTGCCGTACAAGCCGAAGCGGCGCACCAAGGCGCAGATCGCCAGGGATGCCGGCCTCGAGCCACTTGCCGAGCGGCTGCTGGCCGACCCCACGCATGCCCCCGAGGAAGTGGCTGCGGAGTTCCTCTCCGGCGAGGTCGCCGATGTCGCTGCAGCACTCGACGGCGCGCGACACATCATCGTCGAACGAGCCGCCGAAGACGCCGAGCTCGTCGGGGGACTGCGCGAGCGTTTCTGGGAGCAGGCTTCGGTACGGACCCGGCCCGCCTCCGATGACGCGTCGACCTCGGAGAAGGCGCAGAAGTTCCGGGACTACTTCGACCACACCGAGCCACTGGCGACGATGCCGTCGCATCGTGTGCTCGCCGTATTGCGCGGAGAGAAGGAACAGGCGCTCTCACTTGCTCTCGACGGCGGTGAGGACGCCCAGTACCAGGCGATGATCGCTGACGCACTCGGAGTGGACCTGGCCGCCGGAGGCGCGGCCACGCCGTGGCTGGCCGCCACTGTCGGCTTTGCGTGGCGAACCCGGCTGTCGGTGTCGGCCTCGGTCGACGCACGTGTCCGGCTGAGGATGCGCGCCGAGGGGGACGCCGTCACGGTCTTCGCCAAGAACCTCAAGGATCTTCTTCTCGCAGCACCCGCGGGCAACCGCACCACGATGGGCCTCGATCCGGGTTTCCGAACCGGGGTCAAGGTCGCGGTCGTCGACGGCACCGGCAAGGTCGTCGATACCTGCGCGATATTCCCGCACCAGCCACAGAAGCAGTGGGATGCGGCCAAGGCCACGCTGGCCGCGTTGGCGGCCCGGCACGGCGTCGAACTGATCGCGATCGGCAACGGCACCGCGTCCCGCGAGACCGACGCTCTGGCAACCGAACTCATTGCAGAGATTCGAAGCGCGGGCGCGCCGGCGCCGGCCAAGGCAATCGTCAGTGAGGCCGGTGCATCGGTGTACTCGGCGTCGGCGTATGCGGCGCACGAGTTGCCCGAGCTCGACGTCACGCTGCGTGGTGCCGTGTCGATCGCGCGCCGCCTGCAGGACCCCCTGGCGGAGCTGGTCAAGATCGAGCCGAAGTCGATCGGCGTGGGCCAGTATCAGCACGACGTGGCCCCGGGCACCTTGGCCAAGAGTCTGGGTGCCGTCGTCGAGGATGCGGTGAACGCGGTCGGGGTGGACCTGAACACGGCGTCGGTGCCGCTGCTGTCCCGCGTTTCGGGGATCACCGAATCGCTGGCCGAGGCGATCGTCGCCTACCGCGACAAGTCGGGCCGGTTCCGCAACCGGCGTGCGCTGCTCGACGTTCCGCGCTTGGGCCCCAAGGCTTTTGAGCAGTGTGCGGGATTCCTGCGGATTCGCGACGGCGAGGATCCGCTCGACGCGTCCGGGGTGCATCCGGAGTCTTATCCGGTGGTCCGGCGCATCCTCGACCGGGCAGGTCTGACGCTCGGTGAGATCATCGGCGACGAGCGTGCCCTGCGCTCTCTGCGGCCCGCAGATTTCGCCGACGAGAGGTTCGGAATTCCGACCGTCACCGACATTCTCGGCGAGCTGGAGAAGCCGGGGCGCGACCCGAGGCCGGCGTTCACCACCGCCACATTCGCGGCCGGCGTCGAGAAGGTCGCCGACCTGAAGGTCGGCATGGTCTTGGAAGGTGTGGTCACAAATGTGGCCGCATTCGGCGCCTTCGTCGACGTCGGCGTGCACCAAGATGGGCTCGTGCACGTCTCCGCGATGGCCGACCGCTACGTCTCCGACCCCCATGAAGTGGTGCGGTCGGGTCAGGTGGTGCGCGTCAAGGTTGTCGACGTCGACGTGGAGCGGCAGCGAATCGGGCTGACCCTTCGCCTCAACGACGAGGTCAAGCCGGGCCGAGCCCCGCGCAAGGACGAGCGGTCCCGTAGCACGCCGCGAAAACCTCAGCGCACCAACAACTCCAGCGGTCGCGACACCAAGCGCCCCAGCGGATCACTGGCGCAGGCGCTGCGCGACGCCGGCTTCGGACGATGACTTCGGCAGCGCGTCGAGTGGGGGCGGCTGAGCTCGCAGCAGTCGCCGCCTGCCTCGTCGCGCTGCTCGGTGGCTGCACACGCCACGTCGATCAACCGCGGGCAAAACCCGAGTCCCTCGCCGCCCCGATCGGCACACTGCAGGTGGTCGACCTGCTCAGTCCGAAGGTGATCGGGGAGGACGGCAACCTGTTCGTCGTCGCAGAACCAGAGCGCTGTGCCGGTCTGGGCCGCGAGGTCGAGCCGCCGTTCATCGAGGCGGGCAGGCCTCTTGCCACCGACGGGGGCCACTGGACCAGCGACGACGGACAGTACTTCGTCGAGGAGATGGTCGCGGTGTACCGGGCGGAGTTCGATCCCGCCGCCGCTCTGCAGGCGGTGCGGGAAACCATCGACGAGTGCGACGGCACCACGCTGTCGGTCACCACGATGCGTGATCGCGTGTACGACTTCGAGGTCCAACCGCCGCCGGCGGAGGGGCCTGACGGCAGCGTGCTGTGGTCCCTGCGGGCCTTCGACTGGAACTGCGACAACCTGTTCGTCGCGGCCCACAACGCCGCCATCGAGATCACCACGTGCGGTGCGACCCCGGGCTTCGACGTCGTCGGGTTGGCCGAGGAAGCGCTCGAGCGCATCGAGCGGCTGGCCAACACCACGGCGTAGTCAGGCCTCGAGCTCGGCGCGAGAGCTGTCTTTGAGGTCGACGCCGGACCGCCCCAGCCTGCGTGCACCGGTCACCAGCGCCGCCGCGATGCGTGCCGCGGTGGCGTAGTCGAGGCCGCCAGGCGGGTGGATGTTCGAGATGCAGTTGCGGTCGGCGTCCGTACGGCCCGGCCGGGGCAGGTGGGTCAGGTAGATACCGAGACTGTCGGCGACCGACAGTCCGGGTCGTTCGCCGATGACCATCAACAGTGTCGACACACCGAGTGCGGCACCGATGTGGTCCCCGAGCGCCACCCGCGCCTGGGTGGCAATGACTGGTGGCGCCAGCCGATAAGCGCCGCCCAGCTCGCCGGCGAGCGCGGCCAGCAGGTTGGCGCCGTGGTCGGCCAGCGCCCGCGGAGACAGGCCGTCGGCGAGCACGACGCCGACGTCGGCGCCGCAGTGCGGCACCGCGCTCAGGTCTACCGGCGCGCGCCCGAGGTCCGGGCGCCGCAGATACTCGCTGCGGTCGGCGGCCCGGCTGCGCACGTGAGTCGGCGATCCCAGGCCGAGAGCCTCGACCTCGGAGGCGAGTGCTTGCGCGTCGAGCGGGACGTGCACCGCGTCGCGCGCCGCCGAATGCGCCGCCTTGAACTCGAGCACACGCCGAGACGGTAGCGCATTACCACTGCGGCCCAACCCGATTCGCGCCTGGGTGCTCCGGCGCAGCGGCGCCCACACATCGTCGGCGGGAAGATTGTGTTCGGTCGTCATTGACCTGCCGCCAGGGCCAGCAGGGGAGAGGCGGCGGGATCGACCGGGAGAATGCGGCCCTCCCCGTCGGCCATCCCCAGCCGCGCCAGCCACGCCTCGAATTCGGGTGCCGGTCGCAGCCCCAGGGCCTTGCGCACGTAGAGCGCGTCGTGGAACGCCAGGCTCTGGTAGCCGAGCATGACGTCGTCGGCCCCAGGCACAGTGATGACGAAGGCGGCACCGGCCACCCCGAGAAGCGTGAGCAGGGTGTCCATGTCGTCCTGGTCGGCTTCGGCATGGTTGGTGTAGCAGACGTCGACACCCATCGGCAGTCCAAGAAGCTTGCCACAGAAGTGATCTTCCAGGCCGGCCCGCACGATCTGCTTGCCGTCGTAGAGGTACTCGGGTCCGATGAAACCGACAACGGTGTTCACCAGCAACGGGTTCAGAGCTCGGGCAACGGCGTAGGCGCGGGTCTCCAGGGTCTGCTGGTCGACGGGCTTTCCGCCGGTGCCCAGATGCGCGCCTGCCGACAAGGCCGATCCTTGCCCGGTCTCCAGGTACATGACGTTGTCGCCGACGGTGCCGCGACCCAGCGAACGGCCCGCCTCGTCGGCTTCGTGCAACATCGGCAGGTTGATGCCGAAACTCGCGTTCGCACCTTGGGTTCCGGCGATCGACTGGAACACCAGGTCGACCGGGGCGCCCCGCTCGATGAGGTCGATCGTCGTCGTCACATGTGTCAGCACGCACGACTGCATCGGAATGTCGAATCGCTGGCGGATCTCGTCGAGCAGATGCAACAGATCCGACGTCGCATGAGGTGAGTCGGTGGCCGGGTTGATGCCGATCACCGCGTCGCCGCACCCCATCAGCAGCCCGTCGAGGGTCGCCGCCGCGATCCCGCGGGGGTCGTCGGTCGGATGGTTGGGCTGCAAGCGGGTGGCCAGCGTGCCCGGAACTCCGATCGATGTGCGGAATGCGGCATGTACGGTCGTAGCGGCGGCGACGGCGATCAGGTCCTGGTTGCGCATGATCTTCGACACCGCGGCGACCATCTCCGGTGTCAGTCCTGCGGTGACCGCCGCGATGCGCTCGGCGCTGTCTGGTTGAGATGCGCTGTCCAACAACCAATCCCGTAATCCGCCCACCGTAAGATGTGCGATCGGCGCGAAGGCGGCCCGATCATGGGTGTCGATGATCAGACGGGTGACGTCGTCGGTTTCATAGGGGACGACCTGCTCGTCCAGGAACGTCGCCAGCGGAAGGTCGGCGAGAACCCAAGCCGCAGCTGCCCTTTCGGCGTCCGACTGGGCTGCGCACCCGGCCAGTTCGTCGCCGGAGCGCAGCGGCGTCGCCTTGGCCATCACGTCGACCAGCCCGTCGAACTGATAGGTGTGCCCGGAGATCTGCTGGCGGTAGGTCATCTGAGCTCGTCCTCGGCGGCGGCCAGTGCGGCGAACTCCTCATCGGGGGAGTTGGCGACCAAGCGGTGCCGGCTGTAGAGCCCGAAGTACGCCATGAACAGCGCGAAGACGACGAGGCAGCACAGCGCGGCGATGTGGTCGACGAGGAACGTCGCGATCACGGCCAGCACCGCCACGACCAGAGCGAATCCGGTGGTGACGACGCCACCGGGGGTCCGGTAGGGCCGCGGCATCTCCGGTTCACGCCTGCGCAGCACGATGTGGCTGACCATCATCAGCACATAGCTCAGCGCGGCGCCGAACACTGCCATGTTGAGTAGTAGTGCTCCCTGGCCGGTCAGCGACAGGGCGAACCCGATCAGCCCGGGCACGATCAGTGCGAGCGTCGGGGCCTTGCGCGAGTTGGTCACCGACAGCGCGGTGGGCAGATAGCCCGCGCGCGACAGTGCGAACAGCTGTCGCGAGTAGGCGTAGATGATCGAGAAGAAGCTGGCGATCAGGCCGGCAAGCCCGATGTAGTTGACGACCTTGGCCCACATGCTGTCGCCCAGTGCTTCGACCAGAGGATTGCCGGACTCCGACATCGCCGCGGCCCCACCTGCACCCGTAGTCAGGACCAGTACCGCGACGCAGGTGACCAACAGCACCGCCATTGCCGCGATGATGCCCCGCGGCACATTGCGCTCCGGTCGGTCAGTTTCCTCGGCGGCCAGCGGCACTCCCTCGATCGCGAGGAAGAACCAGATCGCGAATGGGATGGCCGCCCACACGCCGAGCAGGCCGAAGGGCAACAGCTCGGATGCCCCTGCCGCGTCGGTGACGGCGATGTCGGTGAGGTTGGCGGGATCGAACCGCCCGACGGCGGCGACGGCGAACACGATGAGTCCGATGAGCGCGATCGCGGTGATGACGAACATGACTTTGAGCGCTTCACCCACTCCCGACAGGTGGATGCCGATGAAGATCGCGTACGCCGCGAGATAGACCCACCAGCCGTCCGTGATGCCGAAGAGGCCGAGGGATTCGACGTAGGCGCCGATGAACGTCGCGATGGCGGCCGGTGCGATCGCGTACTCGATCAGGATCGCGGTGCCGGTGGCGAAGCCGCCCCATGGTCCGAGAGCCCGCCGGGCGAACGTGTAGCCACCGCCGGCCGCGGGCAATGCCGAGGACAGTTCCGCCATGCCGAGGACGAGGGCGAGATACATCCCGGCGATGATCACCGCGGCGATCGCCAGTCCTCCGAACCCACCCTCGGCCAGGCCGAAGTTCCAGCCGGAGTAATCGCCGGAGATGACGTAGCTGACGCCCAACCCGGCCAGCAGCACCCAGCCTGCGGTGCCCCGCTTCAGCTGGCGCTTCTCCAGATAGGTGTCGGATTCGCGGTGTTCTTCGACGCCTTTCACGAGACGTGTCTCCCTTCATCGATGTGACCCAGCACACTAGTTGCCAAAGGGTTGCATTGACGTTGCATGAAAACGTGAAAAGCTTTGCCGGGCAACACATTTGACGTAACAGGAACAGGCGGGATCCACGCGACGGCGACGTCGCACCCCGCAAGACGCGCGGGACCCGTAGGTTGGCGTTACGCTCCTGCCGATCCGCCGAGTGCCCGGGACGGATTTAAAGGTCGTTCACCCGACCTTTAGCGAAGCCTAAGGGCTGTGCGGAGCGGTGTCCAGCCATGCGCACGCACAACCTCATCTGTAACACCGGCCCGGCAGTGTTCGATGGATCACACAAGAACGACGATAAGGGGACGGCGTGGGCATGGTGCTGGGGTTGTCACTGACCTCCGACGATGTCGTCTGGGTGTTGGTCGACGAGGCTGACGGCACGGTAATCGACCACGACGTCATCGAGGTCCACGAGGACGCCGAGATGGCGGGCGCCGCGGCCCGCGGTGCCCACGCGATCGCGACCAACGGCGGGTTCGACGTCACCGGCGTCCGGCTCACCTGGTCCGATGTAGTGGCTCAGGATGGGCTGCGGCTGCGTACGCGCCTGAGCGCCTGCGGTTTCCGCACGGTGGAGGTCGTTCCTTATCGCTGTGCCGTCGCTGTGATGGTGCATCCTGACACCGAGCCCGGACTTGCTCTGGCCTATGGGGCCGCGGTCGCCAAGGTCGAGCCGAGCGAGGCGATCACGGCGCCGGTCGCTCGACAGGCCTCGGCCCGTCA
>ERZ500977.215-NODE-215-length-11182-cov-6.929541_pt1 | contig 11182 bp, 8 predicted proteins | sample MGYA00248863_ERZ500977 | MGnify/ENA primary metagenome ERZ500977 (study PRJEB25958, sample SAMN03398581) | human skin metagenome | study: EMG produced TPA metagenomics assembly of the Human Skin Microbiome Metagenome (human skin metagenome) data set.
ACAACCGACCGCAAGCTGCCCGGCTGCATCGTCCGCGCCAGCGTCAAGGTGACCGGGCCGACCGGCGTCGAGATGGAGGCCCTGACCGCCGTTTCCGTCGCGGCCCTCACCGTCTACGACATGCTGAAGGCGGTCGACCGGGGCATGGTCATCGGCGGCATCCGCGTCACCCTCAAGGAGGGCGGCGCCTCCGGCCGGTTCGAGGCGCCGTGACCCCCGACCCCGCCACGAAAGCCGGCGCGCCGCAGCTTCTCAGCGTCGCCGAGGCCCATGCCCGGGTGATGGCACTCGCGAGCCGGCTCGGCACCGAGCACGTCCCGCTCGCCCGGGCCGCGAACCGGGTTCTGGCCGAGGATGTGGTGGCGAGCCGCGCCCAGCCGCCATTCGATGCCTCCGCGATGGACGGCTATGCGGTGCGCGCGGCCGACCTCGCGCCGGGCGCGCGGCTCACGGTGACGGGCGAGTCCGCCGCGGGCGCCGGGAGCGGGACCGCCGTCCGCCCCGGAACCGCGATCCGCATCTTCACGGGCGCCCCCCTGCCCCGGGGCGCCGACACGGTGCTGATCCAGGAGGATGCCGAGCGCCAGGGCGACAGCCTGATCGTCCGTGAGGCCTGCGGTGCCGGCGCGAACATCCGCGCCGCGGGAACCGACTTCGGCCCCGGCGACCGCCTCGCCGCACCGCGCCGCCTCACCTGGCGCGACCTCGCGCTCGCCGCCGCGATGAACGCGGGCCAGGTCACGGTCGCCCGCCGCCCGGACATCGCGCTGATCGCGACCGGCGACGAACTCGCGATGCCCGGCGAGGTGCCGGGGCCGGACCAGATCATCGCCTCGAACGGATTCGGGCTGAAGGCGATGCTGGAGGCCGCCGGCGCCAGCGTCCGCCTGCTGCCCATCGCGCGCGACACGCCCGCCAGCCTTGCCCTGGCCTTCGATCTCGCCGAGGGCGCCGATCTCGTCGTCACCCTCGGCGGCGCCTCGGTCGGCGACCGCGACCTCGTGGCCAGCGCCGCCACCGCCCGCGGGCTGGACCTCGCCTTCCACCGGATCGCGATGCGGCCGGGCAAGCCCCTGCTGGCCGGCCGGCTCCGGGGCATTCCGATGGTCGGCCTGCCCGGCAACCCGGTCTCCGCCCTCGTCTGTGGCCGGCTGTTCCTGCGCCCGATGGTCGAGGCGATGCAGGGCCTGCCCGGCAACCTGCCCGCGCCGCTCCCCGCCCGCCTCGGGGCCGCCCTCGAGGCGAACGGGCCGCGCAGCCACTTCCTGCGGGCCGAAGTCACGCTCGACCCCACGGAGGGCTGGCGCTGCACCCCCTTCGACCGGCAGGACAGTTCGCTCCTCGGCATTCTCTCCCGCGCGAACGCCCTTCTCCAGCGCCCGCCGCACGACCCAGCGCGCCAGATCAACGATAGGGTAGACTTCATCTGGCTTGACTAAACCATGAATTGTATGGCGTTCTTGTTTCGTTGACAGTTGACCGGAACGTTCGTAGAACGTCTGGTGAACGATGGCAGGAGCGCCCCCATGCTGACGCGCAAGCAGCACGACCTGCTGCATTTCATCCACAAGCGGCTCCAGTCCGATGGAGTTCCCCCGTCCTTCGACGAAATGAAGGATGCGCTCGACCTGCGCTCGAAATCCGGCATCCACCGGCTGATCACTGCGCTGGAGGAACGCGGCTTCATCCGGCGCCTCGCCCACCGTGCCCGCGCGATCGAGATCGTGCGCCTGCCGGAGAGCATCGACGACGACGGCAGCCGCGGAACCGTGGTCGACCTGCCGGCTCCCGGCCGCGCGGGGGCGGAGGCCGCGCCGGCCACTGTCGGCTCGGTCGAGCTGCCGGTCATGGGCCGGATCGCCGCCGGCACGCCGATCGAGGCGATTTCCCATGCCTCCCGCCATGTCGCGGTGCCCACCGGCATGATCGCCGCCGCCGCGCGCCATTACGCGCTGGAGGTGAAGGGTGATTCGATGATCGACGCCGGCATCAACAACGGCGACATGGTGGTCATCAAGGAACAGTCGACGGCCGACAACGGCGACATCGTCGTCGCCCTGATCGAGGGCGAGGAGGCGACGCTCAAGACCTTCCGCCGCCGCGGCGCCACCATCGCGCTGGAGGCCGCCAACCCTGCCTACCAGACCCGCCTCTACCAGGACCACCAGGTCCGGGTGCAGGGCAAGCTCGTCGGCCTGATCCGCACCTACTGATCCGACCGTCGGCCCGGCATGCAGCCCCCCCTCGCCACGGGCCGGCGCCGCTCGCAATGGCCCGCGCAAAAGGCCGCGGGCAGGACCGGTCTCAGCGGGCCTGCCGGCCGGAAGCCCCTTGAGCAAGCCCCGGCCGATCCATAGGGTCCGGCTGCGGGCGGTCGGGACCGCGACAGCGGAAGACCCAAGCCTTGGCCTTCGACAGGATCCATTTCACGGCAAGCTCCGTGGCCATCGCCCAGGACTCGCTGCGCCGGCTGGTTGCCCATTATGGCCAGGCGGACCTTGAGACCGCCGAGGTCGTGGTCGCCCTCGGCGGCGACGGCCTGATGCTCTCCACCCTCCAGGCGACGCAGGATCGCGGCCTGCCGATCTACGGCATGAACCGGGGCACCGTCGGCTTCCTGATGAACACCTATGGCGAGCACAGCCTGAAGGGACGGCTGGAGCGGGCCGAGGAGACGGTGATCCACCCGCTGCGCATGACCGCGACCCGGCGCGACGGCAGCGAGGCCGAGGCACTCGCGATCAACGAGGTGTCGCTGCTGCGCTCCGGCCCTCAGGCGGCCAAGCTCCGCATCCTCATCGACGGGCGCGAACGGCTGGCCGAACTCGTCTGCGACGGCATCCTCGTCGCCACGCCGGCCGGGTCCACCGCCTACAACTATTCGGCCCATGGTCCGATCCTGCCGATCGGCTCGGACGTGCTCGCCCTCACCCCGATGGCCGCCTTCCGGCCGAGGCGCTGGCGCGGCGCCTTGCTGCCGATCGCCGCCACCGTGACGCTGGAGGTGCTCGACCCCGAGAAGCGCCCGGTCGCCGCCGCCGCCGATGCCCTCGAGGTCCGGGATGTCACCCGCATCGCGATCCGCAGCGACCCGAGCATTGCCCACCGCCTGCTCTTCGACCCCGGCCATGGCCTCGAGGAACGCCTGATCCGCGAACAGTTCGCCTGAGAGACTGTTTTGAACTGCGGCGGACCGACCCGTCCGGGAGTCCAGACAGGCTCTGAGACCGCCGGCGATCCCGGCCGCGGCACCCGGGGGCCGAGCAGACCGGCGGGGCTTGCCGTCCCGCTTTCGCCACGCCACCTTGGGCGCCACGTCGCCCCCTAGCACCGGGAATCGCATGGCCGTCAGTCACCGCCGCCAGCTCCAGTTCTGGGGCGTCGGCACCCTCGTCTTCATCCTGCTCATGTGGCTCCTCGGGGATACGCTGCTGCCGTTCTTCGCGGGGGCGGCGGTCGCCTATTTCCTCGATCCCATCGCCGACCGGCTGGAGCGGCTCGGCATGGGGCGGGCGGTGGCAACCGCGATCATCGCCGTCGCGACCGTGCTGTTCATGGCCGTCGCGCTGCTTCTGCTCGTGCCCGCGCTCATCGACCAGGTGGGGGCGTTCATCACCGCGGCGCCGGAATATTTCTCGCAGTTCATCGCCTTCCTGTCCGAGCGTTTCCCGGAAGCCTTCGAGGAAAACTCACCCATCCGCACCAACCTCGCCGAGGCGCAGGGGCGGATCCAGGAAGGCGGGCTGACGCTGCTCAACACGGTCCTTGCCAGCTCGCTGCAGGTCATCGACTTCATCGTCTTCCTGCTCGTCACCCCGGTCGTCGCCTTCTACCTGCTGCTCGACTGGGATCACATGGTGGGCCGGGTGAACGCCATGCTGCCCCGCGACCATGCCCGCACCATCCGCCAGCTGGCCCGCGAGATCGACACGGCGCTGGCCGGCTTCGTGCGGGGCCAGCTTCTGGTCTGCCTGATCCTCGGCACCTTCTATGCGATCGCCCTGACCCTCGTCGGCCTGCCCTTCGGCTTCCTCGTCGGCATGGTCGGGGGGCTGCTCACCTTCATTCCCTATGTGGGCGCGCTGGTCGGCGGGCTGCTGTCGATCGGCATCGCGCTCGCCACCTTCTGGGGCGATCCCTTCCGCATCATCCTCGTGGCCGGCATCTTCCAGTTCGGGCAGCTCATCGAGGGCAACGTGCTGTCGCCGAACCTTGTCGGGCGGTCGGTGGGGCTGCATCCGGTCACGCTGATCCTCGCCCTCGCGGTCTTCGGGCGGCTCTTCGGCTTTGCGGGCATGATGGTGGCGGTGCCGGTCGCGGCCGCCATCGGCGTGCTGACCCGATTCGCCCTGAGCAAATACCTGGAAAGCCCGCTCTACATCGGCCGCCCGCCCGCGGAGCCCTGATGACCTCCGCCCAGCTCGCCCTGCCCCTGCCCGCCCGGGCGGCCCTGGGCCGCGCGGATTTCTTCGTGGCGCCCGGCAATGCCCTCGCGCTGGCGCAGGTCGACGGCTGGCCTGCCTGGCCACAGGGGCGGCTGGCCGTCATCGGCCCCGAGGGCGCGGGCAAGACCCATCTCGTCCATGTCTGGGCCACCCGCTCCGGCGCCCGCATCCTGCATCCCGATGCCCTCCCCGGCCTCGACATCGGCGCCATTCCCGAGGGGGCGGCCGTTGCCGTCGAGGATGCCGACACGATCGCGGACCTCGGCCTCTGGGCCGCCGGCGCGGAGGAGGGGCTGTTCCATCTCTGCAACCGCCTCGCCGCGACCGGGGGCAGCCTGATGGTGACGGGCCGGGACGCGCCCGCGCGCTGGCCCCTCGCCCTGCCGGACCTTGCGAGCCGGCTGCGGACCGCGGGAGTCGCCCGGCTGGAACCGCCCGACGACACGCTTCTCTCGGCCCTGCTCGTGAAGCTCTTCGCCGACCGCCAGCTCGAGGTCTCTCCCGACCTCGTGCGGTATCTGGTCGCCCGGATCGACCGGTCCTATGCCGCGGCCGAACGGGTGGTCGGCGCGCTCGACCATGCCGGCCTCGCGCGGCGCCGGCCGGTGACGGCCCGGCTTGCGGCCGAAATCCTGCGCGCGCCGGATCCGCCTGCCTCCTGAGGGCAGGCGGATGGTTCGGGCGGGCGCCCTGCCCTCTACTCCTGACCGCGGACGAGCGGCGTCACGTCCTTGACGCCGATCCGCCCGCGTCCCGACAGGGACGGCGTCTCCATGAAGAAGCGATGGCAGTTGAACGGGTCCCCCTCGGGATCCGCCGGGCCGCGCGCATAGCTGCCGTCGGGCTGGGCGATCCAGCTCTGGGCCTCGTCGCGCATGTTGGCCGCCATCACCTGGTCGAGGATCTGCGCATGCACCGTGGGATTGGTGATTTCCACCAGCGTCTCGATCCGGCGGTTGAGGTTGCGCTCCATCCAGTCGGCGGAGGAGATGTAGACCCGCGCGCCCGAGGACGGCAGGCCATGGCCATTGCCGAAGCAGACGATGCGGCTGTGCTCCAGGAACCGCCCGATGATCGACTTCACCCGGATGTTGTCCGAAAGCCCGGCGACGCCGGCGCGCAGCGAGCAGATCCCGCGGACCACCATGTCGATCCGGACCCCGGCCTGGCTGGCGGCATAGAGCGCGTCGATGATTTCCGGCTCGGTCACGGCGTTGCACTTGACCCAGACCTGCGCCGGCCGGCCGGCCTTCGCATGCTCGATCTCCGCCGCCAGCCCCTCGAGGATGCGCGGCTTGATCATGTGGGGGCTGATCGCGAGATTTTCGAGGCTCTCGGGCTTCACGTAGCCGGTCACGTAGTTGAACACCCGGCCACAGTCCCGGCCGAGCGGCTTGTCGCAGGTGAAGAGCGACAGGTCGGTGTAGATGTTCGCCGTGCCGGGGTGATAGTTGCCCGTCCCGAAATGGCTGTAGGTGACGAGCTCGTTGCCCTCGCGGCGCACCACCATCGACAGCTTGGCGTGGGTCTTCCAGTCGATGAAGCCGTAGACGACCTGCGCGCCGGCACGTTCCAGCTGGCGGCTCTGGCGGATGTTCGCGGCCTCGTCGAAGCGGGCCTTCAGCTCGATCAGCGCCGTGACCGACTTGCCGTCCTCGGCCGCCTCGCAGAGCGCCGCGACGATCGGGCTGTCGCGACTGGTGCGGTAGAGCGTCTGCTTGATGGCCACGACATCGGGGTCGCGCGCCGCCTGCTGCAGGAAACCGACCACGATCCCGAAGGACTCGTAGGGATGATGGAGCAGCATGTCCTTCTGGCGGATGGCCGCGAAGATGTCGCCCTCGAAATCCTGCACCCGCTCGGGCACCCGCGGCGTGAACGGCTGCCAGAGCAGGTCGGGCCGGTCCACCTTGCAGAGGTCCGAGAGGCTGGCGATGCCGATGATGCCGGGGATCTCCACCACCTCGTCCTGGGCGACGCGCAGCGCCCCGACGATGGTCTCGCGCAGGTCGAGCGGCGCGTCGGCCGTCATCTTCAGCCGCATCACCTGGCCCCGCCGGCGGCGCTTCAGCGCCGTCTCGAACTCGCGCACCAGGTCCTCGGCCTCTTCCTCGACCTCCAGGTCGCTGTCGCGCAGGATGCGGAAGGCGCAGCGCCCGAGCATCGTGTAGCCCGGGAACAGCCGGTCGAGGAACACCTCGAGCAGGCCCTCGAGCGGCAGCATCCGGATCTCGCCCCCGCTGCCCTCCGGCAGCTGCACGAAGCGGCGCACCTGCGCGGGCACGGGCAGCAGCGCCTCCAGCTCGTTGCCGTCGGCATCCCGGCGCAGCTTCAGGCCCATGGCGAAGCCGCCCGAGGCGATGAAGGGGAAGGGATGCGCCGGATCGATGGCGAGCGGGGTCAGGATCGGGAAGACCTGCTCGAAGAAATAGGTCTCCAGCAGGCGCAGGTCCGGGGCCTTCAGCTCGGAGGGCGACAGGACGATGATGCCCGCCTCGCGCATCTGGCGGCGCAGGTCCTTCCAGCATTCCTGCTGGCGGGCCATCAGCGCCCTGGCATCGGCCTCGATCCGACGCAGCTGCTCCGCCGGCGACAGGCCATCGATGCTCGGCGTCGCCACGCCGGCCCGGACCTGCGCCCGGAGCCCGGCGACGCGGACGGTGTAGAATTCGTCGAGGTTGTTGCCCGAGATCGCGAGGAAGCGCACCCGCTCCAGCAGCGGCACCGCCGGATTCTCCGCCTCGGCCATGACCCGCCAGTTGAAGGCGAGCCAGGACAGTTCGCGGTTGATGAACCGCTCTGCCCCGGACGGGTCGAGCCCCGCCACCGGGCGGCCCGGCCCGGTCGGATGATTGAGAAAGTCCGCGCTCGCCGGTGCCAAGGTTTCCATCTCTTCAAGCATGCTCTCACTCCCGGCCGCCGGCCCATTCCCCTACGGCGTCCGGTTATCGCGCGAGCATGGCATTTATATGACGCCGCGCCCACCCCCGACCTCCGTGCAGGCCCGGCAACCCGAGGGCGTTGACCGGCGGCGGCTGGGGTGCGACTGCTGGCGCGGCAAATGTCGGGGGGGCCTGAGGCTGACGCGCAACGAGAAACCGGTGCCGGACACCAGTGCGGAAGCGTCTTCCGGGGCGCGGCTGCGCCGCCTCGGCGTGATCGATGTCGGATCGAACTCGATCCGGCTTGTCGTCTTCGACGGGGTCACGCGGAGCCCGGCCTGCATCTTCAACGAGAAGGTCCTCTGCGGCCTCGGCGCCGGCCTCGGCGAGACCGGGCGGCTGAGCCGGGAGGGCTGGAGCCGGGCGATCACCGCCCTGCACCGCTTCACCGGCCTCGCCGAGCGGATGCAGGTCTCGGGCCTGATCGCGGTCGCAACCGCGGCGGTGCGCGAGGCGACGGACGGCCGCGCTTTCTGCGACGATGTCGAGCGCCAGACCGGCCTTCAGCTCCAGATCGCCTCCGGCGCCGAGGAAGGCCGGCTGTCGGCCAAGGGCGTGCTGCTCGGCTGGCCCCGGGCAGAGGGGCTCGTCTGCGACATGGGCGGCTCGTCGATGGAACTCGCCCGCATCAGCGGCGGCGAGATCGGCGCCTGCGCGACCTCGCCCCTCGGCCCGCTGAAGCTCGCCGATTTCACCGATCCCGAGAAGCGCGAGCGTTATATCCGCAAGCAGGTCCGCATCCTGTGCAAGAGCGTCGGGGACAGCGAGCGGATCTTTCTCGTCGGCGGGTCCTGGCGGGCCATCGCCCGGCTCGACATGGAGCGCTTCGGCTATCCGCTGACCGTGCTGCATGGCTACGATCCGCCCGTGGCCCAGCTGCTGGAGACCCTGCCGTGGATCCGCGCGCAGGACCCCGCCGCGCTCGCGGCGCGCTCTGGCGTCTCGGCGGCCCGGCTGGCGCTCGTCCCCCTCGCCACTCTCGCCCTGGCGGAGGTCATCCGGCGGGTGGACCCGCAGCGGGTGACGATCTCGGCCTATGGCCTGCGGGAGGGACTTCTCTACCGGCAGATGTCGGAGGAGATGCGCAACCTCGACCCGCTGATCGACACGGCCCGGCACCTTGAGGCCCTGCACGCCCGTGCGCCCGGCTTCGGCGAGGCACTTCGCGCCTGGCTGCTGCCGCTCTTTGCCGGATCGCCGGCAGCGGACCTGCGCCTGCTGCGGGCCGCCTGCCTGCTCCATGACATCAACTGGCGCGTCCATCCCGACTACCGGGCAGAACTCTGCCTCGAATCGGTCACCCGCGCCAATATCGCCGGGATCGATCATCAGGAGCGGGTCTTCCTCGGCCTCGCGCTTCTCAACCGCTACAGCTCCAGCGGCGCGGTGGATGCGGGGCGCTACCTGCCGCTCCTCGGCCCCGAGCGCATCGAACGGGCGGTCATCCTCGGCCGAAGCATGCGACTCGGCGCGATGCTCTCGGGCTCGGCGAAGACTGTTCTGGAAAACACCAGCCTCACCATCGACGGCGACAGACTGGTGCTCGACCTGAAGGGCGACACGGCCCGATTCGCGGGCGAGGCCGTGGAACGGCGGCTGGCATCACTCGCTCAGAAGATGAGCTTGACGCCCGCACTCACGCTCAGCTAGAGAACAGAGAACCGGGTGACCCAAATTGGGATAAGCGGCCTGCATAGCAGGCCGCCTTCCTATGCTTCCCCCCCAGACTTGGGCCTGCACGAGTGGGTCTTCCTGGTGTTCTGTATGGAAAGGACGCCGCCGTCCTCAATCTTCCATCAGATCACGGGCCCAGTGTCGGCAGGCGGGACATAAACAGGTCCATGTCGAAAACGCAATGCAAAAATGCCCACAGCGCATGGCTTCGCCGGCAATCCCGTGCTGCAACCACCCTCCGGCGACCTTTCCGCCCCCTTGCCTGCAAGAGCTGGAAAGCATGCCTGCCAAACCGGTTGAAAACCGCCGTGCCTCTGCCGATATTCCAGGGGAACCCGGGCAGGCCACTGCCACAACGGGCATGGCGCCATGGAGGAGACAAATGGCCGATTTCGAGACGATGCGCCGGACCGGAGCCGGCGTCCGCACGGCCCAGATCGACGAGGGCCTGCGCGCCCACATGAACCGGGTCTATGGCCTGATGGCCGTTGCGATGGTCATCACCGGCGTTGTGGCCTGGCTCTTCGGCACGGACCTCAACCGCGTGATCATGGGGCAGCCGACGGCGATCATCCCCGAAGGCCTGATCCTCGCGCTCTTCAACTCGCCGCTGAAGTGGGTGGTGATGTTCGCCCCCCTCGCCGTGGTCTTTGCCTTCAGCGCAGGCATCAACCGCATGTCGCAGAGCACCGCTCAGGGTGTCTTCTGGCTGTTCTCGGCGCTGATGGGCCTGTCGATCTCGTCGATCTTCGCGCTCTACACCGGCATGTCCATCGCCCAGACCTTCTTCGTGACGGCGATCGCCTTTGCCGGCCTCAGCCTCTACGGCTACACCACCAAGCGGGATCTCTCGGGCTTCGGCACCTTCCTGTTCATGGGCCTGATCGGCCTGATCGTCGCGTCGATCGTGAACATCTTCCTGGCCTCCTCGGCCTTGCAGTTCGCGATCTCGGTGATCGGCGTGCTCGTCTTCGCCGGCCTCACCGCCCATGACACCCAGTCGATCAAGAACACCTACCTGCAGCTGCGGGCGGCCGAAGGCCAGGAATTCGTCGGCAAGGCCGCGATCCTCGGGGCCCTCAGCCTCTACCTGAACTTCATCAACATGTTCATGATGCTGCTCCAGCTCTTCGGCCAGCGGAACTGATCCAGCGACAGTCTGCGTGCCATCAGGGGGCGGCCTTCGGGCCGCCCCTTTTCGTTTGTTGGGGGCAGCCGCTCAGAGACTGTTTGGAAATGCGGCGGCGGAGGGCCGGCGCGGGGTTTTCGGGGTCCCGGCAGGAGATCCTTCCTGTCAATATCGGGGATATTGGCGGGAAGGATCGACGCACCGGGGCGCGAAAAGACCCGCCGGACCGACCCATCCGGGTTTCCAGACAGCCGCTCAGATCCGGTCCAGCGCCTCCCGGAAGAAATCCGGCCCGCCGAAGTTGCCGGATTTCAGCGCCATCGACAGCTCGCCCCCCGCGCGGCCCCGGGTGCGCAGCGCCGGAACCCCCGGGGCGATCTCGGCGCCCACGTCGAAGCCGGCGATCCCGAGATGGTCGACGACCGCGCCCGAGGTCTCGCCACCGGCCACCACCAGCCGCCGCACCCCGCGCGCCACCAGCGCCCCGGCAAGGCGGGCAAGCCCGCCCTCGATCGCAAGACCCGCCGCCTGGGCCCCGTGACGCGCCTGCACGGCACGGACCGTCTCCGGCGGCGCACTCGCCGCGACCAGAACCGGCCCGGACGACAGGTGGGCCTCGACCCAGGCCAGCGCCGCGGCGGTATCGCCGCCCCGCGCCACCAGCGCATCGGGATCGAGCCTCAGGACGGGCATCACCGCCTCGGCCGCCGCGATCTGCTCCAGCGTCCGCGCCGAACAGCTGCCCGCCAGCACCACGGCAGGACCATCCCCGCCCGCCGCCCGCGCCGGGACTGCGGCGCCCCCACCGGCCCGCAGCCTTGCCCGCGCCAGCCCGAGGCCGAGCCCCGAGGCCCCGGTCGAGACCGGCGCCCCGGCCGCGATCCGGCCGAGCGCCTCCAGATCGGCCTCGGCCACCGCGTCGCAGGCGGCGCGGTCGGCGGAACCGTTCACCACGATGTCGAAGCCGTCCTGGGCAAGGCCGAGCGCCACGG
>ERZ500977.216-NODE-216-length-11103-cov-4.327028_pt1 | contig 11103 bp, 8 predicted proteins | sample MGYA00248863_ERZ500977 | MGnify/ENA primary metagenome ERZ500977 (study PRJEB25958, sample SAMN03398581) | human skin metagenome | study: EMG produced TPA metagenomics assembly of the Human Skin Microbiome Metagenome (human skin metagenome) data set.
TAGGACATCCGGACAGCCACGCCTGGTGCATGGCCGGCTCGCGGGGGACTTTGGTAGACACGGGTCTCGTGCGGAAGTGGGCAGTCGGAACGTCGATCGGGCTGGTGGTGTTACTCGTGGCTACGTTCGGCACATACACCCTGTCGAAGTCCCGGACGTTTCAGCTGACGGGCGAGATTGTCAGCCGTGTGGATACCGCCCAGAAGGTGGTTGCCCTCACCTTTGACGACGGCCCCACCGAGTGGGCACCGGAAATTCTGCGCATGCTGGCAGAAGCCGCCGTCCCGGCGACGTTCTACCTCAACGGTGCGGAACTGGATCGGCACCCCGATCACGGAGCCGCGATAGCCCGCGCTGGCCACGAGATCGGCAACCACACTTACACCCACCGTCGCATGGTCCTGGTGTCAGCCGGAGCCGTTGCGGAGGAGGTCGAACGCACTGACGCGGCGATAGCGCGTACCGGCTATCAGGGTCCGGTCACGTTCCGCCCGCCCTACGGGAAGAAGCTCTGGACGCTTCCGCACTATCTCAGCGAGAACGAACGAGTAACTGTCACATGGGATGTGGAACCCGATTCTGGCGGCGACCCGACGACCGATCAGATCGTCGCGGACACCACGGCGAATGTGTATCCAGGATCGATCATCTTGTTGCACGTGATGGCCGACAGCCGCTCTAACTCACGCGCCGCTGTGCCACAGATTGTCGACCGGTTGCAGTCGGCCGGCTACCGTTTCGTCACCGTCAGCCAACTTCTGGGTCTGCGCGGATCCGGCACCAAGGCGCCCTAGTCCGGCTTACTGGCGGGATCGAATGTCGTCGACGGCCGTCGTGGCCTGGTAGCCCAACTCATTCGGACACGGTCACACCGCGGTCGCGCCGCCATCGACGGTGAGAATGGCCCCGTGGATGTTCGCTGCGTGCGGACCGGCGAGAAACGCCACAGCAGAAGCCACTTCGTCGATCGTGCTCATCCGGTTCGACGGCACGCGGGCCAGCACGGGCGCGAGCGCGTCGCCGAACTCCGCGACTCGCTCGGTCGCGATCGGTCCGGGCGCGACTGCGTTCACCCGGACACCGGACGGGCCGTACTCGGCCGCCCACGCCTTCGTCAACATGTGGACGCTCGCTTTGGTTGCGCCGTACAGCGCCGATCCCGCTGCCCCGAAAATTCCCGAAATGGAGCCAATGTTGACGATCGCCCCGTCGCCACGTCCGACCATTGCCGGGGCGATGAGCCCGGTCAGCAAGAACGGCGTGGTAACGCTGACCGCGAGCGCCGCAGTGATCTCGTCGGCGGTCACGTCGGCGGTCGCGGTGGGAAATACAAGGGTGGCGACATTGTTGACCAGGATGTCGAGCGCGCCGCCCGCAGCGTCAACGGCCCCGGCGGCGAGGTCAGCCACCGCCTGAGGCCCCTGCGCGAAGTCCACGCCGATGAAATCTGCCTGGCCGCCGCGAGATTCGATCCGGGCGACGACCTCCTCACCGCGTTCGCGGGTCCGCCCGGTGACCACGACGTGGGCTCCGGCACTCGCGAGCGCGGTGGCTATGCCTGCTCCGAGCCCCGACGTCGATCCTGTAACCAACGCCGTGCGGCCGGCCAGAGGTGTGGATGATGTGGTCATGGTGTCCTCACTGTCGGGTGACATTGGTTATGGCCAAGGCGAATTCGCTCGGAGCCTCCTGTGGCACGTTGTGGCCGATACCATCGAGCACACGGTGCTGGTACTTGCCCGAGTAGAACCGGCGATATGACGCGCCGTCTTTGGCGGCCCCATCGAAATCGGAGCCGATCGTGATCGTCGGCACCGTGATGGCCGGCCTGTCGGCAAGCCGTTGCTCGTCGGCGTCGTAGCGAGCTTCGCCCTCGGCCAGGCTCAGACGCCAGCGGTAGTTGTGAATGACGATGTCGACGTGGTCGGGGTTGTCGAACGCGGCGGCGGACAGGTCATAGGCGACGTCGTCGAATTGCCAGAGCGGAGAGGCGTTCTGCCAGATCAGCCGGTTGAACTGTGCGGTGTTGCGGCGGTAGCCGAGTTCACCGCGCGGGGTCGCGAAGTAGTACTGGTACCACCAGCCGTGTTCAGCCTCGGGTGTCAGCGGGGCGAGGTTCGCCGTCCGATTGACGATGATGTAGCCGCTCACCGCGACCAGTCCCGCGCAGCGTTGCGGCCACAGTGCAGCGACGATGTTGGCCGTCCGGCCGCCCCAGTCGTACCCGCCGAGGATGGCGCTGGGGATGCGCAGCGCATCCATCAGTGCGATCACATCGCGGGCGAGAGCGGCCTGCTGCCCGTTGCGCATCGCACTGTCTGAACGGAACCGGGTGGTGCCGAAGCCGCGAAGATACGGGATGACGACCCGGTAACCCTGCCCGGCAAGAAGAGTGGCCGAGTCCGCATAGCTGTGAATGTCGTAGGGCCATCCGTGAAGCAGGATGACGGGTTGGCCGTCGCGTGGACCGATGTCGACGTAGCCGACATCAAGGTCGCCCGCGGCGATCTGATGCACGGGACCGAGTTCATGGGTCGGAGAGGGCGGCGGTATCTCGGGAGATGGTCCGCTGCTTGCCTGTGGCGGGGCGCAGGCCGCAAGAGTCGCGGTGTCCGCCGCGGCCGCGGTGGCCAGCAGCCCGAATCGCCGTCTGCTGAAGGTGCGTGCCTCATGCATGGCTCCATTCGAGCCGTCCGATCGCATCAAGTCCAACGATCAATTTTGATGCTTTACATCTATTCTGTAGATGTGGAGTTTCGTCAACTTGAGCAGTTCCTCGCGGTTGCCGCGGAGATGAGCTTCACGCGCGCAGCCGAGCGGGCACACGTGGTGCAGTCCGCGTTGTCGACGTCGGTGGGCAAGCTCGAGCGCGAACTCGGCGTCGCGCTGTTCAATCGGTCCCGCCAGCAGATCCGACTCACGCCCGCCGGTGAGCGCTTTCGAGGTCATGCGCTGACGGTCCTGCAGGCGAGCAGAGCAGCCGTGGATTCGGTGAGCGAGTTCCGCGGATCGCTCACCGGTACAGTCGAATTCGGCTCGCTGATCTCCTTTGGTCCGCTCGACGTGGCGGGAGCACTCGGGGAGTTCCACCGAGCACATCCGCGAGTCCGACTCAGTCTGCGGCTCAGCCAATCTGGCGCCTCGAGCTACCTGTCGGCGCTCGTGGAGGGTTCTCTTGACGTCGCGTTGGTCTCGGTGCCTGAGCGCTTTCCGGCGGCACTGGACATGCGTCTGCTGTTCGAGGATCCGCTGGTCTTCGTCTGCCGCGAGGACCACGCGTTGGCAGGCCATCGTCGGGTGTCCGTGCGCGATCTCGTCGAGGAAGATCTGATCGGATTCCCGCCGGGCTTCGGATTGCGGCGCTTGGTCGACGACGCCTTTCATGCCGACGGGGTGCGCGCGCGGACGCAGTATGAAGTCCCAGCCGGGTTCGTCGCTGTCGCCGAATTGCTGGCCAGCGGGCTGGGAACGGCGTTCATGCCACAGTCGGAGGCGGCACGATTTTCGACATTGCGGGCCATCGAGTTGACGGCACCGGTGACGTGGCAGGTCTATCTCGCGTCACCGCCGGCTGACCGCTTGGCGCCGGCTGCACAGCTGCTGCGGCAAGCACTGCTCGATGCGGCGAGGTTGGCGTGAGGAGCGGTCGTCAGATGCAATCGACCTTCTCCACGAACACCGGAACAGTCGCGCTGCCTCCGCCCTCGATGCTGGCGATGAGTACCACACGGCCCGTCGCCTGGGCGGTCAGCCCGAAGTCACTGATCCAGAAATGATTCTCTCCCTGCAGAGTTGATCCGGGAATCTCTTGGTTCCCGAGGACGATGACGTCGCCGTTGGAGGAGACGACCTCCAACTTCATGCGGTAGGGCCTGCCTTCATCGTCCGGCCCGGCCTGCATCAGCGTCACCAAACTCAGCGGCATGGCCAGCTGATCGCCGTTCTCGTTGGTCAGGCCCACCGCCGGCGCCCTCACGAGGTCGAGCACACCGCCGGTCACGTTGAGCTTGCCGTCGACGATCTCCGCGTGCTCGGCCAGAAAGGCGCCAGTGATCTGCATGCCTCCGAGGGTAGACACTCACGCTGAGGGTCGAGGCTGGCGAACCTTTGCTACCTGGACATCAGGCAAGCCCTTCCTGATTCGCCTGACGTCTCAAGCCGCCTCAGGCCGCGGCGTCGCTGCTTGCCGAACCAGCGGACTCGGCGTCGGTGTCGGTGTCGTAATCGCTGTCGGCGTCAGGCCGCTGGACCGAATCGGTGCTGCCCTGGCCACCGCTGATGGTTGCGCTGTCGCCTTGCCCCTTGTCCTCGCTGGACACGGATGAGCCACTTTCGATCGGATCGCGCTTGGACTTCTCCGTGGTGGCCGGCGGGTCATCAGTGGAAGCGAGTGTGTAATCGGCGGCGGCGGCTTCGTTCTCGACGACTTCCGAGTCCCCATCCGTTGCGTCGACCCGCACGACGGTCGCGTCCTCATATACGACGGTCGCGTCCGTGGACCCCGCGAAGTCCGTCGTCGAGTCCGAGGTGGCGCCGCCATCCGGAATCGCGGCAACGGGTACTGCATCCGTGTCCATCTCAACCGGCGGAGCCAGGTAAGGCGTCGGCTCACCGTAGGGGTCGACATCCCCGGTATAGACCGGCGGCCCGCCGACCCCAAAGGGGCTGGTCTCAACCGCGGTATGGAACGGCCGGCAGTCGGGGTCACCGGTTATATGGCTGATCGCGTCGTCCCACCCGGTCGGTATTGCCGTAACGAAGTTCAGCGCCGCGCGAAGCAGATTCGGGACGTAGAAGAAATCGGCCGCTGTCGGTTGCCCCGGGTTGATCGTTCTGTCGTAACCCATTTCGACCAGCACCCGCACTGCCGGATCCAGGGCGATCGCCAAGGGTGTCCCTACGACCGGCACCCACGTCAGCGGCACCAGAAGCGGAGTGATCGGCGCCGGAATCAGGTAGTAGGTACTGTCCTGATATTGCCCTTGCAGTTGAGGAGATTCAGTATCGAAGTAGTTGGGGTGCAACAAGACTGTCCCCATGAGGGCATTCAGATCGGCCAGCAGGTTCACAGGATTGGTGGGAAAGTCGGCCCAGCCGTCGTATTGGCGTGCGATATCGACGGTCAGCAGCGGTCTCGGCTGCGGCGAGAAGGTAGGCGTCGCACCGTTGAAGGTGATGCCCAGCAGCGGAATGAACGCACCGACGAAGCGTTGGAGGATACCGCCGTTGGGCCGGTTGGGGTTGGCCACCATTACGAAGCTGACGGTGGAAGCGACCGGGTGTGCAATCAGACTGAGTTTCTGATTCCCTGCCACGGTGGCGCTTTGGGAGTATCCGTAGATCACGTAGGTGTCGTCGACTGCAGTACGGGATTCGGTTTCGACATATGGCGAGAACGTGACTGTGCAGTCGAGGCCCTGAATGCATGCATTGAGGTTGGCCTGACCGACGGCCACGGACTCATCAAAGGTCATGTCGAAAAGCCCAGTCACCAAACGGATCTCCTCCGGGGTGCGAACGGCGACGAGAGTGCAGTCGGCGCCACAGAGACCGCTCGGTGCGATGTAGGCATTGTCGGCGGCGGTGACATAACGGGAAATGAAGTCGGGGGTGTCTTCTGGGACGCTCAAAGGGTGCGAGTTGCCGCCCATGATGAGTGCGGTGCCGGCAGCCGCCAACGCCGCCACGTAGAGGGACCCCCACGCGACCCATGCAGTGACGAACACAGACATCAACACCCGCGCCGCAGAGCGCCATCGTCGTCGCATGATGCACCCCGCTCACGGCAAAGATCTTGATACCTGACGCGAGTTTGCCCAGGCTGCAAGCCGCCGCAAAGAGACTTTGGTCCTCACTGTCGGACTGCCGCCTTCACTCGCGTCGAATCAGGCACCCGCTGCCACACTGCGGCAGCTGCTTAATCCCAGATGCATCCGCGAAGGTGGCGGCCCAAATCCACGGCCGTCAGGCCGCTTGGTTGTCGGGTGGTGCGGGTCCGCCGGGTTCACCGGGGTCATCGACGCGACGCGGGGTATTGACCTCGGCGTCGTCGACCCGATCACCGTCAGTCGATGTCGTCGCTTCACTTACGTTGTTGGCGCCGTGGGCTTCTGATTCATCCGGTGGGCGCAGTAGGCGTTCTGGGTGGTGGTAGTTGTTGATGCGGGCGTGGCCGGTGTCGAGGTCAGGTGGTGGGATCCATTCGACTTCATGGCGATCATTCATGCGGGTATCCCAGCCGCCGGCACGGTCGACGCTGCGGTTGTCGGGCCCGCACGCCAGGCCCATCTCATTGACATTGGTGTTGCCGCCATCAACCCAGTCGGTGACGACGTGGTGGACCTGGGTGCCGTAGGCCCCGACGGTGCAGCCGGGTTTGGTGCAGCCGCCATCGCGAGAGATGAGCATGATCCGCTGCGCCGGTGAGGCGATGCGTTTGGCGCGGAACAACTCCAGCGCTGAGCCGGTGGCCTTGTCGAAGACCGCCAGCGCGTGGTGGGCATGGGCGCCCATGCGCACCACATCAGCGATCGGCACGACGGTGCCACCACCGCTGACACCGACACCGGCGCGGGACTCCAGATCTTGCAGTGTGGTGCGGATGATGATCATGACCGGCAAGCCGTTGAGCTGGCCGAGTTGTTCACTCATCAACGCGATCCGCCCCACCGCGACGATCGCATCGTGTTGGCGCTGGGCCAGGCTGCGGTGATCGTTGTCGATCTGCTCTTGGGTGGGGGTGCCCGAGGTACACGGCTGGGGATCGGCCGGGTTGCACATTCCCGGGGCGGCCAAGCGAGCCAGCAGCGGCTCCCACACCGCCCGCGCCTCGGGGGTCAGGTCGGCGACAAGGTGGGTCATGCCATCGGCGCCCTGTTTTCCCATCGTCAATCCGCGCCTGCGGTCGCGTTCGGCGTCATCGGGTTCGGGACCGTCTTGATCGAGCAGGAACAACATTCGCTCGGCGCAATCTTTGAGTTCCTTGGGGCCGTTGCCGACTGCGGTGCGCACCAGTTCGACCTCGAATTGGTCGCGGGTGAGGTCATCGACGAAACCAGGAAGTTTGTTGACTGCTTTGCGGATCACCTCGACATGCTCGGCGGTGATCAGACCCAGACTTTGCGCGACCGCGGTGGCGTGCAGCACCGGAGGCAGTGGTGGCCCGGTCAACGACGGTCGCGGCGCCAACAAAGCGGCGTCAGTCAGTCGACGGTTGGCCTCCGAGGTGGAAATCCGCCAGCGCACGGCCAGAACTTCTCGCCAATTCTTGGCGCCCATCGCCTGCGGGGTCGTCTCAGTCTGCAACCGCGCCAGCAGACGATGCGCCACCGAGGGCAGCTGACACGACAGTGTTTCCAATTCATCGAGAGCACCCAGGAGCTCAGCACGGTCGAGCAGATCGATATCGCAGGAAGCAACGCAGTCGAAGGCGGCACGCAGCGCCGAAACCGCGGCCGCCATATCGCCTTTCGACATAATTCGAACATACATTCGACCACCGACAAATTTGGTTCTCGCACGTCGTTCCAGGCCCGAGTCTTGTCAGTCTCAGCAGGAGCCGGATCGATACCTACGCACGTAGCGCACCAGACCCGACACGGGCACCGGGCGGGGCCAGTCGTCGGCGCGGAAGAAGGCATCCGTTCCGCCGTCGACGAACACGACGCTGCCGCACAGGAAATCCGCCGCGTCCGAGAGCATGAACACCACCCAGTCGGCGAGCTGGCCGGCATCGCCGTACCCGCCGGTCGGCACTGGGAACGATTCCACGAACTTGGCCTGCTCCCCCGACGAGAGCTGTTCCTGAAGTAGAGGTGTCATGACGGCTCCGGGAGCCAACGCGTTGAGTCGGATACCGGCGCCAGCCCATTCGGGTCGCACCGCCTGACGCCGCACCCACCGGCTGACGGCGATCTTGGAGGCGGCGTAGGCCATCACGGGCGCGCGGCTGCCGAACACGCGGACCCAGCGCAAAGCCCGGTCGGGGTCGTCGGCGAGCAGCGCCCGGACAGCACGCGCAGGCACCAGCGGAACCGTGGTGGTGGAGTTGCTGGAAAAGCCCCCCCCCTTTGCGCCGTCGGCGCCCGCCAGCGCCGGGCGCCATGCCGTCAGCAAGTCCACCACGCCCAGATAGTTCACCTGCACAATGGATTTCGCGCGTTCCCAACCAAGACCGGGGCCCAAGCCGGCGGCCATGACCGCGCCATCGAGGCGGCCGCCCGAGGCCAGCAGCACCTCTTCGGCGGCGACCTGACGACCACGCTCATCTGACAGATCGGCGACGATGTCGGCGTCGGCACGGTCCACACCGAGCACCACGTGACCGTCACCGCGCAGCTTGTATGCCGCAGCCCGGCCCATCCCGGATGCCGAACCGGTGACCACATAGACACCCATGATCGCGACTCCCTTTCTGCCGTAACCAGCGCGGATCCTGCCGTACTCAGCGCGACGCGGCGACGGCGCTCTCCAACTCCGATAACGCGCGCTCGGTCAGCGCCACCAGTGACGCCAGATCCGGCATCACAGTGCGCCCCGAGACGTAACCGATGGTGACCCGGTCGGAGTAGTTGCAGGCCGTCACGTTCAGGGCCTGGCCGTCGATGGCCACCGAGACAGGATAGATCTCGTCGAGATGCGCTCCGTTCCAATACATGTCGCAGCGCGGCCCGGGGACGTTAGACAACGACACGTTGTAACCTCGGCGGAGCCGGGTCCCGAACGGGACACCGGGCAACAGGACCGTCGGTGCGATGCTGAGCGCCCGCAGCAGACTCGTCACATCGGCCCCCAGGGTCGTGACCTCATACTTGGCCCGCGACATCACCCGGTGCACCAGGGCGAGGCGTTCGGCTGGGTCGGCGACGTCGGTACCCAGCGGACACAGCTGCAGCCCGAACAGGTTGGCCTTACTGTCGGACCGTGAACCGGCGTCACGGCGCCGTACCGTCACCGGGCAGATCGCCACCAGCGACTCGGCCGGAAGTTCGGCGTGGGCGGACAGCCACTCGCGCAGCACGCCGCCGGTCACGGCGGTCAGTACATCGTTGCCGGTGACCCCAGCGGCCTCCTGCACGGCTCGTATTCGCGCTTTCGGCCAGGAGGCGCCGGTGCAGACGCGTTCGCGGCCCACCCGCCCGTTGAACCGGGTGTAGGGAGCGCTCAACGGCGCCACGGCCGTTCCCGTCGTCAGGCCCGCGGCGATCTCGGACAATTCGGCCACTGCGAGCTTGCCGGCGAAGCCGAGCGCGGCGCCGACGCCGGCCAGCACTGCACGCGCTCCGTCGACCGGGTTGACCGACCGGCGGTGCGGAACGTCAGCAGGTGGGGTCCGAGGTGTGGCGACCACCGCGTACGGCGGCCGCATCGACCTGCAGCCGGGGTCGGTGGACAGCGCAGCGGTGATGAGCTGTAGTCCGGCCACCCCATCGACCACGGTGTGGTGGACTTTGATGTAGAGCGCGAACCGGTCGCGGGCGAGCCCATCGATGAGGTACGTCATCCACATCGGCCGGGACCGGTCCAGCGGCTCGCTGTGCAGCTCACCCACCAACTGCCAGAGCGCATCGTCGTCGGCGCCCTCGGGCAGGGTGCGGCGCTGGAGGTGGTGGGCAACGTCGATGTCGTTATCGTTGCGCCACATCCAGATCCCCGCGGTGTCCAGACCGACGTGCGGATGCCGTCGAAAACGCGGATCGAGGTCGTAGCGTTGCCGCAGCGCATCCCGGTAGAACTCGTCGACGTAGCCGGGAGTGGCGTCCGGAGGCGGCGAAAGGATCAGCAGCGCCGCAGCATGCAGCGGATCGGAGAGCAACTCTGCCGTGATCATCGCCGCGTCCAGCGGTGCCAGCGGGTCCATAGGCACCTACCCCTCGCTATCTGCTTGCGCGCCATCGTCATCGGGGTTCGACCAGCCGCACAAGTGTCCCCCGGCCTACGAGTTCGGGGACCTTCGTCCCTAGGCTCTCGGCGATCGGCGCGATTAGCGTCGGCCGCCATGGCGCAAGGCGACGGCGGCCGCGAACCGGCTGCTGGTGGCGGGCACGTGACCTCACCACCGTCTCCGCTCGATCACGCGGTGCGCGCGCTTGGGCGGGCGGGCCGCTTCTACGCGCGGTCCTGGCGAGGTTATCTCGGCGACCGGCCCGACGATCTTCCGTTGGCCCGTCCCACGCCCGCGCTGGCGTTACAGGCGCTGCGGGATGAAGTGGTGCTGATCGGCTTTCGGTTGATGCACCCTCTGGGCGACGTCGAGGTGTTCGAGCAGGTTCGCGGGGAGGTGCAGGACGCGATCGAGTTCTATACCGCACAAGGCTTCCTGCAGCAGCCGGAACGGTTTTTCGAAGCTCCGCCGGCGCTGACGGAGGTGACGGTGCGGCCGGTGCAGTCCCGGGGCCGCGCTTACCACCGCATCGCATTCGACAGCGGGTTCGCGCCGCGGTTCGGCGAACCCGGGCGGGACCGCTGGCTGGGATACACCGCCAATAGGCGCGGCTATGCCCTGATGCTCAGACACAGCCGCCCGCGGCCCTGGGTGGTGTGTGTGCACGGAGCCCTGATGGGGCGCGGCTGGCTCGACCTGACGCTGTTCCGCGCGTGGCATCTGCACGACGACCTGGGATTGAATGTGGTGTTCCCGGTGCTGCCGCTGCACGGACCCCGCGCACGTGACTTGCCGGCTGGCGTCGCGTTTCCGGGACAGGACGTGCTCGACAACGTCCACGCCACAGCGCAGGCAGTCTGGGACATCCGCCGGCTGCTGTCGTGGATTCGGATGCAGGAACCCAACTCCAGAATCGGGCTGAACAGCATCTCACTCGGAGGGCTGGTCACCGCGCTGACTGCCAGCCTGGAAGACGGCCTCAGCTGCGCCATTCTGGGCGTCCCCGTGGCGGATCTGACGACACTGCTCGGCCGCCACGCGGGCATCGGGCGCGCCGACCCGCGCCGGGGCACTGTGGAAGTCGCTGCGCCGCTGGGGCGGATGGTCTCACCCCTGTCGCTTCAGCCACGGGTACCGATGCGCGGTCGCTTCATCTATGCGGGCGTGGCAGATCAGTTGGTGCACCCGCGCGAACAGGTGATCCGGCTCTGGGAGCACTG
>ERZ500977.217-NODE-217-length-11080-cov-4.719456_pt1 | contig 11080 bp, 9 predicted proteins | sample MGYA00248863_ERZ500977 | MGnify/ENA primary metagenome ERZ500977 (study PRJEB25958, sample SAMN03398581) | human skin metagenome | study: EMG produced TPA metagenomics assembly of the Human Skin Microbiome Metagenome (human skin metagenome) data set.
GCAAGCTGGCCCGCGAACTGCATCCCGACGTCAACCCCGACGAGGGGGCCCAGGCACGGTTCCAGGAGATCAGCGCCGCCTACGAGGTGCTCAGCGATCCGGAGAAGCGCCGCATCGTCGACCTCGGCGGCGATCCCCTGGAATCCGCGGGCGCGGGTGCCGGCGGGTTCTCCGGCTTCGGCGGGCTCGGCGATGTCTTCGAAGCGTTCTTCGGCGGGGGCACCTCTTCGCGCGGTCCGGTCGGCCGTGTCCGCCCCGGATCGGATTCGCTGCTGCGCATGCGGCTCGATCTAGAAGAGTGCGCGACCGGTGTGACCAAGCAAGTCACCGTCGACACCGCGGTGCTCTGCGACCTGTGCCACGGCAAGGGCACCCACGGTAATTCGACACCCGAGACCTGCGACACCTGTGGCGGGCGCGGCGAGGTTCAGACCGTGCAGCGGTCCCTGCTCGGTCAGGTGATGACGTCGCGGCCGTGCCCCGTCTGCGGCGGCGTCGGCGAGGTCATCCCGAACCCGTGTAACCGCTGCGCCGGCGACGGCCGGGTGCGGGCACGCCGCGAGATCAGCGTCAAGATTCCGGCAGGGGTGGGCGACGGCATGCGGGTGCGGCTGGCCGCACAGGGCGAGGTCGGACCCGGCGGCGGCCCCGCAGGCGACCTGTACGTGGAGGTTCACGAGAAGCCCCACCCGGTCTTTCTCCGCGAGGGCGACGATCTGCACTGCACGGTCTCAGTGCCGATGGTCGACGCCGCACTGGGCACGACCGTATCGGTGGACGCGATCCTCGACGGACCCATCGACATCACGATCGGCGCAGGCACGCAGCCAGGGTCGGTCACCACTCTGCGCGGGCACGGAATGCCACACCTGCGCTCCGGTGTGCGCGGCGACCTGCATGCCCACATCGACGTCGTCGTGCCGTCTCGCCTCGACCATGAGGACATCGAGCTGCTGCGCACCTTGAAAGAGCGCAGCCGCGACACCGCCGAGGTGCGCAGCGCCCAGGGCAGCGGCGCTGCCTCGCACGGCGGCGGCATCTTCTCGCGGCTGCGCGAGACGTTCACCGGGCGCTAGGCGCACGACCCCAAGTCCCACGCGTGCGCAGTCTCTTTTACGTCGACGCCGTTCCCGCGGCCGGTGAGATCGCCGTCGTCGACGGCGACGAGGGGCACCATGCGGCGACGGTGTGCCGCACCCGCTCCGGAGAGCATCTCGATCTCTCCGACGGCGCCGGCATAGTCGCGCACTGCATCGTCGAGGATGTCGCCAAGGGCCGGTTGACGGCCCGCGTCCAGGACCGCCGATCGGTCGATCCACCCGTTCCGGCCGTCACCGTCGTGCAGGCGCTGCCGAAGTCGGAACGCTCGGAGCTCGCCGTCGAACTGGCCACAGAGGCAGGCGCTGACGCGTTCGTCGCATGGCAGGCTGCGCGCTGTGTGGCCCGCTGGGACGGCGCCGCGAAAGTGGATAGGGGACTTCGCCGCTGGGCCGCGGTGGCCCGCTCGGCGGCCCGCCAGTCGCGGAGGCCGTACGTACCTGGCGTCGAGGGTGTCGTCTCCACGCGCGATCTTGTCGAGTCGACGCACTCTGCGGTCCCCGGTTCCGTGCTGGTGCTGCACGAATCGGCCTCCCAGCCGTTGGCGGAGGCGATTCCCGCGCAGGCCGACAGGCTGACACTGGTCGTCGGCCCCGAAGGTGGCATCTCCGATGACGAGCTCGCCGCCCTCACCGAGGCCGGCGCGGTAGCGGTGCGGCTCGGGCCGTCGGTGCTGCGCACGTCGACTGCGGCCACCGTGGCACTCGGCGCGCTCGGACCTCTCACGGCTCGGTGGCGCTGACCGGACGCAGGGCGCAGAACCCGTCTGCACACCCCCCGGGGGTAGCAGCCCGCCACCAATTTAGATAGGTTAGCCTTCCCTCTGTCCGTAGTAGTTCGCGGGCTAGCCAGTCGTGAAGCCAATCTGAAGGACTCCCGATTCTCACCCGTGTGACCCGTGCATGGATACCTCTGGTCCTGGTGCTCGTTCTGGTTGTCGGAGGCTTCGCAGTCTGGCGTATCCGCAACATCTTCGGCTCCCACCAGTTACCGACCTACGCCGGAAGCATGTCCGAGGACTCCAACAGAACCGATCCGAAGCGCGTGCGCTACGAGGTATACGGCAACCCGGGCGCCACCGCCGACATCAACTACATCGACGCCGAGGGCGACCCCAACCAGGTCGTCGGAGCGGCCCTGCCGTGGGCCATCGAGGTCGAGACCACCTCGCCGGCGATGGTGGGAAACGTTGTGGCACAGGGTGACGGCGACTTCATCGGGTGTCGGATCTCGGCGGACGGCGTGGTGAAGGACGAACGCACCGCCTCCAATTACACGGCCTACGTCTACTGCTTCACAAAGTCCGCATGAAACTGTCCGTCACGCCACGCGCATCCCTAAGGGAGCCCACCGTTGCTGCGCGGGTGATTCGTCGGCTGGCTGTGCCGATCATCCTGATGTGGGTTCTCCTGGTCGTGGCCCTCAACCTGCTGGTGCCCCAGCTCGAGGTCGTCGCCGCGCAGAACGCCGTGTCGATGAGCCCGAGCAACGCTCCGTCGATGCAGGCCATGGCTGACATGGGACGGCTGTTCGGCGAATCCGAATCCGACTCGATCGCGCTCATCGTGCTGGAAAGCGCCGAGCCCCTCGGCGACGACGCGCACGCCTACTACGACCAGCTGATCGACAAGCTCGAAGCCGACCCCGACCACATCCGCAACATCCAGGACACCTGGGGCGACCCTCTCACCCAGGCGGCGGCGCAGAGTTCCGACGGTCGGGCGGCCTACGTCACGCTTTATCTCGCCGGGAACATGGGCGAGACGGAATCCAACGAGTCCGTCGCCGCCGTCCGCGAGATCGTCGACGGTCTCCCGCCCCCACCGGGTGTGCAGGTTTACGTCACCGGACCCGCCGCGCTGACCGCCGACGTGAACATCGCCGGTGAGAGCAGCATGGCGCTGATCCTGATCGTCACGTTCGTGGTCATCATCGTGCTCCTGCTGTTCTTCTACCGGTCCATCACCACCGTGGTCCTGCTGCTGGTCATGGTCGGCGTCCAAATGTCGATCGCCCGCGGCGTCGTGGCCGCGCTGGCCCACTTCCAGGTGATCGGGCTGTCGACCTTCGCGACCAATCTGTTGGTGTCCCTGGCGGTCGCCGCCGGCACCGACTACGCGATCTTCCTGGTCGGCCGCTATCAGGAGGCGCGCGCCTCCGGGGCAACCCACGAAGAGGCCTATTACGAGATGTTCCATGGCACGGCGCACGTCGTGCTCGGCTCCGGTCTGACGATCGCCGGCGCCATGTTCTGCCTGTCGTTCACCCGGATGCCCTATTTCCAGAGCATGGGGGTTCCCTGCGCGGTCGGCATCATCGCCGGCGTGTTGGTCGCGCTGACCCTCGGTCCCGCGATCATCACCGTCGGTAGCCGTTTCGGACTACTGGAACCCAAGCGCGCCATGCGGATTCGGGCGTGGCGCCGAATCGGCACGATGGTCGTGCGCTGGCCCGGACCCATTCTGGTGGCATCCCTGGCCCTGGCCCTGATCGGGCTCGCCGCGCTCCCCGGATACCAGACAAGCTACGACGACACCCGCTACATTCCTGAATCCATTCCGGCGAATGCGGGTTTGACGGCAGCGACCGAACACTTCTCGCTGTCCCGGATGAGTCCCGAGGTCCTGCTCGTCGAAGCCGATCGCGATCTGCGCAACCCGTCGGATTTCCTGATCCTCGATCGACTCGCCAAGAGGGTGTTCGGCGTCGAAGGCGTCGCCCGGGTCCAGGCGCCGAGCAGGCCCGACGGCGCCCCCATCGCGAACACGTCGATCCCGTTCCTGATCAGCATGCAGGGCGTCGGTCAGCAACAGAACATGAAGCTGATGAAGGACCGCATCGCCGACATGCGGACCCAGGCCGATGACATCCAGAAAACCATCGACACGATGAAGACGATGTATGCGCTGATGTCGAAGTTCTCGACGATCACCACCGACATGATCGACGACATGACCGACATGCGCGACACGGTCCACCAGATCCGCGACATGGTCGCCAACTTCGACGACCAGTTCCGGCCGATCCGTAACTACTTCTACTGGGAACCGCACTGCTACAACATCCCGCTGTGCTGGTCCTTCCGGTCCCTGTTCGACTCGATGGACGGCATCAGCGTCATGACGGAGACGTTCGACAAGGCCGTGGCGAACATGGACGAGATGAAGACGCTGCTGCCGCAGATGCTCGCCACGTTCCCGCCGATGATCGAGACCATGGAGAGCATGCGTCAGATGATGCTGACGACGTATGCCACGATGGGCGGCTTCTACGACCAGATGGACGAGCTGACCCGCAACTCCACCGACATGGGCAAGGCGTTCGACGAAGCCAAAAACGACGACTCGTTCTATCTGCCGCCCGAAGTCTTCGACAATCCCGACTTCAAACGGGCGATGGAGAGCTTCTTCTCACCCGACGGCAAGACAGTGCGCCTGCTCGTGGCACACCGGGGCAACCCGACCACCGACGACGCCCTGCAGCGGGTCGAACCCATCAAGATCGCGGCGATCGAGGCGCTGAAGGGCACGCCCCTGGAGAACGCGAAAATCCAGCTGGGCGGCACCGCGGCCACCTTCAAGGACATGTCCGACGGGTCGCGCTACGACCTGTTGATCGCTGTGATCTCGGCGCTGTGTCTGGTGCTGATGATCATGCTGGTGTTGACCCGCAGCCTGGTCGCCGCGCTGGTCATCGTCGGCACCGTGACGCTCTCGCTGGGTGCATCGTTCGGCATCTCGATCCTCATCTGGCAGCACATCGTCGGTATCGAACTGCACTGGATGGTTCTCGCGCTGTCGATCATCGCGCTGATCGCCGTCGGGTCGGACTACAACCTGCTGTTGGTGTCCCGGTTCAAAGAGGAGATTCCGGCAGGAATCAAGACGGGAATCATCCGTTCGATCGGCGGCACCGGCAGCGTGGTGACCGTCGCCGGCGTCGTGTTCGCGCTGACGATGGCATCGATGGTGGTCAGCGACCTGCGCGTGATGGCCCAGGTAGGCACGACGATCGGGCTGGGCCTGTTGTTCGACACGTTCGTCGTCCGGGCGTTCATGATGCCCGCGATCGCGACATTGCTCGGACGCTGGTTCTGGTGGCCCCTGGTGGTGCGATCGCGTCCGCTGCGGCAGCCGGCACCGGTCCCAGTGGAGACGGGCCCAAACTAGTTGGGCGGCGTGGGTCGGCAGGGTTAAACTGGGCTTTCGTAAAAGCACCCTCGGACGGAACCCAGAAAGCAGGCAGAAAACCACACGTGGCGCCCCGCGAAAATGCAGGCCAGGAAGCATCTGGTTCTCAGGTCCGCAGCAGCATTACGGTTCCGCCCGAATACGTCATGGGCCTCCTGGGATCCTCCGATGAGAATCTGCGCGCCCTCGAACGACTGCTGTCCGCCGACATTCACGCCCGCGGCAACGCGATCACCATCTCCGGCGAGCCCGCCGACGTGGCGCTGGCCGAGCGGGCAATCTCGGAATTGATCGAGGTTGTCGCCAGCGGGCAGACCCTCACATCGGACGCCGTGCGCCACAGCGTGGCGATGCTGACCGGAACCGTCGAAGAATCGCCGGCAGAGGTGCTCACACTCGACATCTTGTCGCGCCGCGGCAAGACGATCCGGCCCAAGACGCTCAACCAGAAGCGATATGTGGACGCCATCGACGCGCACACCATCGTGTTCGGGATCGGACCCGCCGGAACCGGAAAGACCTACCTGGCGATGGCCAAGGCCGTCAACGCCCTGCAGACCAAGCAGGTGAACCGGATCATCCTGACCCGCCCTGCGGTGGAAGCCGGTGAGCGTCTTGGCTTTCTGCCCGGCACCCTGAGCGAGAAGATCGATCCGTACCTGCGGCCGCTCTACGACGCACTGCACGACATGATGGATCCCGAGCTGATCCCGAAGCTGATGAGCGCCAACGTGATCGAGGTCGCACCGCTGGCGTATATGCGTGGCCGTTCGCTCAACGACGCATTCATCATCCTCGACGAGGCGCAGAACACGACCGGCGAGCAGATGAAGATGTTCCTCACTCGACTGGGTTTCGGCTCGAAAATGGTTGTGACAGGCGATGTTACGCAGGTAGACCTGCCCGGTGGAGCCCCGTCGGGACTGAACACGGCGATGCGGGTGCTCGGCGACGTCGACGACATCCACTTCGCCGAACTCACCAGCGCCGACGTGGTGCGCCATCGCCTGGTCGGGGAAATCGTCGATGCCTACGCCAAGTACGAGGAGCCCACGCTGATGAACCGCGCACAGCGGCGCGCATCCGGCCAGGGTCGTCCGCGGCGCTAACAGGACCGAGAACCATGAGTATTGAGGTGTCCAACGAATCGGGCATCGACGTTTCCGAATCCGAACTCGTCAGCGTCGCCCAGTTCGTCATCCGCAAGATGGACGTCAACCCCGCCGCAGAGTTGTCGATGGTGCTGCTCGACACCGCGGCGATGGCCGATTTGCACATGCGCTGGATGGACCTGCCCGGGCCGACCGACGTGATGAGCTTCCCGATGGACGAGCTCGAGCCCGGTGGCCGCCCGGATGCTCCCGAGCCCGGACCTTCGATGCTGGGCGACATCGTGCTGTGCCCCGAGTTCGCCGCGAAGCAGGCCGCCGACGCCGGCCACACGCTGGGCCAGGAATTGGCGCTGCTCACCGTGCACGGTGTGCTCCACCTTCTCGGCTACGACCACGCCGAACCTGACGAAGAAAAAGAGATGTTCGCGCTACAGCGTGAGCTGCTCGAGGAGTGGGTGGCAGACCAGGTCGAGGCGTATCACCTGGACCGGCAGAGCGAGAAGGACCGCCGGTTGCTCGACAGGTCGCGCCACTTCGAAGATTTCAACGACGGCGACACTCGGTGACCAACGTCGGGCAACTCATCAGTGCGGTCGTGCTGGTGGTCTTCGGTGGTCTGTTCGCCGCCACCGACGCCGCGCTGAGCACCGTATCCATTGCTCGTGTCGAGGAGCTCGTCCGCGACGAACGGCCCGGCGCAACCCGGCTGGTTCGCGTGATGCTCGACCGCCCCCGCTACATCAACCTCATCGTGTTGCTGCGCATCGCCTGCGAGGTCAGCGCGACGGTGTTGATGGCGGCCTACCTCGACGACTACCTCGGGGTCAGCAAGGGCCTGATGGCCGCCGCGGGCATCATGACGGTGGTCAGCTTCGTGGTGGTCGGCGTCGGGCCCAGGACCCTCGGTAGGCAGAACGCCTATCAGATCGCTTTGGTGACAGCGCTTCCGCTGCAAGCCATCTCAGTGGTTCTCACGCCCATCAGCCGGTTGCTCGTGTTGATCGGAAACGCCTTGACGCCGGGCCGCGGTTTCCGCAACGGACCATTCGCCTCCGAGATCGAGCTGCGCGAAGTGGTGGATCTGGCCCAGCAGCGCGGAGTTGTCGCCGACGACGAACGGCGGATGATCCAGTCGGTGTTCGAGCTGGGTGACACTCCGGCCCGCGAAGTCATGGTGCCGCGCACCGAGATGGTGTGGATCGAGAGCACGAAATCTGCGGGTCAGGCGACGTCGCTGGCGGTGCGCAGCGGGCATTCTCGGATCCCGGTGATCGGCGAGAACGTCGACGACGTCATTGGGGTGGTGTATCTCAAGGATCTCGTTCAGAGGACGTACTACTCGAACGACGGCGGCCGGGGCACCCTGGTGTCGGACGTCATGCGCAAGGCCGCTTTCGTACCTGACTCCAAGCCGTTGGATGCGCTGCTGCGCGATATGCAGCGCGACCGCGTGCACATGGTGCTGTTGGTCGATGAATACGGCGCGATCGCAGGCCTTGTCACGATCGAGGACGTCCTCGAGGAGATCGTCGGGGAGATCGCCGACGAGTACGACACCGACGAGGTGGCGCCGATCGAAGACCTCGGAGAGTCGACCTACCGCGTGTCGGCCCGGCTGCCCATCGAGGACCTCAGCGAGCTGTACGACATCAAGTTCGACGAAGACCTCGACGTCGACACCGTCGGGGGTCTGGTCGCGCTGGAACTGGGACGTGTGCCGCTGCCTGGCGCCGAGGTGGAGTGGGACGGCCTACTGCTGCGTGCCGAGGGGGGACCGGACCCGAGGGGCCGGGTCAGAATCGGCACCGTGCTGGTGACGCCTGTCGAGCGGGAAGACGAGGACGCGGAGGAACAGGGATGAGCGAGTCGAAGTCGTTGGACGATGAGGACGCCAAGCTGGTGGTGCTCGCCCGCGGTGCCATGGGCCGCGCCGAGGCAGGCAGCGGCGCCGCAGTGCGGGACCTGGACGGGCGCACCTACGCCGGTGCGCCGGTCACGCTCGACGCCTTGACCCTGACCGCACTGCAGGCTGCGGTCGCGGCGGCGGTGTCCAGCGGAGCCGCCGGCCTGGAAGCAGCCGTACTGGTCGGAGGGTCGGCCGACGACGCCGGTGTCGCGGCGGTGCGGGAACTGTCCGCCGACGCAGCCGTGATCGTCACCGATCGTGCCGGCAACGTGTCGTGACCGCGGAGACCGAATTCCGTTCCGGCTTCGTCTGTTTCGTCGGCAGGCCCAACACCGGAAAGTCCACGCTGACCAACGCTCTGGTGGGCACCAAGGTCGCGATCACGTCGAACCGGCCGCAGACCACCCGGCACACGATCCGGGGCATCGTCCACCGCGAGGATTTCCAGATCGTCCTCGTCGACACCCCGGGGCTGCATCGTCCCCGCACCCTGCTGGGTCAGCGCCTCAACGAGTTGGTGAAAGACACCTACTCCGAGGTGGACGTCATCGGGATGTGCATCCCCGCCGACGAGAAGATCGGTCCGGGCGACCGTTGGATCTACGAGCAGATCCGTGCCGTAGCGCCGAGAACCACACTCATCGCCATCGTCACGAAGATCGACAAGGTGTCCAAGGACCGGGTGGGCGAACAACTGCTGGCGGTCAGCGAACTGTTCGGGCCCGACGCCGACATCGTGCCCGTCTCGGCGACGTCGAACACCCAGCTCGATGTGCTGACCGATGTGCTTGTCTCGAAACTGCCACCCGGACCGGCGTTCTACCCCGACGGCGAACTCACCGACGAGCCCGAAGAAGTCCTGATGGCCGAGCTGATCCGGGAAGCGGCCCTCGAAGGTGTGCGCGACGAGCTCCCGCACTCGCTGGCTGTGGTGATCGACGAGGTTGAGCAGCGCGAAGGCCGCGACGACCTGATCGACGTGCACGCCATCCTCTACGTCGAGCGCGACTCGCAGAAGGGCATCGTGATCGGCAAGGGCGGTGCCCGCCTGCGCGAGGTCGGCACCGCCGCCCGCACGCAGATCGAGAAGCTGCTCGGCACCAAGGTGTATCTCGACCTGCGGGTGAAGATCGCAAAGAACTGGCAGCGCGATCCCAAACAACTGGGCCGGCTGGGGTTTTAGTCAGCCCGGCTGCCCGTACACCGCGACCACCACGGAGCGGTCCAGGCTGTTCTCCGACCAGACGCCGATCTGTGTGTTGGCGCAGTTCGACATGATCGCCATGTAGTCCGGGCGGTAGTACCACCGGTTCATGATCTCGATGCCGCTGATGGCCAGCGCCGGATTGATCGCGACGGTTTCGGCGACCTTGCCGACGAACCCGGCGCGATTGGCCCGGTCCTGCACGGTCGAGCCGTCAGAGCCGATGTCACCGTCGAGGGCCCGGTTGTTCAACAAGTCCCTGGTGTGCCATTCGGCGGCCAGTTGCAGCTGCGGGTTGATCTTCAGGTCGGTCTGGCAGTCGGCCTGATGCTGGATCGTGTAGACGTTCACGGCGACGCTCTCGTTGAGCCGCCGGTTGTCGGCCTGGGCCGCCGGCATGCCCGCGACGGTGGCGCCCACGAGCGCCACGGCGGGCAGGCCACGCACGATCTTGCTGACAGTCACAGGCGGGAGATTACGCGACCTGACCGGCCAGCGAGTCCGGAGCGGCAAGATCGGCACTCGCTTCCGCGCGTGCGTCGGACACCGTGGGATCGGGCACGCTCGGGGGTTGAGGCGCCCACCAGTTCTCCGGCTGATGCATCGCCCAGCCGTTGAGCGCTTCGAGTGCCGCGGCCAGGGACACCAGAAGTGGTTCGCTGTTGGCGGGACCCATCAGTTGCACCCCGATCGGCAGACCATCCGAGGTGAACCCCGCGGGGACGTTGATCGACGGCCAGCCCACGAGGTTCCACGGCCACGTCCCCGGGCACGCCTGGATCACCATGCGGTCGGTGGCCAGCCCGCCGAGCTGGTCGAAGGCGTGCGCCTTCGGCGGCGGCAGCGCGGTCGTCGGCGCCAGAACCACGTCGGCCAGGTTGAAGATCCAGCCGATCCGCTGCTGCGTCGCGGCTTCGTGAGCGCGCGCTTTGCGCAGCGTGTTCTGCGACAGCAGCCATCCCATCCGGGCGTTGGATCTGGTCCGCTTGTCCCAGGTGACGCCGCGGCCGAGCCGATCCATCCATTCGGGAATGCCCGACGTCGAGCGGGCCAGGAAGTTCCACGACATCCGCAGGTTGTACTCCGGGTCGGCCGCGACGATGGAGTGGCCGAGCTGGGTCAGCTGGTCTGCGACGTTTTCGAGCGCTGTCCGGATCTCGGGGTGCAGATGGGCGCGGAAACCGGTGAACGGGAACTTCGTCGACATCGCGATGCGCAACGGGCCCGGCGCGCGCGACACATAGTCGGACACCTGCACCGGCGGCGGCGCGTGGAGGTCACCGGGTGCGCTGCCGGACGCCGCGTCGAGCACCAGCGCCGCATCGGACACCGTGCGAGCGAGCACGCCGTTGACGGTGATGCCGTTGAACGCCTCCGACAGCGGCCACGTCGAGATCCGTCCTCGCTGGGGTTTGATGCCCACCAGGTGCGTCCACGCCGCGGGGATCCGCACGCTTCCCGCCCCGTCGGAGCCGATCGCGGCGGGGACGAGCCCGGCGGCCACCGCCGCAGCACTGCCGCCCGAGGAACCGCCGGGGGTGTGGTCACGTGACCACGGATTGCGGGTGTG
>ERZ500977.218-NODE-218-length-11075-cov-7.484120_pt1 | contig 11075 bp, 9 predicted proteins | sample MGYA00248863_ERZ500977 | MGnify/ENA primary metagenome ERZ500977 (study PRJEB25958, sample SAMN03398581) | human skin metagenome | study: EMG produced TPA metagenomics assembly of the Human Skin Microbiome Metagenome (human skin metagenome) data set.
GGCAGATGCGCCGCATCGGCCACCACCGCCCGGCGCGCACGGAGCGCCAGGGCCTGCCGCGCCAGCAACTGGGCGTTGCGCGCCCCGGTCAGCACCACGACATCATAGGCGTCGGCCCCACCCTGCGCCTGCAGCAGCGCCACGGTGTTGCAGCCGATCGAGCCGGTCGCGCCGAAGACGCTGACGCGGCGGCGCCCGCCGCTCAGGTCAGCCATGGAAGCCCCCTCCCAGCAGCGCCATCAGGCCCATTGCCCAGGCGGCGCCGGCAATGCCGTCGAGACGGTCGAGGAGGCCCCCATGACCGGGGATGAGATGGCTCGCGTCCTTGACCCCGAACCGCCGCTTGGTGGCGGATTCAAGCAGGTCGCCCGCCTGCGAGGCGAGGCCGAGCACCAGGCTCTGCCCCAGCGTCGAGCCAAGGCCCCAGCCGGCGACGAGCGCGCAGATGCCGCCGACGACGAGCGCCGCGCCGAGCCCCCCCAGCGCGCCCGACCAGGTCTTTCCCGGACTGACCGCCGGCCAGAGCTTCGGCCCGCCAAGGGTCCGCCCGGTGAAATAGGCGCCCACATCCGCGGCCGCGACGACGAGGACCAGCCAGAGCACGGCCCCGGCGCCCGCCCCGATCCGCAGCCCGAGCAGCAGGCAGAGCGCACCCACCATGTAGAGGGAGCCGAGGGCCAGCCAGGCCGCGCCGCGCGGCGCCAGCATCGCCACCACCCAGCCGCCGGTCGCAAGCGCCACGAGACCGAACCCGGCCCCCGAACTCGCCGTCAGGGCGACGGCCACCCCGGCGGCCCCCCCGAGCGCGAGCAGGCCCTGCGCCAGCATCCGGCCATCGCCCGTCACCATGCGATGCAGTTCCCAGAGCCCGACGAGGGACAGCGCCAGCACGAAGAGCGCCGCCACCCAGCCGCCGAGCCAGGCCGCCAGCACGGCCAGCGCCCCGAGCGCGAGGCCGGCGCCGATCCGGGGCCCGAGGTCGGCGAACCGGCCCGCGCCTGTCCCGCCTGCGGTCATCCGGCGAGGGCGCCGAACCGCCGCTCGCGCCGTCCGAAGCCGCGCACCTGTGCCGCGAAGAGGTCCGGGGTGAAGTCGGGCCACCGGGTCTCGACGAAGGCGAATTCGGAATAGGCCGCCTGCCACGGCAGGAAGCCCGAGACGCGGAACTCGCCCGAGGTGCGGATGATGAGGTCCGGGTCCGGCAGGCCGGCGGTGTCGAGATGCGCCTCGACCGTCGCCTCGGTGATGGCCGCGGGCTCGATCTGCCCGGCAGCGACCGCCGCGGCGATCCGGCGGGTGGCCCGCACCAGTTCGTCCCGGCCGCCATAGTTGATCGCGACGGTCAGGTGCAGCTGGTCGTTGCCGGTCGTCTGCGCCTCCAGGCCCGCCATCAGCGCCTGCAGATCGGCATCGAGCCGCTCGCGCCCGCCGATGAAGCGCACGCGGACGCCCTCGGCCACCAGCCGGGCGCCCTCCTTCTTGATGTAGCGCCGGAAGAGCCGCATCAGCCCGATGACCTCGGCCGCCGGCCGCTTCCAGTTCTCGGTCGAGAAGGCGAAGAGGGTGAGATGGCTCACGCCGAGCTTCGGGCAGGCCTCGACGACCTCGCGCACGCGATCGGCGCCACGCTTGTGCCCGTGCAGCCGGGGCAGGCCCCGGCTTTCGGCCCAGCGGCCGTTCCCGTCCATGATGACGGCGACATGCGCCGGCCCCTGATCCGCCGAAGACCGCTCGCCACCCAGCATGCCCAGTTCACCTCTTACACGAATAAACGCCTTCAAGCGTCAGATTTGCATGATTTCTTCTTGTTTCGAACTCAGCGCCGCGTCGATCTTGCCGATGGCCGCATCCGTGGCTTCCTGAATCGCGTCGTGCCAGAACTTCTGGTCGTCCTCGGCCATGCCGGCAGCCTTGGCCTTCTTGATCTGGTCCATGCCGTCCCGCCGGACGTTGCGGACCGCGACCCGGGCATGCTCGGCATACTGGCCCGCGACCTTGGCCAGATCGCGCCGCCGCTCCTCGTTGAGCTCGGGGATCGGCAGGCGCAGGATGGTGCCATCCATCTGCGGGTTGATCCCGAGGCCGGAGTTGCGGATCGCCTTGTCGACGGCGTTGACGAGCGCCTTGTCCCAGACGTTGATCAGCACCATCCGCGGCTCGGGCACCGTGACCGTGCCGAGCTGGTTGATCGGCATCGGGCTGCCATAGGCTTCCACCGTCACCGGATCGAGCATCGAGGCCGAGGCCCGCCCGGTCCTGAGCGACGCGAATTCGGTGCGCAGCGCATTCAATGCGCCGTCCATGCGCTTCTCAAGCGCGCCAAGGTCGATCTCCTCATCGGACATCTGCATCTTCTCCTCCCCCGGTCTCTGCCTCAGCCGGGTTCAACAATGGTGAATCGTCCCTCGCCACGGACGATTCCGACAAGCCCGTTCGGCGTGTCGAGCGAAAAGACAATGATCGGCAGGCGATTGTCCCGTGCAAGGGCAATGGCGGTCGAATCCATCACCTTCAGGTTCTTCGCGAGCGCCACGTCATAGCTTACCCGATCGTACCGCTTGGCATCCGGGTTCTTCTTCGGATCGCTGTCGTAGACGCCATCGACCTGCGTGCCCTTGAACAGCGCCTCGCAGCCCATCTCGCTGGCGCGCAGCGTCGCGGCGGTGTCGGTGGTGAAATAGGGGTTGCCGGTCCCGGCGGCGAAGATCACCACCCGGCCCTTTTCCAGGTGCCGGACGGCCCGGCGGCGGATGTAGGGCTCGCAGACCTGTGCCATCGGGATCGCCGACAGCACGCGCGTGTAGATGCCGCGGCTCTCCAGCGCCGACTGCATGGCGAGGGCGTTCATCACGGTCGCCAGCATGCCCATGTAGTCGGCGGTCGTGCGCTCCATGCCCTGCGCGCTGCCCTGCAGCCCGCGGAAGATGTTGCCGCCGCCAATGACGAGGGAGATCTCGACGCCGATGTCGTGCAGCGCCTTCACCTCGTCGGCGATGCGGCCCACGGTGGGCGGGTGCAGGCCGTACTGGCCGGGGCCCATCAGCGCCTCGCCGGACAGTTTCAGCATGATGCGCCGGTAGGAGGGGCGCGGAACCGGGGTCACGGGAATCGCCTGCCCGTCCGTCATTGCCTCAAGCCTCCTGCCCGTCGCCCGGGCGCAAAATGGCGTAATCCGGGTAGGGATTCAACGCGAATCCCGCAGCGGCCGCCGGCAGTTCGCAATCGCGTCATGACTGCAACGCCCGGCTGGCCCGGGCCGGTCCCGCGCCGCGCCCGGACGGCGGGGCGGAGGGGACCGGCGGGGGCAAAGGCCCCCGGTATCAGCGGCCGGCGGTCTTCGCGACTTCGGCCGCGAAATCCTCGACTTCCTTCTCGATGCCCTCGCCGACGGCAAGGCGGGCAAAGCCCACCACCTCGACGCCGGCCTTCTTGGCGGCTTCGCCGACGCTCACGTCGGGGTCGAGCACGAACTTCTGCTTCAGGAGGGTGACCTCCTCGAAGAACTTGTTCATCCGGCCGACGATCATCTTCTCGATCACGCCCTCGGGCTTGCCGCTCTCGCGGGCCTGCTCGGTCAGGACGTTCTTCTCGCGCTCGACGAGCGCGGGATCGAGGTCGGCCTCGGACAGCGACGCCGGGCTCGTCGCGGCGATGTGCATCGCGATCTGCTTGCCGATGCCGGTGTCCGTGCCCTTCAGCGCGACGAGCACGCCGATCTTGCCGAGGCCGTCGGCGACCGCGTTGTGGACGTAGGAGGCGACGCTGTCGCCCTCGACGGCCACCATGCGGCGCACATGCATGTTCTCGCCGATGGTGGCGACCTTCTCGGTCACGACTTCCTCGACGGTCTTCTCGCCGAGCTTCGCGCCCTTCAGGGCCTCGATGTCGGCCACGCCGGTCGCCACTTCGGCGATGGCACGCACGGTCGCCTGGAAGTCCGAGTTCCGGGCCACGAAGTCGGTCTCGGAATTCACCTCGACCGCCACGCCGACGCCGTCCTTGACGGCGACGCCGACCAGGCCCTCGGCCGCGGTCCGGCCCGACTTCTTCGCCGCCTTGGCGAGGCCCTTGGTCCGCAGCCAGTCGATGGCCGCCTCCATGTCGCCGTTCGTCTCGGTCAGCGCCCTCTTGGCGTCCATCATGCCCGCGCCGGAGGCGTCGCGCAGTTCCTTCACCATCGTCGCGGTGATCGACATGATCGTCTCCTGATCCTTCAAGTCACAAGGACCGCGGGGGCATCCCCACGGTCCGGCAGGTTCGGTCTCTTCGGGAAGCGGCGGGGCTCAGGCCTCGCTCGCAACCTCTTCCTCTTCGAGGAGGCCCTCTTCGCCGGGGGCATCCTCCATCGCGCCGATGTCGATGCCGGCGGCACCCATCTGCGCGGACATGCCCTCGATCGCCGCGCGGGCGATCAGGTCGCAGTAGAGCACGATGGCGCGCGCCGCGTCGTCATTGCCGGGGATCGGATAGTCGATGCTGTCGGGCGACGAGTTGGTGTCGAGCACGGCGATCACCGGGATCCCGAGCTTCTTCGCCTCGAGGATCGCGAGATCCTCCTTGTTGGTGTCGATGACGAAGAGCAGGTCCGGCACGCCACCCATGTCGCGGATGCCGCCGAGCGACTGCTGCAGCTTGGACTGCTCGCGCTCCAGCCCGAGCCGCTCCTTCTTGGTCAGGCCCTCGGCGCCGGTGGCGAGCTTCTCGTCGATCGCCTTCAGCCGGGCGATCGAGTTCGACACGGTCTTCCAGTTGGTGAGCGTGCCGCCCAGCCAGCGGTGGTTCATGTAATACTGCGCGCTCCGCTCGGCGGCATCGGCCACGGCCTTCTGGGCCTGGCGCTTGGTGCCGACGAAGAGGATGCGGCCGCCCTTGGCCACGGTCGCCTGAACGGCCGCGAGCGCCTGGTCGAGGAGCGGCACGGTCTGGGTCAGGTCGAGGATGTGGATGCCGTTGCGGTCGCCGTAGATGTACGGCGCCATGCGCGGGTTCCAGCGGTGGGTCTGGTGGCCGAAGTGGACGCCGGCTTCGAGCAGCTGGCGCAGGGTGAATTCGGGCAGAGACATCTGCGGTCTTCCTTTTCCGGTTTCGCCTCGGACGGGGAGAAGAGGCAGCCGCCCCAACCGGTGGACCCCCGGGGATGTTTCCCCCGGAACGCCGCGACCCCGCCCTGTGGATTTCACGAAGTGCGGCGCACATATCCGCTTTGCCCGCAGTTGGCAAGCCCGGAGACCGCGCGCCTTCGGGGCCACGGACGATCGGCGCAGGTCCGGGTGTCGGCGCAGGCGCCGCGGGCCGGGAGACCCGGCCCGCCCGCAGGCTCAGGCCTGCTTGTTCTTGTTGTAGACGTCGAAGATGACCGCCGCCAGCAGCACCAGCCCCTTGATCACCTGCTGGTAGTCGATGCCGATGCCGAGGATCGACATGCCGTTGTTCATCACGCCCATGATGAAGGCACCGACCACCGCGCCGACCACCGTGCCGGAGCCGCCCGACATCGAGGCGCCGCCGATGAAGACCGCGGCGATCACGTCGAGCTCGAAGCCCACCCCCGCCTTGGGCGTCGCGGTGTTGAGCCGCGCGGCGAAGATGAGGCCGGCGAGCGCCGCCAGCATCCCCATGTTGCAGAAGGCGAGGAAGGTCAGCCGCTCGGTGGCGATGCCCGAGAGCTTCGCCGCCTTCTCGTTGCCGCCGATCGCATAGACACGCCGCCCCACCGTCGTCGACGTGGTCAGGAACATGTAGGCCGAGACCAGCACCGCCATGGTGATGAGCACGTTCGGCAGGCCCCGGTAGGTCGCGAGCAGCCAGGAGATGTAGAGGAAGGCGGCTGTCACCAGCAGGTTCTTGGCGATGAAGACCGGCGTCGGCTCGTCCTCGATCCCGTATTTCTGCCGCTTCGCCCGGCTGCGCACCGACAGCCACAGGATCGCCGCCGCCGCCAGGGCGCCGAGCACGAAGGCGGTGAGATTCGGCTTGCCGCTGCCGAGGAGGTCGGGGATGAAGCCCGTCGACAGGAGCTGGAAGCCCTTCGGGAACGGCCCGACCGACTGCCCGGCCAGAAGCCAGAGCGTCAGCCCGCGAAAGACCAGCATCCCCGCCAGCGTCACGATGAAGGACGGAATCCGCCAGTAGGCGATCCAGTAGCCCTGGACTGCGCCGATCCCGATCCCCGCCGCCAGCGACAGGACGATGACGACCACCGTCGGCAGCTGCCAGTTCACCAGCATCACCGCGGCCAGCGCCCCGATGAAGCCTGCCACCGAGCCGACGCTCAGGTCGATATGGCCCATCACGATGACGAGCAGCATGCCGAGCGCCATGATGATGATGTAGCTGTTCTGCAGGAACAGGTTCGTCAGGTTGACCGGGCGCAGCAGCGTGCCGTCCGTCATCACCTGGAAGAAGATCATGATCACGACGAGCGCGATCAGGATGCTGTATTCCCGCACGTTGCTCTGCAGGTAGCTCGCAAGCGTCGGCTTCTCCGCCGCGGGCCTCCCGCCTCCGGTCGCCTCGGTCACTGCACTGCCTCCCCTGCGCGGCCCTTCACGATCAGGCCCATGATCCGTTCCTGGGTTGCCTCCGCGGCGCCCAGTTCACCGACCAGCGCCCCCTCGTTCATCACGTAGATCCGGTCGCACATGCCGAGGAGCTCCGGCATCTCGGACGAGATCATCAGCACGCCCTTCCCGCTCGCGGCGAGCTCGTTGATGATCCCGTAGATCTCGAACTTCGCCCCGACGTCGATGCCGCGGGTCGGCTCGTCGAGGATGAGCACCTCGGGCCCGGTGAAGAGCCACTTGGCGAGCACCACCTTCTGCTGGTTGCCGCCCGAGAGGTTCATTGTCTTCTGGTGGACGCTCGGCGTGCGGATGCGGAGCGCCTTGCGATAGTCCTCGGCTACCTTGCGCTCGGCGCCGGTGTCGAGCACCGCCCGCTCCGAGACCTTCTCCAGCGCGGCAAGGGTCACGTTGCGGGTGATGGTGTCCTCCAGGATCAGGCCGAGCCCCTTGCGGTCCTCGGTGACATAGGCGAGCCCGCCGTCGACGGCCGCCCGGACGCTGGAGAGATCGAGCGGCTGGCCGCGCAGGGTGGCGCGGCCGGAGATGTCGCGGCCATAGCTCCGGCCGAAGAGGCTCATGGCAAGCTCGGTCCGCCCCGAGCCCATCAGCCCGGCGATGCCCACCACCTCGCCGGCGCGGACGTGGAAGGCGGCGTCGCGGATCATCTGGCGCCCGACCTGCTCGGGATGCCAGACATTCCAGCCCGAGACCTCGAGCAGGATGTCGCCCACCGGCACGTCGCGGGGCGGATAACGGTGGGCCATGTCGCGGCCCACCATCTCGCGGATGATGCGCTCCTCGCTGATCGGCGCCTCGCGGATGTCCATCGTCGAGACGGTCGCGCCGTCGCGGATCACGGTGACGCTGTCGGCGATCTCGCGGATCTCGTTCAGCTTGTGGCTGATGATGATGCAGGCGATGCCCTGCGCCCGGAATTCCTTGAGGAGCTCCAGCAGCGCGCGGCTGTCGTTCTCCTGCAGGCTCGCGGTCGGCTCGTCGAGGATCAGCAGCCGCACGTCCTTGGCGAGCGCCTTGGCGATCTCCACGAGCTGCTGCTTGCCGACGCCGAGCTTGCCCACCGGCGTCGTCGGCAGTTCCCGGAGACCGACCTTGGCCAGGAGCGCCCGGGCCCGCGAGAAGGTCTCGGGCCAGTCGATCACCCCGCGGGAGGTCGTCACCTCGTTGCCGAGAAAGATGTTCTCGGCGATCGAGAGCAGCGGCACCAGCGCCAGTTCCTGGTGGATGATGATGATCCCCTCGGCCTCGCTGTCGGAGATCGAGCGGAAGGCCATCGGCCGGCCCTCGTAGAGGATATCTCCCTCGTAGCTGCCATGCGGATAAACCCCGCTCAGCACCTTCATCAGCGTCGACTTGCCCGCGCCATTCTCGCCGCAGATCGCGTGGATCTCGCCAGGCCGCACGCTCAGGTTGACGTTGTCGAGTGCCTTGACGCCCGGGAACGTCTTGGTGATGCCGCGCATCTCCAGAATTGCCGTCATGACCCTCCCCCCAAGGATGACTGCGGGCCGCCGGGACAGTCCCGGCGGCCCGGCCGGTCAGTTCACCTGGTCGGCGGTGTAGTAGCCCGAGCCGATGACGATCTGTTCCCAGTTCGTCGCATCGACCGGCACCGGCTTCAGCAGGAAGGAGGGCACGACCTTGACGCCGTTGTCATAGGTCTTGGTGTCGTTGATCTCCGGCTCGGAGCCCTGCAGCAGCGCGTCCACCATGCCCACGGTCACGCGCGCCAGTTCGCGGGTGTCCTTGAAGATCGTGGAATACTGCTCGCCGGCCTTGATCGACTTGATCGACTGGACCTCGGCATCCTGCCCGGTGACGATCGGCATCTTCATGTCGCCGGAGCCGTAGCCGACGCCCTTCAGCGAGGACAGGATCCCGATCGACAGGCCGTCATAGGGCGAGAGCACGCCGTTCACCTGCTTGTCGGTGTAGCTGGCCGAGAGGATGTTATCCATGCGCGACTGCGCCACCGCCGGATCCCAGCGCAGCGTGCCCACCGTCTCCATGCCGGTCTGGCCCGAGCCGATGACGATCGAGCCGTCGTCGATCATCGGCTGGAGGACGCTCATCGCGCCGTTGTAGAAGAAGAAGGCGTTGTTGTCGTCCGGGCTGCCGCCGAACAGCTCGACATTCCACGGCTTGGTGTCGGGGAAGCGTTCCTTCAGGCCCTTGACCAGGCTCTGGGCCTGCTCGACGCCCACCTGGAAATTGTCGAAGGTCGCGTAATAGTCGACGTTGGGCGAGCCCTTGATCAGCCGGTCATAGGCGATGACCTTGATGTCCGCCGCCGCCGCATTCTCCAGGGCATTCGTCAGCGTGGTGCCGTCGATCGAGGCGATGACCAGGACGTTGACGCCCTTGGTGATCATGTTCTCGATCTGGCTCAGCTGGTTCGGGATGTCGTCCTCGGCATACTGGAGATCGGTCTCGTAGCCGGCCTCCTTGAACTGCTTCACCATGGCATCGCCGTCCGAGATCCAGCGCGCCGAGGACTTGGTGGGCATCGCGATCCCGACGAGGCCCTTGTCCTGGGCCGGCGCGGCGGTGGCGAAGACAGCTGCGCAGAGCACAGCCGAAGCCGCGAGAAGTCCAAGTCTCATCCGTATCCTCCCTGACCGGTCCGGCACGTCTCCGCGGGCCATGTACCGATGCTTGTTACGTCAGATGTTCCGTCCGAAAGTCATATAGAGTGATTTTCAAAGGTCAACGGGCGTGCCGGAGAGTTTGGCATGGCCCGCGACGGCTGACCAGCCATCTCGCACGGCATGGTTGCCTGCGCCTCCCGAAACTCCCGCCCCGCCGCACGGGCGCATCCGCCGCGCCCGAAACTGAAACAGGATCAACGGCCTGCGTCGTGGGGGTCCAGACCCCGGCCTGCTGCCCCGGTGCAGGGCAGGCCTTGACGGCTGCGGGTCGGGGCCTTAGCTCGCGCCAATGGCCGAGCCCCCCATCCTCACCCTTGCGGACATAACCCTCACCTTCGGCGGCGACCCGATCTTCGCGGGCGTCGATCTTGCCGTGCATCCGGGTGAACGGGTGGCGCTGGTCGGCCGGAACGGCTCGGGCAAGTCGACCCTGATGAAGATCATGGCCGGGCTCGTCGCCGCGGATGGCGGCACCCGCTTCATCCGGCCGGGGCTCAGCGTCGGCTACATGGCGCAGGACCCCGACCTCTCGGCATGGCCGAGTCTCGGCGCCTATGTGGCGGAGGGCCTGCCCGAATCCGAGGGCTGGCGGGCGGAGATGGCGATCGAGGGCATCGGCCTGCGCGCCACGACCGCGCCGGCCGAGGCCTCCGGCGGCGAGCGGCGGCGCGCGGCGCTGGCCCGGATCATCACCGAGGCGCCGGACCTGATGCTGCTCGACGAGCCGACGAACCACCTCGACATCGCCGCCATCGCCTGGCTCGAGGCGCATCTGCGCGAGAGCCGCCGGGCCTTCGTCACCGTCAGCCACGACCGCGCCTTCCTGCGCACCCTGACCGACCGGACGATCTGGGTCGACCGCGGCGTCGCCCGCCGCCTCGACCGCGGCTTCGCGGCCTTCGAGGAATGGCGCGACAAGACCTTCGAGGAAGAGGACGCCGCCCGCCACAAGCTCGACCGCTTCATCAAGGCCGAGGGCCGCTGGGCGGTCGAGGGCATCTCGGCCCGGCGCAAGCGCAACCAGGGCCGCGTCCGGCGCCTCGCCGACCTGCGCGCCGAACGCCGCGCCCAGATCCAGCGCACCGGCCCCGCGAAGATGGCCCTGACCACGGCCCAGCCCTCCGGCAAGCTGGTGGCCGAGGTCGAGGAGATCAGCAAGTCCTACGGCGGCCGCCCGATCCTGCGCGACTTCTCGCTCCGCATCCAGCGGGGCGAGCGGGTGGCGCTCGTCGGGCCGAACGGCGCGGGCAAGACGACGCTGCTCGAGATCCTGACCGGCCGCCGGACGCCGGACAGCGGCCGGGTCCGGCTCGGCAGCAACCTGCTGCCGGCCTATTTCGACCAGACCCGCGCCGCGCTGGACCCCGGCGCCAGCCTCTGGGAGACCCTGACCGGCGATGCCGCCGTCGGCGTCCGCGGCCGCAACGACCAGGTGATGGTCCGCGGCACGCCCCGCCATGTCATGGGCTATCTCAAGGAATTCCTCTTCGCCGAGGTCCAGGCCCGCGGCCCGGTCTCGGCCCTGTCGGGCGGCGAGAAGGCCCGGCTGCTCCTCGCGCTCCTGATGGCGCGTGAGAGCAACCTCCTCATCCTCGACGAGCCGACCAACGACCTCGACATCGAGACGCTGGACCTGCTGCAGGAACTGCTCGACGATTACGACGGCACGGTGCTGCTCGTCAGCCACGACCGCGACTTCATCGACCGGGTGGCGACGACGACGATCGCCATGGAGGGCGACGGCGCCGCCACCGTCTATGCCGGCGGCTGGAGCGACTATCAGGCCCAGCGCGGCGAAGGCGCGGCGGCCGCCTCCGCCCCGCCCGCCCGGCCGGACCGGCCCAAG
>ERZ500977.219-NODE-219-length-11043-cov-4.631689_pt1 | contig 11043 bp, 10 predicted proteins | sample MGYA00248863_ERZ500977 | MGnify/ENA primary metagenome ERZ500977 (study PRJEB25958, sample SAMN03398581) | human skin metagenome | study: EMG produced TPA metagenomics assembly of the Human Skin Microbiome Metagenome (human skin metagenome) data set.
GACGGAAACCAGGGCAATGACGGCAACGACGGCGGTTCGAGCAGCACCTAGGTCGTAGCCGACGCTGTCAGGGCGGGTGCGGGAGTCGACAGGCTCCCGTACCCGCTTCTCATTTCCGTGAAAGAATCACCGGTCACCTGCGCGTTCACCGGATGAACAAGCCACGGACACCTCACATGGTTTACTGAGTTGCACAGCTGAGTCGACCGTGGAGGAGGTGCAGTGGCTCGCAGTACCCCCCTGGCGCCGATGATCGGGCCGGACGCCGTCGCATCCCGCGCCGCCGTGCGCTCCCCCAAGACCGCTGAACTCGTCGCCGGAACGCTGCGCCGCATGGTCGTCGAGGGACAACTCAAAGACGGCGATTTTCTACCCAACGAGGCCGAACTGATGGCGCACTTCGGCGTCAGCAGGCCGACGTTGCGTGAAGCGGTCCGTGTCCTGGAGTCCGAGCGCCTCGTCGAGGTGCGACGAGGCTCCCGCACCGGGGCGCGCGTCCGGGTTCCCGGCCCCGAAGTGGTTGCCCGGCCCGCAGGTCTGCTGTTGGAACTGTCCGGGGCCACCATCGCCGACCTGCTGACCGCGAAATCGGGTATTGAGCCGATGGCGGCTCGTCTGCTTGCCGAATCAGGCTCTGCCGAAGCGTTCGACGAGCTCGAGCAGATGCTCGAAGAACTCATCACCGATGGTTACCAGTCCGCACGACTTGCCGAGGCGACCGGTGCGTTCCATCTGCGGGTGGTGCAATTGTCGGGCAACGCGACTCTGAGCATCGTCGCGGGCATGTTGCACGAGATCACGGTCAGGCACACGGCTTTCGTGTTCAACGAGCGCCGCCCCGTGTCGAAGGCCGACTACGACAAGCTGATGCGGTCCTACCGCAAGCTGATGCAGTTTCTGCGTGCCGGCGATGCCGCCGGCGCGGAGGCGCACTGGCGCAAGCATCTCGACACCTCGCGCGAGCTGTTGCTGACGGGCCTGGAGAGCGTGCCCGTGCGCGACGTGATGGGCTGACGACCCTCGCACACCGCGACGAGTTGCGGAGCGCTGTGGCGGCTTTCGCCATGATTTTCCGCCATGGCGTTACGCAAACGGGCCGTCAGGCGTCGGCGGCGTCTTTCTGCCATGTCACGTGGACCGGCACGGTGTCGTCCCACGGCTGGCGGGTGACCATGTCGGCGACCATCACGTAGCCACGCTCGAATTCTCCGGTCGCGGCGTCGACGAGGCGATATTCCTGGCGCTGCTTGTGAATCGGCTGCGCGTCGAGCAGCAGCACCCGCACTTCGCCCGGCTCGAAATGGCACCGCTTCTGCAGCGCGGCGATCAGCTGCTCGTTGTGCATGTGGCCGTCGCCGAAGTTCCATCCGATCGCGGTGCTGCAGATCCGCTCGCCGTCGGTGAGCACGTAGTCCGCCTCGTTGACCTCGGCGGAGCCGGGATTTCGGCCGGGGCCGGCCATCGCCCGGTGCGCCAACGTGAACATCGCCCGGCCGTGGGTGTTGAACGAGCGGAACGCATACCCCATATAGAGATACATTTCGGCGGTTTCCTTGCTGCCGTAGAACTTCTCCATCTGGGCGGCAGGCATGCTCGCGATCGCGACGATGCCGTTGGTGATTTTTTCCGCCGCGGATGGTTTCACACACCACAGTGAGGTGTCCCAATTGCCGGCGTAGTAGCGCATGCCGGGCAGAAAGGAAACCTTGCGGGGGAAGAGGTTTCCGACGACGACGGTGCCTGCGACAGCGGCGAACAGCACGATGGGCCACGGGCTGTTCAGGTCCCCGAGGCCGACGCCGGCGTTGCCGACGAACAGTGCCAGCACGCTGAACTGCATGAAGACGTTCCATTCCAGCGGCACTCCCATCGGGATGGCCGACAGGATGCCGAGGTGGAACACCAACATGACGAATGCCGCGATGTAGGTCGGCCAGCCGCCGTGGCTGAAAAACAGCGCGAGCGGCACCAGCATCTCGATGGCTGTCGAGAAGTGGGCCAGCACCCGTGAGGCCCGGCCGGGGCGCAGGTCATCCGGGAAGTGCTCGAAGAACTTCCGTTTGATCCACCGCGGCCGCATCACCGGGTTGTTGCTCATCATCGTGGAGATGACGAACGGGAAATGCTTGTTGAGTTTCGATGTCGCGGCGCCCATCCAGATCACCAGGCACACCAGCTTGGCGGCGATGATGATGTCGGCGCCGCTGAACAGAAAGCACACGGCCAGCGAGCCGTACACCTCTCCGCGGGCGGCCAAAAAGATCACCTTGTCGCGCAGGCCGGCGACGATGAGCAGGCCGATGATCGTCGCGGTCTGCCATACGGGAAGGACGCCGACCTCCGAACCGATCTCAGGGATGGGGCCGGTGCCGTTCGATGCGAGCGCGACCACCAGCATGACCAGAAGTGCGGCATACAGTGCGACGTCCAGCGGTGTGCGGGTGTCGCCTGCTGTCAGTGGCACGCGGTTGGGCCACGGGGGCAGCCGAATGGTCTTCGGCCGCAGCCAGTACAGGATCGACCCCATCGGGGGGAAGAAGCGGTTGTTGAGCGGACCGAAGCCGCAGCCGAGACCGACGACCTCGAAGAGCATCGTGTAGAAGACGACCTTCTGGTACACGATCGGCTCGTGGTACCACGCCGTCACGTTGGTGAAACCGTCTATACCGGTCGTGGTGGCAACGACGATCACCCACGCCATGAGGATGTAGAGAAGGATCTTCACGACATAGAACAGGTGCATGACGACCGGTGTGCCGAAGCCGACCTCGGCCCAGTGTCGGGCCATCGGGACGATCCGCTCGGCGCGGGTGCCCTTGCTCCATTCCGCATAGTCGACGACGGGCGCGTCCTGTTTGAGAAAACCCATGCCGGTTAGATTAGAACGTGTTCCAATTCGGCTGGCGCGAACGTCTGCAAAAGGCGACGAATTATGCGCTTTGCTTGGCTGGCGGCCGGTAGAAGATCACCAGCTGGCCGATGCCACCTGCGAGTCCGAGGACCGCGGCGATCGCCAGGCCCCACCAGCCGTGCAGGTAGTCGTAGACCGCAGAGTTGCGCAACAGCGCGTAGTCGAGGCTGAGCTTGCCCGCGCCGGTGGTGGCGATGCCGACAGCCGAGGCGGCCAGCACCAGGTTGTATTCCCAGCCCTCCTTGACGATGAAGAAGCCGTTCGCCTTGTGGACGGTCCAGGCGGCGACGAACATCAGCGCGACGAAACCGGCGGCGGGGATCGGGGTGAGCAGACCGACGGCCAGCCCGAGGCCCGCGGCCATCTCGGTGGTTGCGGCCACCCGGGCGTGGAACATGCCCGGCTTCATCCCCATGCTGTCGAACCAGCCGGCGGTGCCCTTGAGCCCGCCCTTGCCGAAGAACTTGTTGTAGCCGTGGGCAGCCATGGTCAGGCCGAGGACGACGCGCAGGATCAGGAGTCCGACATCGTAGGCAGTCATGTAACAAAACTTAGAACATCTGTTACGTCGCCGCGCACCCCCCTCATGCCGCGGGTACCCAGTTGCCGTGGAATCCGGCAGGTACGCGGTGAGGTAGATGAATGCGTGCGACGTCCTCCAGAGTGCCCGCATCGAGAATGGCCAGCTCGCTGCGGTCGCTCGCGCGATCGTAGACGTAACCCATCACCACTCCGTCGTCCTCGGCGGCGTCCGTCGTGGCCGGGTGGAAGACGAACTCCCCCACTGCTTTTCCGGCACCGAACGAGCGGCTGACGGACCCGTTCCCGATGAGGTCATGTTTGAGCAGCGTGCCGGTGGTGTCGGCGCCGGTGGTGACCTGCGGCGCGTAGCCGTAGCGGTGCCGTTTCCCGACCAACCGTTCGTCGACGCGGGGAAACTCCTGCCCTCGATCGTCGATCCGTGATTCACGCACCTTGCCGTCGGCCAGGTCGACCGTCCACCTGTCCAGGGTCGGCGGCCCCTCGTTGGGGCCGAGGTGGTCGGTCGCGAACATTTTCTGATGCCGTACGACGTCGAGGACGATGGTGTTGTCCCCGGGTGAGTCGTAGGCGTTCATCGGGTGAAAGACGTAACACGGCTCCACGTCGAACCACCGGACGTCGGCGTTCGTGCCCTCCCTGGGCATGACGCCGATGCGGGCCGGGTACTTCGGATTCCACGAGTACGGGAAGCTGTGGTCCGACGACGGGGTCCGCGGTTTGCGCGCCTTGATCGGGTCAGGCATACGCACCCGAGTCATCAACGCCGACAACATCAATCGGGCGGGCAGCCGCAGGCCGCGCGGGACCGTCAGTTCGACGGCCTGACGCACGTCGAAGGTGACCGGCAGGTCGTAGAGGATCACATGCTTTTCGGTCAGCGAGAAGTCGTGCATCATCGGGCAGCCCGTGACCTCGATGTCGACGGTTCGTCTGGCACGTCCGTCGGCGCCGATCACCGAGTACTGCACCGTGTTGCCGTGCAGGACGCGGTACGACACCGCATGCAGCTCGCCGGTGTCAGGGTCCCGTTTGGGGTGCGCGGTGTAGCCGCCGGTCAGGGTGCCGTCGAAATCGCAGACGCCCACGGTGTCCAGCTCGTCGGTCAGCTCATAGTTGGCGACGCCGGCTTCGATGAGCGCCAACGTCTTTCCCGCATGCCCGATCACATTGGTGTTCGCCCCGACCGAGGCGGTGCCGAAATGCCCCCCACGCCTGGGCTCACCCAGCAGCCGCGCCGCCTGCGGCCCCCGCACCCACCGATTGCGGTACCACTCGGCCTTGCCGTCGCGGATCCGGATGCCGTGGACCATGCCGTCGCCGACGAACCAGTGATAGAGCTCGGGATCGATCTCCTCGATCGGGTTCGGGCCGTTGCGTAGATACCGTCCGTCCAGATAGTCCGGGATCGCCCCCGTGACCGTCAGGTCGGTCAGCGTGTACTCCCGCGAAAGCGGGGCCATCGCCCCCTCGCGATATCGATTTTTCATCGCCACCGTCCTATAACAGCGTTATAAGTACGTTGTGTATAACACCGTTATGGCAGCATGGCAACCATGAGTTCCGAGCGGGAGACGGTGCGTGACCGGCTTGTCGCAGCCGGGATCCGGCTGATGGAACGCGACGGGCTTGCCGCGCTGAGCGCGCGCAGCATCACCTCCGAAGCCGGCACGTCGACGATGGCGCTGTACACCCACCTCGGGGGCATGCCCGGGTTGGTCGACGCGATCGCGGTCGAGGTGTTCCTCGGATTCACCCAGGTGCTCACCGAAGTCCCCGAGACCGACGATCCGGTCGCCGACTTTCTGTCGATGGGGCTGGCGTATCACCAGTACGCACTCGCGAATCCGGCACGCTATCAACTGATCTTCGGCGCCACCTCCCCCGCGTCGGTGGCCAAGTTCCGCACCGACATCACCGTCTCCGGCAGCGCGACCAACCGCGCCGAATGGACCGCATCGTTCGGGGCGCTGCACAACGCGGTGCACCGGATGATGGATGCCGGACGAATCCGCGACGACGACGAACTCGCGGTCGCAGGCCGGCTGTGGAGCATCAACCACGGTGCCGTGATGCTGGAACTCGCGGGCTTCTTCGGCCACGAAGGTCACGGCCTCGCGCAGATCCTCGGGCCTCTCATCATCGACGCACTTGTCGGCATGGGTGATGAGCGGGACGCCGCGATGCGATCGATGGAGGCGGTGATCGCGTCGCTGAGCGAGCAGGACTAGTGAAGCTCGCCGGCCAGTCGTTCGACATAGGCATCGATGTCGCCGATGCACGATTCGGCCCCGTGCACGCTGACCGTGACCGTGTCAGCGATGCCGTGTACACCGTGGGTCACGCCCATCATCGGAGACAGCGCCGGCAACGCGGCGGTGAGCACCACGGGAGCGCCCCCGAACGTCAAGTCCCCGGGACCGCGGTTCACACTCGAGACCACGGTGTTGCCGATGACCGTGTCCCACCGCGTCGCGGGATCGAATTTCCCTACGCCCCAACGCAACAACGGTGCGGGCAGAGCGTCAAACGCCGCAGCCTCGGCAAGCATCGCCGGATGCGCCGCGCGACGCCGGCGAGCAGCGAGTTCGGTGGCGATCAACTGAACGCGAAGACCGAATTCGGCGTCGGGATAGAGCCCCACCCCGACATTGCCGTAATGGTTGTTCGACCGTCGCGGGCCCCTTTTCGCCATGGGCACCTCGGCCCCGAGCTGCGACGGGTCGTCACCGAGTTCGCGAAGATGGGCGGCCAGGGCGGTGCCGATCGCGGCCAGCACGCCCACTGTGACCGTCGGGCCGCGGATCTCACGGCGCCCACATACCACCGTCCGTAGCTGCCGGTTCCCTTCGGGGCTTCGATTCGTGCGCAGCACCGGACGCGGAAATGCCTGCGAGGGAACCAAACCCGACTCGGTGTCGCGCATCAGCCTGCGGTGAGCGCGTGCCGCGCCGAACGCGAGTACAGGCATGGCCGCCGGTGAACTGCGTGTCGAGGCCACCGACGGTACGTCGCCGTCGCGGCCCAAGAGCCGAGCCGCCAGGGCAGACGACCGGATACCGTCACCGAGGGCGTGGCTGATCTGCAGCACGGCGACGGCGCCTGCGCCCGTCGCACCCGGAAGTCCTTCGACGTCCGGAAAGACATGCAGCCGCCACGTGCGCACCCGCGCATCGAGCTGGTCGTCGGCCAGTGCCGAGACAGCGATCAGGCAACCCGCCCATGTCGGGTCGTCGAGAGCGTGCACGACGAATTGGTCCTGATCGACCTCCCGAGACGCCCACGCCGGATAGGTCCAGAATCCCCCATCGTCGATACGCAACCGCAGGTCCTCGCACGCTCGCGCCCGGTCGCGGACGGCGCCGAGCGCGTCGTCGAGGCAGGTCGCTGCGCGCCCGAACGCGAACAGCAGAAACTGGTCGCTGGGGACCGCACCGGACATCCAGTAGGTCTGAGCGTCGACCGCCGTGAGCCGCCGCGCCGTCATGAGCCCCAGGGCAGGCCACGCGGCCCGCAGCCGCGCCGCCCGCTAGACAGGGTCGAACTGGGAGATCAGCCAGCGATGGTCGACCTTCTCCAGCGTGACCCGCACGCTGGAGGCGGTGTCGGTCGGCGGGTCCTGGCCCACCGTCACCGTCTGGTTCACGAACAGCAGAACCACTGCCTCGTCGCTCGACAGCGATACCGACGCCGCGGCGGGCACCGTCGCGATCGCCGAGATCTGCTTCTCCCTGGCGCCGGGGATCACCACGTCGTTGGTCAGTGACGTGTAGGACTCCCGGAACTCGCCGGTGAGCAGGTCGCGGGCGGCGCCCAGCTGCTCCTCGACTTTGTCGGGCGTGTAGGACAGCAGGGCGATCGTGCCCTCGCGGGCCGCCTGCACCGTGGTCTCGGCGAGCGAGGGGTGACTGGTGGGTTCGGCGGACATCGTGCCGGCACGGTTGGTGTCGTCGAGCCACTTCAGGTATCCGGCGCCCGCCGCAAGCACCAGAGCCAGGGCGGGTAGCACCACGAACGCGACGAGGCGTGACCACTGGATCCCGCGCTTCGCGGGTGACAGCAGGGCAGGCTCCTCGACGCCCTCTGACTCCTCGATCTCCTCCGCCTCGGTGTCCGCGGCTGCGGTCTCCTCGACGGTCTCCTCTGCGGTGTCGTCTGCCACGGTATCGGTCGCCTCGTCGCCTTTCACGTCTTCGGTCACGGTACGAACTCCACGTTCGACACCTTGGCGTCTCCGTCGATGTCCTGCACCGAAATTCGCATCCGCCACGCCCGCGGTTGTTGCTCAGGGGCACCGGCGTTCGTCGTCTGGACCGTCACCGCGACCAGAACCTCGGCCTCGTTCTCGCTTGCCGACTCGATACCGGCCTCGGCGATGGTGCCCACTGACTTCGACTGCGCCTGCTTCACGACCTCGACGAACGGCTCCGCCCGCTGCTGGAACTCGTCGTAGAAAGAACCCGTCGCCGAGTCCAGGATGCGCTGCACGTCGGCGTCGGCCGTCTCATAGCCGATCGTCGTCAGGTTCAGCGCACCCTGCCGGCCAACCTGCAGGAACACGTTGCGCTGCTCCTCGGCGCGGTGCGACTCGTAGGTGCGGTAGCCCAGCCACCCCACGAGGCCCGCGAGGGCCAATACGCCGACCAGTCCGGCGATGAGCGCCAACGAGACATGCGACCTCGGCGCCTTCGGGGGCGCACCGTCCTCGTCACCGGATTCATCGGCCTCCGCTTCGTCGTCAGCGCCGTCCTCGTCAGCCTCCGCTTCAGCCTCGGCGTCGTGGCCAGCGTCGCCCTCCGCGGTGTCGACCCGCTCCGCGGCGTCCTCGTCAGCCGGCTGGACTTCCTTCGCCGTCTCCGTCAGTTCCCCGTCGGGGGCAGCAGCATCGTCTGCCATGTTTGCTCCTCATTGGCACCCTGGCCCAGGTTGGACTGCGTATACACACGTCCGTCCGGTCCAACGTACGTGCCGTTCGCGGGATCATATTCGGCGGCCGCCATCGGCGGCGGCGCCGGACCCGCGGGCGGAGCCGCTTCTGCAGGTGGCGTACCGGGCGGCAACTGGGGAACGGCCTGCCCGGACAGCGTCGCGTTCGGGTCGCCCTTCCAGTTGTAGCCGTCGTTCAACGGCACGTAGTTCTCGTTGCTCTCACACATCTTGGCGGTCGGTGCACGCTTGCCCGGCACCGTGACGCACGGGATGTTGCGGGCGCCGCGCACGTTGAACGCCCCGTCCTGCGGTACCCGGCAGTACACGTCACCCGCAGGCCGGTCGGGGTAGTCCTCGAACGTCGGTGGCCTCTGCTGCTGAGGGGGCAGGAAGCCGGTGTTGCAGGGGGGCGGGATGTTGAGGTTCAGATTCAGGGTGAGGTAGTCACCCATGTAGTCCTGCTTGGTGCCGTTCTTGGCGACACCCACCGCCTGGGTCACCGCGGTGCCCTGGGGCAGCAGAACGAGCAGCTGCTCGAGGTTCGGCTGGTACGTGACGGCGACTTCGCCGACGCTGACCAGGTTGGCGAGCACCACCGGCAGCGTGGGTTGCAGCTGATCGAACAGCGCTCGCACCTCTTCGGCCGCGCCGGGCCCGGTGCTCAGGATTCCCGACACCGACTGGTCTTCGCGCTGCAGCTGACCCGTGATGTTCGCCAGGTTCGACGCCCAGGCCTGGATCGAGCCCGACGTGTCGGTCTGCGAATCGAGCACCGGCTGCACCTGGTCGATCACGGTGGTCAGCGAATCCAGGTTCTGTCTGGCATCGATCGCCAGCTGGGACGACCCGTTGACCAGCCGACGCAGTTCGGGGCCGAGTCCGCCGACCGCCAGGTAGGACTCGTCGATCACCGTCTTCAGGTTCTCCTGCGGGATCGCCCGCAGGCCCTCGTTGGTCAGTTCCAACACGGTGTTCACGTCCGGTGGCACCCGCGCGCGATCGCGGGGTATGACGTCCCCGTCGCGCAGCACGGGCCCCGCACCGCTCTGCGGCACGAGTTCGACGAACTGCTCACCGACCGCCGACTGGCTGCGCACCGATGCGATGAGGTCGGCGGGGATCTCGACACCCGAGTCGAGCGACAACCGAGCCTCGACCCCGCGGTCGGTGAGGCCGACGCCTTCCACGATGCCGACCTGCGACCCGCGGTAGGTCACGTTGCCCCGTTCATAGAGGCCACCGGTCTCGGGTAGCTCGAGGATGACGTTGTACTGGCCGATACCCAGCATCGCCGGCAATCGCATGTACCCGAAAACCATGATGCCCAAGGCTGTTACGGCCAGCACCGCGAAGATCGTGAGCTGGATGAGGATCTGTCGTGTCAGTCTCATGCGTCAGCGCCCCTGATCCCAGCGATACGGCGCCACCAGGGGGTTCCCGCCAGGCGGCGGGACGTTGTGGTTGCACGGGCTGGGCATCTGCCCGATGGTGCGGCCCCACTGCAATTCCAGCCAGGTCAGATTGCACTCGAACCGGGTCCCGGTGAAGAAGCCCTGATCGATCCGGCTCAAAGTGAGGTCGATGATCAGAGTCAGGTTGGCGTAGTCACCGCGCAACCAGTTGGTCAGCGTCTCCTTCGGGAACGGGAACGTGGGCAGGAAGCTCAGCGACCGCGTGAGAGCGGGCCCGGCGTCGGCCAGCGACTGCAGCACGGGGCCGATGTCCTTGAGCTCCTGGACGAGCGCCTCCCGGGTCTGGTTCACCGAATCGGCAGCCAGCGCACTGAATCTGCCCAGCTGCACCAGAGCCTCGGACAGCTGGTCGCGCTGGTCGCGCAGCACGGCGAGCGCGTCGGGGATGGTCTTCAATGCCCTGTCCACCACGGGCTTCTGTTCGGCGATCTGGCCCACCAGGGCGTTGAGGCTCTCCGACGTGGCGATGATGTCGTTCTTCTGATCGTCGAGGTGTCCGATCGCAATATCGAGCTGCTGGATGAGGCTGCGCAGATCGTTCTCGCGACCGGTGAAGGCGACGCTGAGCGCCTCGGTGATGTCCTGGATATTGCCCAGGCCGCCGCCGTTGAGCAGTAATGCGACCGCGGCCAGCGCCTGCTCGGTGGTGGGGAACGCGCCGGCGTTTTCGAGCGGGATCACCGCACCCTCTCCGAGCCTGCCCTGCGCCGGCTTGTCCGCCGGCGCCGACAACTCGACGTGCTGCGAGCCCAGCAGGCTGGTCTGACCGATCTTGGCGGTCGCGTTGGCGGGCAGATTCACGTCCCCGTTGAGCGTCATGGTGACCAACGCGTGCCAGCCCTGACGCTCGATCTTGCTGACGGTGCCGACGTTGACATCGCCGACCCGCACGCGCGAGTTCTCCTCGACGTTTTCGACGTCGGGCATCTGGGCCTGGATGGTGAAGGAGCCGGGTCCGCCTCCCTGAGTACCCGGAAGCGGAATGGAATTCAGCCCGCGCCAACCACATCCGGATGCGGCCAGCGCGACAGCGATGACTGCCACCATGGTCTTGAGGCCACTAGCGCCTCTCATGCTCCTCGCGGTCAAGATCCGGCCCCCGGCACCATCATCCCCTGCAAACCGTCGTTCGGGTTCGTCGCGACAGGCGCTTCGGCAGCTCCGGGCGGCGCGTTGAGCAGCAGCGGGCCC
>ERZ500977.220-NODE-220-length-10965-cov-8.531622_pt1 | contig 10965 bp, 5 predicted proteins | sample MGYA00248863_ERZ500977 | MGnify/ENA primary metagenome ERZ500977 (study PRJEB25958, sample SAMN03398581) | human skin metagenome | study: EMG produced TPA metagenomics assembly of the Human Skin Microbiome Metagenome (human skin metagenome) data set.
AGTATCTGAAACCGCATGGACCGGGCCAGATACACAAAGTTCAGGACACTTCCGCGAGATCGCCCGATGGGCGCGGGCGCAGCGCAACTGCACCAACACCGGGCTTCTCTGCGGCGATCTGGTCGGCGTCGATATCGACGTGCTGGACGGGGGCCTTGCCGACCGGCTGCGCGACATGGCTCTCTCGATGCTCGGCCCGACGCCGCTTCTGCGCATCGGCAAGGCTCCGAAATGCCTGCTCGCCTTCCGCACCGATGCCCACTTCGACAAGGTGCAGACCAGCGAGTTCCAGATGCTGGACGGCACCGTGGCGCGCGTCGAGGTGCTGGCAACCGGGCAGCAGTTCGTGGCCTTCGGAATCCACCCGGGCACGAAGGCCCCCTATCACTGGCCGAACCGCTCGCCACTCGATGTGCCGCTGGCCGACCTGCCGCTGGTCAGCCGCGACACCTGTGCCGCTTTCATCGCCGCCGCAGAAGATGCCTTGCGCAAGGCGGGCGGCCAGACCAGCACCGAACGCCGCGACATCGACCGCGAGGGGCGCAAGGTCGCGGGCCTCAAGCCGAAGGAAGCCCCGTCGCAGGACCTGATCGCCGAGGCCATCGCCCATATTCCGAACAACGACCTGCCCTATGACGACTGGATCAAGGTGGGTCTCGCCCTCTATGCCGCGCTTGGCCCCGATGGCCGCGCCCTTTGGGAGGCCTGGTCGGCCGAGGCCGCGAAGAACGATCCCGCCCACACCGCGCAGAAATGGGACAGCTTCGCCTCCGTACGCAATGTCACCGTCGGCACCCTCTTCTGGCTGGCAAGGCAGAACGGCTGGAGGGCCGAGAAGCCTCGCCGGGCGCGCGCCGCCCACCCTAGCCGGGAGGCATCCGACGATGGCGCGGCCGAGGGCAACCGCCCTCTCATTCGCATCCGCGCGGGCATGATGCCCGAGACCATCGACGAGGCGGAACAGGCGCTGCTGGGGGCAGGGCTGGGCCTCTACCAGCGCGGCAGCATCGTCGTGCGCCCGGCCATGGTGCCGGTGGCGATCTCGGGCGGCAGGCAGATCGACGCGCCGCGCCTCATCCATGTCCGGGCCCACCACATGGCCGAGGCCTTCACCAAGGCCGCATATTGGGAACGCTACGACATGCGTGCCGGGGACTGGATCCCCACCGATTGCTCTCAGCGCCTCGCGGAAACCTATCTGGCGCGTGAGGGCCAGTGGCGTCTGCCGGTGCTGACCGGGATCATCAACGCGCCCACGCTGCGCGAGGATGGCTCGATCCTCGACCAACCGGGCTATGACGCGCAGACGGGCCTCCTGTTCGACCCGCAGGGTGAACGCTTCCCCCTTCTGCCGCGCGAGCCCGACCGCGACACGGCCGTGCGCGCGCTGGCCTTCCTGCGTGACCTGATCGGCAGCTTCCCCTTCGTGACGCCCGCCGACCGCTCCGTGGCGCTGTCGGCCATCCTGACCACTTTGATCCGCCGTTCGCTGCCCACGGCACCGCTGCACGGGTTCAACGCGCCGACCGCTGGCACCGGCAAATCCATGCTGGTCGACATCGCCAGCATGATCGCCACCGCACGCCCCGCGCCGGTCATCGCGCAGGGCAAGACCGAGGAGGAGATGGAAAAGCGGCTGGGCGCGGCGCTTATCGCGGGCGACGTGCTGATCGCCATCGACAACTGCGAGGAACCGCTGGGCGGCGAGTTGATCTGCCAGGCGATGACGCAGACCAGCCTCAAGGTGCGCATCCTCGGCACGTCGCTGAATGCCGAGGTGCCGAGCAATGCGACGATGTTCGCGACCGGCAACAACCTGACCTTCGTGGGCGACATGACCCGCCGCGCAATCCGCGCGACGCTCGATGCCGGGGTCGAACGGCCCGAACTGCGCGCCTTCGACCGCGATCCCCTCGCCCTGGTGGCGGCCCGGCGCGGCGATTACGTCACGGCGGGGCTGACGATCCTGCGCGCATTCCACCTTGCAGGCCGCCCCGAGCAGAGCGTGCCGCTCGGCTCCTTCACCGCCTGGTCGGGCTGGGTGCGCGATGCCCTGATCTGGCTGGGCGAGGCCGACCCCTGCGAGACCATGGAGGGCATGCGCGGCGCGGATCCCAAGCTCGAGGCGTTGACGGCGGCGCTGGAGGAATGGCGATCCGTGATCGGCACCGACCGCGTGACCGTGCGCGAGATCATCGAACGCGCCGCCGCCCAACAGACCCAGCTGTTCGGCAAGGCGGAATACGTCAACCCCGAGTTCCGCGAGGCCCTGCTCCGCGTCGCGGGCGAAGGCGGTGCGATCAACGGCACGCGGCTCGGCAAGTGGCTGTCGCAGCACCAGAACCGCATCGTCGCTGGCCACCGCATCATCGCGGCCGGCACAACCGGCAACCGGGCGCGCTGGCAACTGGACATCGTGAACGCCGACGCTCCCGACGGTTCTGATCCGTTCCGGAGGGCTGCCAATGCGTGACGTATTTTCCCGAGTAGCCCGGTTAGGTTGGGTGGGTTGGGTGAGGTGCTCCCCGCCGGGAACAATGTTTGTCACCGAAACTGTCGGTGACGTGGCACAGCCATCGTGCCGACACGACGCCACGCGTGATGCGTGTGTGATGACACTTACAGGGACGGGCCGGGATCACCTCACCCAACCCACCCATCCTAACCAGACGGATCGGGAACGGGCGTCAGGGTGCGGGAAGGCCCGTGAAAACATCAGAACCGTCGGGATCGCCAGGCGGTTCCTCCCGGGCCAATTCGTATGCGGGGGAGCGCAGCGCATAAGCTCGCCAGCGTCAGGGGGCGGAAATGACTAAACTCGACAGCGCCGAGACCAAGACCGCCTTCGCAGCCCGCGTCGGCCTGACCAAGGGGCGCATCTCGCAACTGGTGGCCGAGGGCCTGCCGGTGCGCCCGGACGGGCAGATCGACGTGGCGGTGGGCCTCGCCTGGATTGAGGACAACCTCGACCCCGCCCGCCGCAACAAGGGTGGTGTCAGCCCTGCCCCTGCCCGCGTCTCCACCACGCTGGCCGAGGCCAAACGGCTGCATGAGATCGTGAAGGTCCAACGCGCCAAGCTGGCCTTCGAGAAGGAACAGGGGCTGCTGGTGGAAACCGCCGCCGCCAACCGCACCGTCTTCGCCCGCGCGCGTGCCGAACGCGACGCGCACATGGCTTGGGTGCAGCGCACGGCGCCCCTGCTGGCGGCCGAGGTCGGGGCCGATCCGCGCGCCACCTTCGCCGCGCTGGACCGGATGATGCGCGAGCATCTCGAACACCTGGCCGACCTGCCCTTGGGGAGCTTTGGCGATGGTGCCTGACATCGACCTTGCCTGGCGGCGCGGCATACGCCCTGAACCGCCGATCCCGGTGTCGGACTGGGCCGACCGCCATCGCATCCTGCCGCCGACCTCGGCGGAACCTGGCCGGTGGCGCACCGACCGCACGCCCTATCTGCGGGCGGTGATGGATGCGCTGTCCACCTCCAGCCCCTATGAACGGGTGGTCTTGATGAAGGGCGCGCAGACCGGCGGCTCCGAGGCCGGGCTGAACTGGCTGGGCTACATCATCCAGAACGCGCCCGGTATTGCCATGCTGGTCATGCCCTCGCTCGACATGGTGCGCCGCAACACCACCGTCCGGATCGACCCGCTGATCGAGGCAACCCCTGCCCTGCGCGATCTGGTCTCGGCGCCCCGCTCCCGCGACGCCGGGAACAGCCTGTTCCGCAAATCCTTCCCCGGCGGCCAACTGGTGATGACCGGCGCAAATAGCGCGGTCGGCCTGCGATCCACGCCCGTGCGATACCTGTTCCTGGACGAGGTGGACGGCTATCCCGGCGATGCCGATGGCGAGGGCGATCCCGTCGATCTGGCGATCCAGCGCACCACCACCTTCCGGGGACGGCGCAAGATCTACATGGTCTCGACGCCCACCCTGAAAGGTCATTCCCGCATCGAGGCGGCCTTCCTCGACAGCGACCAGCGGCATTTCCACGTCCCCTGCCAGCATTGCGGCGACATGGCCCCGATCACCTGGGCGCGCATTCGCTGGCCCGAAGGGCAGCGCGACGCGGCCTATCTGGTCTGCGATGCCTGCGGCGGCGTCCATCACGAGCACGACAAGCCCCGCCTGCTCGCCGCTGGCGAATGGCGCCCGACAGCACCGGGCGATGGCCGCACCGCCGGATTCCACCTGTCGTCCCTCTACTCCCCTTGGGAAACTTGGGCCGAGATCGCGCAAGAGCATGCCCGCGTGGCCAAGGATCCCGCCCGCCTGCAGGTCTGGGTGAACACCAAGCTGGGCGAGTCCTGGGAGGACCAGGCGGGCGACACCGTCCCCGCCGATCCTCTGATGGCGCGGCGCGAGGACTGGGGCAGTGACCTCGCCCCCGGCGTGGCAGTGCTGACGGCGGGTGTCGATGTGCAGGGCGACCGGATCGAGGTGCAGATCGTCGGCTGGGGCCGCGACGAGGAGGCATGGGTGATCGACTACCGGGTGCTCTGGGGCGATCCGTCAGGCCCGCGCCTGTGGTCCGACCTGGACGGCGTGCTGAACGGCACTTGGAGCGACCTCCCCGTGCGCGCCGTCGCCGTGGATACCGGCGGCCACCACACCAAGATGGCCTATGAATTCTGCCGCACCCGCCTCGCCCGCCGCATCTGGGCGATCAAGGGCCGTGGCGGTCCTGCCATCCCGGTCTGGCCGCGCCGTCCCACCCGCAGCAACAAGGCAAAGATCCCGCTCTTCATTGTCGGCGTTGATGCCGTGAAGGACGCTGTTTACGCTCGCCTGAAACTGACCGAACCCGGCCCCGGCGCAATCCACTTCCCGCGCCGCCTCGACGCCGACTATTTCCGCCAACTGACTGCTGAACGCGTCGTCACCCGCTTCGAAAAGGGCCGACCGATCCGATCATGGCAACCCAAGCGCGATGGCGAACGCAATGAGGCGCTGGACACCTTCGTCTACGCCCACGCCGCCCTGCATGGACTGATCAGCGCGGGGATGCGGCTGAACGAGGAGGTGGATAGCGTGCGCGCGGCGCCGGTACGGCCCGTAGCCAGACCGATCCGGTCGGCATGGATGGGGTGATCGCGGATTGACCGGGCCGCCCCATTGTGGTCATTCTGACCACAAATGAGGGAGGGGCCGATGAAGGCCATGTCTGCCCGCGAGGCCAAGCACCACTTCGGCCAGCTGATCGACGACGCCCGCGCTGGTGCGGTGGTGGTGGAAAAGCACGGTCGCCCGGTGGTCGTGGTGTTGGCGGTCGAGGAATATGAACGGCTGACGGGACGGAATATTTCGCCCTCCAACAAGAAGGACGATGCGTAACCGATGCCCATTCTGAACTGGCTGACCCGCGACGAGGATATCCGCACGGCGGCCCGCGTGCCTTACCGCCTGCTGGAGGAGGTGCCGGACCTGTCGTCGGGCGACGGGGCTGCGGGGAACATGCTGATCCAGGGAGACAATCTGGAAGCTCTGAAGGCGCTGCTGCCGTTCTATGCGGGCCGGGTGAAATGCATCTACATCGACCCGCCCTACAACACCCGCTCGGCCTTCGAGCATTACGACGACAATCTGGAGCACACGCAGTGGCTGGCCCTGATGTGGCCCCGGCTGGAACTGCTGCGGGAGTTGCTGGCCGAAGATGGCTCGATCTGGGTCAGCATCGACGACAACGAGGGGCATTACCTCAAGGTCATCATGGACGAGGTGTTCGGGAGACAAAATTTTATAACGAACATCGTTTGGCAAAAGAAATACACTGTCGCAAACGACGCTCGGCTTTTCTCAGATAATCATGACCATGTTCTTGTTTTCGCAAAGACCGCCGCAAAGTGGGCAATCAATCGCCTCCCGAGAAGCGCAGAGATGGATGCACGTTATCGAGAAACGGGCCATCCAAAAGGTCGTTGGAAATCCACACCGCTATACGCCAAGAGTGGCTCCGAAAAAAACAAGGGCTTCTCATACACGTTCAAAAATGGCGTTGTATGGAAAACGCCGGTTGGAGCCTATCCCCGTTTTTCAACCGATACATTTGCTGCGCTCGATGAAGCTGGTGAGATCTACTTTCCGCCCAAGGGCGGTGAACCAGCAAGAATGACATTCTTATCCGAACTTAAAGCCAATGGCGCAGTTCCAGCAACAGTTTGGCTGCATTCCGATGCTGGTCACAACCACGAAGCTCGCGACGAGGTTAAGGCGATTGTGCCAAGTGACGTTTTTGGAACTCCCAAGCCCGAACGCCTACTGGAACGCATCCTCCACATCGCCACCAACCCCGGCGACCTTGTGCTCGACTCCTTCCTCGGCTCTGGCACTACGGCCGCCGTCGCGCACAAGATGGGCCGCCGCTGGATCGGCATCGAGATGGGGGAACACGCCCGCACCCATTGCGTGCCGCGCCTGAAAAAGGTCATCGACGGCGAACAGGGCGGCATCTCGGAAAGCGCCGGCTGGAAGGGCGGCGGCGGGTTCCGCTTCTACCGGCTCGGCCCGCCCGTCTTCGACGAGGGCGGCCATATCCGGGCCGACATCCGCTTTCCCGTGCTGGCGGCGCATGTCTGGTTTTCAGAGACCGACCGACCGTGGGACGGTCGGGGGGACGGCAAGGGCGACAGCCCGCTGCTTGGCATTCATGATGGCCGCGCCCATGCCCTGCTGTACAACGGCATCCTTGGCGACAAGCGGCCCGCAGGTGGCAATGTGTTGACCCGCGCCACGCTCGCCGTCATCCGCGAAGATATCGCCAAGCTGGTGCCCGGTTTCGACGGCCCGCTGACCGTCTATGGCGAGCAATCCCGCCTGACCGCCGCCACGCTCGACCGCGAGCGGATCACCTTCAAGCAGACGCCCTACGACGTCAAAGCACGCAAGTAACGGGGGCCCTTGATGAAGCTGAAGACATATCAAAGCGATACTCTGTCCACTCTGCGGCGGTTCCTGGAAGAGGCGCGCGTTGCGGGGCCGAAGGGCGCCTATGAGGCGATCACCAAGGAGCCGGAGCAGTCCAGGCGGCTGGGTCGCTTTGGCGGCACCTACACCCCGCTGGTGGAATTGCCGAACGTGCCTTACGTCTGCCTGCGTTTGCCGACCGGGGGCGGCAAGACGATCCTTGGTGCGCATTCCATCGGCATCGCGCGGGATGCCTGGGTGGAAAAGGACTATCCGATGGTGCTGTGGCTGGTGCCGTCGAACACCATCCGGTTGCAGACGGCCGAGGCGCTGAAGAACCCCCGCCACCCCTATCGGCAAGCGCTCGACGAGGCGTTTGACGGCCGGGTGCGGGTGTTCGACATTGCGGACTTCACGCAAATCCGCCCGCACGACATTCGCGATCATTGCTGCATCGTGGTGGGCACCATCCAGACGCTGCGGGTGTCGAACACCGAAGGGCGCAAGGTCTATGCCCACAACGAGAACCTGGAGCCGCATTTCACCGGCCTGCCCAAGGCCCTGCCCGGGCTGGAAACGCTGGACGGCGGCGGGGTGAAATTCTCCTTCGCCAATCTGATGCATGTTCATCGCCCGCTGATGATCGTGGACGAGGCGCATAACGCCGTCACCGGCCTGACGCGCGAGATGCAGGGCCGGGTGAACCCCTCTGCCATCATCGAGTTCACGGCGACGCCCCGGCTGAATTCCAACATCCTGCACAGCGTGACGGCGCAGGAGTTGAAACTGGAGGAGATGATCAAGCTGCCGATCATGCTGTCCGAGCACGACACCTGGCAGAACGCCGTGAACGGGGCCATCGCGTCGCGGGCATCGCTGGCGGAGGAGGCCGATAAGGACCCCGACTACATCCGCCCCATCGTCCTGTTCCAGGCGCAGCCGAAGAACCAGGAGGTGACGGTCGAGGTGCTGAAGAAGCACCTGATCGAGGTGGAAAACGTCGAGGAGCACAAGATTGCCATTGCGACCGGTGATCAGCGCGAACTGGACGGGATCAACCTGTTCGATCCGAAATGCCCGATCGAATACGTCATCACCGTCGAGGCGCTGAAAGAGGGGTGGGATTGTTCCTTCGCCTATGCGTTCTGCTCGGTCTCGCGGATCCAGAGTGCTGTGGACGTCGAGCAGTTGCTCGGCCGCGTCCTGCGGATGCCATATGCCAAGCGCCGCAAGGCCGAAGATCTGAACCGCGCCTATGCCTTCCTGTCAGAGCCATCCTTTGGTGACGCGGCGCGATCCTTGGCCGACAAGCTGGTGGCGATGGGCTTCGAGGAAGACGAGGCTGTCGCCAACATCGAACCGGCACAGACGTCGCTCGATATGGATACCGGGCTGTTCGGCCCCCGCGACAAGCCGAAGCCGACCTTCACGCATACCTTGACAGCGACATCGGAAGTCGTGGCTGAACTGAAGAAGCGCGAGGGGGTGACCGTTCGCGAAACGGAAGATGGCAAGGTCGAGATCGCGGTGACCGGCCGCGTCGATGGCGGGCTTGAACAGGCGATCATCCAGGCGCTGCCCGAAACCGAGCGGACCGGATTTTCGGCGGCTGTCACCAGGTATCGCGTCGAGGTTAAGGATCAGCTTTCGCCTGCCGAACAGGGCGACGCGTTCAAGGTTCCACGCCTGGTGTCGGAAATACAGGGCGAGTTCGAATTTGCCGACACCGACGTGTTCATGGAGTTTCACGACTGGTCGCTGTTGACCCATTCATCGAAGTTGGGCGAGAGAGAGTTCACGATCCGCGAGACAGCCCGCAGCTTCGAAATCGATTTGGACGGCAACCGCATCACCTATCAGTTCGCCGACGAGGCCGAGCAACTGGCACTGGACGTCGATGTCGATGGCTGGACGCCGGAGGCGTTGGTGCTGTGGCTCGACCGGCAGGTGCGCCAGCAGGATATCCACCAGAGCGAACTCCTGCGCTGGCTGCGCGACCTCGTTGGCCACCTGATCACGGCGCGCGGCATGCACATCGCGGCGTTGATGCGCTGCAAGTTCATCCTTGCCCGAAAGGTCCGTGAGAAGCTCGCCGCCATACGCCAGCAAGAACGCAACGGCGTCTACCAACGCTATCTGTTCGCGCCCGAGGCCAAGGTCGAGGTTTCGTTCAATGACGCTTTCACCTTCAAGGACGGGATGTATTGGGATCAGCGCCGGTATCGCGGGCGCTGGAGGCCGCGAAAACACTTCCTTGGCCCAGACCAAGTGCCCGCTTTCGATGGGACGGAAGACGGTGAGGAATTCCAGTGCGCGCAAGCCGTCGACAGCTTGCCGGGCCTGAAGTTCTGGATCCGCAACGTTGCACGCCACCCCAACTCGTTCTGGTTGCCGACAGCCACAGACAAGTTCTATCCGGATTTCGTGGCGCTGTTGGAAGATGGCCGACTGCTGGTCGCAGAGTACAAGGGTGAACTGACCGCCGAAGGTGCTGACACGAACGAAAAGCGGACCATAGGGCAGCTTTGGGAGAGAAAGAGCGGCGGGAAAGGCCTGTTCATCGTTGTCGAAAAGCTGGTCGACGGCAGGAACATGCGGGCGCAGCTGATGGAGAAGATCGGCACGTGACCCCGTGCCGATACACCAATCACTGATCTTTCCCGAACATTCCCAATAGCTTGCCGCACCCCTGCCATGCGACTCTCCCCGCATGCGCAGTCTGTTTCATCGCCTCTTCTCCCGCCCCGGCACCCGTGCGTTTGACGCTGCGGGTGGCGGGCGGCGTTGGGAGGGCGCGCGGACGGTTGATGGGCTGAACACGGCCATCCTTGCGGGCGCGACCACGGCGGCGCGGCGTGCCGGGTGGTATGCGCGGAACAACCCCTGGGTCGCGGCGGCGGTCGACAGCCTGGTGGGCAATGTCGTCGGCGCCGGGATCAAGCCGCAGTCCATTCATCCGGACCGGGCGGTGCGTGAACGGCTCCAGATGCTGTGGCTGCGCTGGACGGACCATGCCGATCCAGGTGGGCTGGCGGACTTCTATGGGCTGCAGGCCATGGCCGTGCGCGCGATGGTCGAGGGCGGCGAGAGTTTCGCACGGCTGCGTGTCGTGCCGGATGCCCCTGCCGTTCCCCTGCACATCGACCTGCTGGACCGGGACCAGGTGCCGTTGGACCTGCACCGCGACATTGGTGGTGGCGCACGCATCCGGGCTGGCATCGAATTCAACGGCGTCGGGCAGCGCGCGGCCTATTGGGTGATGCGCGACCGGCCCGGCGATCCGCTGACCTCGCTGCGGCTGGAACCGTTGCGCTTGCCCGCCACCGATTGCCTGCATCTGTTCAAGCCACTGGCGGCTGGCCAGTTGCGTGGCATCACCTGGCTCGCCCCGGTCCTGCTGCGGCTGCACGAGTTGGACCAATTCGAGGATGCGGCGCTGGTGAAGGCCAAGGTCGCGGCGCTGTTCACCGGCTTCATCACCGATCCGGATGGCACGGCGGGCGGGCTCTCGGGCACCAACACCGGCGGCGCGCTGACCGTGGGCATGGAACCCGGCAGCCTGATCCCGCTGCCGCCCGGCACCGACATCCGCTTTTCCAACCCGACCGAGAGCGAAGCCTACGGTCCCTTCGTCAAGAACCACCTCCGCGCCGTCGCCGCAGGCATGGGCCTGCCCTACGAACTGGTGTCGGGCGATCTGGAGGGCGTGACCTATTCCTCGATCCGCGCCGGGCTGATCGAGTTTCGCCGCCGCGTCGAGCAGTTGCAGCACAACGTCGTCGTGCATCTGTTCTGCCGCCCGGTCTGGGACCGTTTCGTGCGGCTGGCGGTCCTTTCGGGCGATCTGCCCGCGCGGGACTTCGACCGCGATCCTGCGGCCTATCTCGCCTGCGAGTGGCTCCCGCCGAAGTTCGACTACGTCGATCCCAAGAAGGACGTCGAGGCCGAGATCCTTGCCATCAACGCCGGGCTCAAGAGCAGGACGCAGGCGATTTCCGAACGGGGCTACGACGCCGAACAGGTCGATGCCGAGATCGCTGCCGACAAGGCGCGGTCGG
>ERZ500977.222-NODE-222-length-10929-cov-4.631966_pt1 | contig 10929 bp, 10 predicted proteins | sample MGYA00248863_ERZ500977 | MGnify/ENA primary metagenome ERZ500977 (study PRJEB25958, sample SAMN03398581) | human skin metagenome | study: EMG produced TPA metagenomics assembly of the Human Skin Microbiome Metagenome (human skin metagenome) data set.
AAACGATTTTATACGAAGTGATTGACGGTGAAGTTTTTCCGCTTAAGCTCAACTCTGGGGATAGGGTTTTTGAGCAATGACCTTGGATATGAGCGCAGGACAAGACGAGCGCGGCCTGCTGATCGTCGATGACGACGAGCTGTTCTTGCGCCGCTTGTCCACCGCGATGGAGCGTCGGGGCTTTCAGGTGACCATCGCCGACAGCGTCGCGTATCCGGAGGTTTCGGACTCGAAGTATCCGTACACCGAGGACGGCAACCGCGAGTTTCTGGACGGCAAGTCGTTCATCGAGACGTTCGCGCTGATCGGCGCCCTGTCCGCGGTGACGACCAGGCTTCACTTCAACATCTTCGTGCTCAAGCTGCCGATCCGTCCGCCCGCGCTGGTGGCCAAGCAGGCGGGTTCGCTGGCCGCCTTGTTCGACAACCGCATCAATCTCGGTGTCGGCACCAGTCCATGGCCGGAGGACTACGACATCATGGGTGTGCCGTTCGCCAAGCGCGGGAAGCGAATGGATGAGTGCATCGACATCGTCCGAGGCCTCACCTCGGGCGAATACTTCGAGTACCACGGCGAGTTCTACGACTTCCCGACGTTCAAGATGACGCCCGCGCCGGCGAAGCCGATCCCGATCCTGATCGGCGGTCACGCGGACGCGGCGCTGCGCCGCGCGGCCCGCAACGACGGCTGGATGCACGGCGGCGGCGATCCCGAGGAACTCGACCCGCTGCTCAAGAAGCTGCAGCATTACCGGGAAACCGAGGAGCGCATCGGCCTGGCCGACGAATTCCAGATCCATGTCATCTCGATCGACGGGTTCACCCTCGACGGCGTCAAGCGGCTGGAGGACAAGGGCGTCACCGACGTCATCGTCGGCTTCCGGATCCCCTACATCATGGGCCAGGACACCGAACCCCTCGACGACAAGATCCGCAACCTGGAGTGGTTCGCCGAGAACGTCATCGCGAAGGTGTGACAGCCGCCGGCCTCGCAGCGGCACACTGCGAGCATCTCGAATGCGCCTCCAGGAGAGCGCTATTGGAGTCATCGCCGCGATGGGCCCTCGATGACGTGGTGCATGGTCGCCGCCGCGCCCGCGGTCAATCCCGGAGCCGGGGACGACCCGCGAACGTTACGGCGCAGACGCCGCCGAAACCGTCGACGACGACGGGTTTATAGCCATTTGTCATAGACATGTAATAACCGCCGCGGGCCCTCTGGCAGCGGAGATCGCGACCCGTTCCCGCAAGCAACAGAGCGGCGCTGACACCTGCCACACTGGACCGAATTCCCTTCTGGCGCTTAATTATTGACGCACTCCCAATACGAAGGAGATGGCGGCAGAAGTGCTCCGGCAACGCGCGATCCGGTCCCGCAGCCCATGCTGCGGCCGTCGCACCGTTCGGCAACACTGCTTTTCGGCCCCCAAACAAGGCCGATAAACGCTGTCGAGACGGCATAAACGGATTAGAAATGGGTAATGGCTCGATTCGATGATCACCGGCGCCAGGCTCACGAGGGACCGGAGCGATATGCCCGCGGGTAGGAACGGCACGACGGGCCATACCCAGGCGCTCGGCACCGCCGACCGACTGGACGGGCCGTGGCAGTCGTCAGTGCGCGAGTCGGTGTTGTCGGCGGTCTCCGAGTTCCTCGACTCCCGTTGTGCGCAATCGCTTCCCGGCAGCCGCGTCGACATCGCCGAAAACGTGCTGCGGTCACTGCTTGCGGACGGAAAGTGTCTGCGCTCGACGTTCCTTTATCTCGGCTGGCTCGCGGGCGCCCACCCTGAATCGGCCGCGATCAGAGCGGCGGCGAGCCTGGAGTTCCTGCACGCGTTCGCGTTGATGCAGGACGACGTGATGGACGGGTCACCTATGCGCCGCGGGCGGGCCAGCGCGCACCGAGCTTTTGAAGACTGGCACCACCGCCGCAGGCTGCCCGGATCTTCGGCGAGGTTCGGCGAATCGGCCGCCATTCTGCTGGGCGATCTGTGCCTGGTCTGGGCCGAGCAGATGCTGCGTGAGAGCGGGCTGGCCGACGATGTCCTTGCCAGGGCCTGGCCGCGCTATGACGCGATGCGCACAGAACTCGCGGTGGGACAGTTCGCCGACCTGGTCAACGACACATCGGTGTTCCCGTCGCTCGACGACGTCCTCGACGTCGCGAGGCGCAAGTCCGGCAACTACACCGTGCGGCGGCCGCTGGAGATCGGCGCGGCACTGTCCGGGTGCGACGAGCCGACGGTCAGCGCGCTCGGGGATTACGGCGTCGCGGTCGGGGAGGCGTTCCAGCTGCGCGACGACCTGCTAGGAGTGTTCGGCCAGCCCGAGACGACCGGTAAGCCGTCTGGATCTGATCTTGCCGCGCGCAAGGCGACTACGGTTGTGGTGGCGGCGTATCAGTTGGGCAGCAGCTCACAGCGACGTCATCTGGAGCAGTTGATGACCAGCACGGATCTCCGTGACGACGACATCACACGTTGGCAGTGCCTGATCGCCGAGATCGGGACCGTGGAATGGATGGAACAGTTGATCGACCGACGCCTCGCGTGGGCCCTGCACCGCCTCGACAGCGTCTCGCTGGACGGCGGCGTCCGATCGGCGCTGGCCTCGATGGCCGCCGCATGCACCGAGCGGGTGGCCTGATGCGCACCGTCACGGGCGCGACCGACCGGGTGGTCGTCGTCGGCGCCGGCCTGGCGGGCCTGTCCGCCGCGCTGCACCTCGCCGGACGTGGACGGCAGGTGACGGTCGTGGAGCGCGGCGCGCACCCTGGGGGCCGGGTCGGCCGGGCCGACATCTCCGGGTATCGCCTCGACACCGGGCCGACGGTGCTGACGATGCCCGACATCCTCGACGAGACGTTCGCCGCCGTCGGCGAGTCGACGTCGTCACGGCTGGACCTGCAACCGGTGCTGCCCGCCTACCGCGGCTTGTTCGCCGACGGCAGCAGCATCGACGTCCATCCCGACGCCGAGGCCATGACCGCCGAGATCGCTCGCTTCGCGGGGCCGAAGGAGGCGCAGGGCTATGCCGAACTCCGCCGCTGGCTGACGCGGCTCTACCAGATCGAGTTCGACGGCTTCATCAACGCCAACTTCGACTCCCCGCTGTCGCTGCTCACGCCTCAGCTCGCGAAGCTGGCCGCGATCGGCGGCTTCCGCGGTTGGGAGCCGATGGTGCGGCGCTTCCTGTCCGATGAGCGGCTGCTGCGGGTGTTCACGTTTCAGGCGCTCTACGTCGGGGTGCCCCCCAAGCGCGCATTGGCCGCGTACGCGGTGATCGCCTACATGGACACGGTGTCGGGCGTGTACTTCCCCCGCGGGGGAATGCGAGCGCTGCCCGACGCGATGGCTGCCGCCGCGGCGGACGCCGGCGTCGAATTCCACTACAACGCACCCGTTTCCGCCCTTGAACGATCGGGTTCGCGGGTGACGGCGGTCCGCACCGTCAACGGTGAGCGGTTCCCCGCCGACGCCGTGATCCTGACCACCGAACTGCCCGACACCTACCGGCTCCTCGGCCGGACACCACGCCGTCTGGTCAAGTTGCGGCCCGCCCCGTCGGCCGTGGTGGCGCATGTCGGATGCCGCGCAGCCCCCACCGAGTCCGACCCGTCGCACCACACGATCCTCTTCGGGGAGGCGTGGGACCGGACCTTCGATGAGATCATCGATCAGGGCCGGCCGATGGTCGACCCGTCGCTGCTGGTGACCCGGCCGACGCTCGGCGATCCCACGCTCGCACCGGACGGTCGGGAGCTGCTCTACGTTCTCGCTCCGGCGCCCAACACCGATGTGGGACACAAAGACTGGGACGCAGACCGCGACGATTACACCGACCACATGCTCGAGACCGTCACCGCTCGCCTGCCGCACCTCGGCCAGGATGCCGAACTCCTGCACGTCGTGACGCCCCAGGATTGGGCCCGGCAGGGCATGGCGTCGGGCACGCCGTTCGCGCTGGCGCACACCTTCGGGCAGACGGGCCCCTTCCGGCCGGGAAACACCGTGCGCGGAATCGACAACGCGGTGCTCGCCGGTTCCTCCACGGTGCCAGGAGTCGGGATACCCACCGCGATCGTGTCGGGACGCCTCGCCGCGGACCGCGTCACCGGGGCCGCGACCCGCAAGCAGCCACAAGTAATGTCGCAATGATCGGAGCAACGATGATCAGCTCGGAACTGGACGCCGCGGGCGTCCACGATGTGGCACTCAGAGAGTCCTACCAAAAGTGCCGCGCGATCAACGCGCAGCACGGCCGAACGTTCTTCCTGGCGACGCGCCTGCTTGCTCCCGAGCAGCGCCCTGCCGTGCATGCCCTGTACGGCTTTGCCCGGCGCGCCGACGACGTCCTCGACCAATTCGACTCGCGCACAACAGCAGAGCGCGCGGACGAGCTACAGGGCCTGTCAACCGCCCTGTTCACCCGGATGGTTGAGAACCAGCCGAGCGGGGACGATCCGACGTTGGACGCCGTCGTACACACGGCGCGCAAGTACGACCTCGACTGGCAGCTGTTCGACGACTTCCTCGCGTCGATGCGGATGGACCTGACCGTCACCGATTACCCGGACCGGGCCGCGCTGGATCGCTACATGTACGGTTCGGCCGAGGTGATCGGGCTGCAGATGCTGCCGATCCTCGGCACCGTCGTTCCCCGTGAGGAAGCGGCACCCCACGCCGCAGCCCTCGGAAAAGCGTTCCAGCTCACCAACTTCATTCGCGACATCGATGAGGACCTGACGCGCGGCCGGGTGTATCTACCTGCCGACGAACTCGCCGCACACGGCGTCGACCGCGACGTGCTGACCTGGTGCCAGAAGAATCGGCGCACCGACCAGCGGCTGCGGGCGGCGCTCGTCGAACAGCTCGCGATCACCCGCACCGTCTACCGCAGTGCCGAGCCCGGGATAGCGATGTTGGCGCCGAAGTCCCGCCCGTGCATCAGCGCCGCCCTGACGCTGTACTCCGGAATCCTCAAACGCATCGAGGACATCGACTACGCCGTGTTCGCCCAGCGTGCCACCGTATCGATCCCGCGACGCCTCCGGGTCGCGTCGGTGGGCCTGGCGAAGGCGCTGCGCGCACGGGCTCGCCGCCAGGAGGTGTAGCGAACATCGAGCGCTACGAGTACCTGCTCCTGATGGTCGGGTGCCTCCTCCTCACCGGCCCACTGGAGGTGCTCGGCGACGGTGTCTACCGCCAGGCAAGAAGGACAGCGGCCGCGATCATCCCGGTGGCGCTCGTCTTCATCGTGTGGGACTTGATCGCGATCGCCGGTGACGTGTGGACATACAACCCGCGCTACGTGTCAGGCCTCGGCATCGGTGCCATGCCGGTCGAGGAGCTCGTGTTCTTCCTCGTCGTCCCGCTGTGCGGCCTGCTCACCTACTCGGCGGTGAGCACCATCCTCGGCTGGCTGTCGCGCAGGCGGCCCTTCCGTGAGGTGAGCCGATGACGGGCCTGGGCTACACCGTGCCCGCGATGGTCGCCGTGCTGGCGATCCTTGGATGGGAGCTGCGCGTACTGCGCACGGGGTTGTTCCGCCGACCTGCCTACTGGATCTCGATGGCGATTGTGCTCGGCTTCCAGGTCCCGGTGGACGGGTGGCTGACCAAGCTCAGCGCGCCGATCGTCGTGTACAACGAGCAACACTCGACCGGGATCAGGTTCCCCTGGGATATTCCCGTAGAAGACTTTCTCTTCGGGTGGGCAATGGTGACCGCGGTGCTCCTCCTGTGGGTCCGCGGCGGCGACAGACAGGAACGAAAAACAGTATGAGTCTCCGACGTTACGACGTACCCGACGCGTTCGACTCGGGCGCGGAGTCCTATGACGGACTCGTCGGGGCCAACCCCGGGTACCACGAGCATCTGCAGCTTTCGGCACGCCGGATGGGGTTGCCCGACGGCGGGCGCGGCCTGCGCCTCCTCGATATCGGCTGCGGCACAGGAGCTTCCACTGCAGCCCTGCTCAAGGCTGCACCGCACGCCGAGATCGTCGCGGTCGACGGATCGGCGGGCATGCTGGAGCAGGCGCGGCGGAAGTCGTGGCCTGCGACGGTGACGTTCGTCCACAGCCGCGCAGAGAATCTCGCCGAAGCCGGTGTGAGCGGCCCGTTCGACGGCATCCTCGCAGCCTATCTGGTGCGCAACCTCAGCGATCCAGACCCCGTGTTGCGTACCCTGCTGTCACTGCTGCGGCCCGGTGGCGTCTTCGCGGCCCACGAATACTCCGTGCGTGACTCGCGCCTCGCCCGGGCGATCTGGAATGCGGTGGCTACGACGGTCATCATCCCCCTCGGACGTCTTCGCGACGGCGACGGCGCTCTCTACCGCTACCTACGTCGAAGCGTGAACGAGTTCGACGGTGCCGCAGAGTTCCGGGAACGGTTGCAGCGCATCGGGTTCGCCGATGTGCACAGTGAAACCGTTTCGGGGTGGCAGCGCAACATCGTGCACACATTCCTCGCGCGGGCGCCGCGGTGACCGATCCCCGCCGGGTCCGCCACCCCGCCAAGCCGGGGCTGCCAGAGGCGACCGGTCTTCCGATGCGGCCGCGTGCCGCCGTCATCGGAGGTGGAATCGCCGGCCTGTCCGCCGCCGCCGCGCTGGCCGAACGCGGCGTCGAGGTGGACCTGTTCGAGAAGGAGACCTACCTCGGAGGCCGGGTGGGTGGATGGTCCGAGCCCGACTCCGGCGGCTCATCCCTTGCCATGAACCGAGGCTTCCACGCGTTCTTCCGCCAGTACTACAACCTGCGTAACCTGTTGCGCCGCATCGATCCCGACCTCGGGATGCTGGCACCGCTCGACGACTATCCCCTCGTCGACGCCGAAGGACGCCGGGACACCTTCCGCGGCCTGCCCAGCACTCCGCCGCTCAATGCGATCATGTTCGCGCTGCGCAGCCCCACTTTTCGGCTGCGTGATCTGATACGTCTGGATGCCCGCGCCGCCGCGCCGCTGGCCGAGGTCTCCGTTCCGCGGACCTACGAGGAACTCGACGACCTCGACGCCGAAACCTTCCTGCACAACATCAACTTTCCGCCGGCCGCCCAGCACCTGGCCTTCGAGGTGTTCTCCCGAAGTTTCTTCACCCGGCCGGCCGCTTTGTCGGCGGCCGAGCTCGCCACGATGTTCCACATTTATTTCCTCGGCTCCAGTGAAGGGCTGGTGTTTGATGTCGCCACATCGAACTTCGATGTGGCGCTGTGGAATCCGCTGTGCGAGTATCTGCAGAATCTGGGCGTGCGTGTGCACCTGGGCACTGCCGTGCAGAGTGTTTCGCACAAGGATGACGGCTTCACCGTCTCCGTCGCGTCCGGTGCGTCCGTCCATGCCGACGGGGTCGTGCTGGCTGCTGACGTCCCCGCGTTGAAATCCATCGTCGCGAACTCTGTCAATATCGGCGATTCCGAGTGGCGCGCCCGAGTCGAGCGGCTGGGCACGGCTGCCCCGTTCGTCGTGCAGCGCCTCTGGCTGGACCGGCCCGTGCGCTCGGATCGGCCCGCGTTCCTGGGCACCGGTGGACTGCCGCCGCTGGACAACATCAGCGTTCTCGACAGATATGAACGGGAAGCCTCGGCGTGGGCGCACCGAACCGGCGGATCAGTGGTCGAGCTTCACGCGTACTCGGTGTCCGAAGACACCCCGCAACTGCGTCGCGACATGCTGGGCAGGCTGCACGAGCTGTATCCGGAGACCGCATCGGCGTCGATCGTCACCGAAAAGACGCTCACCCGCGAAGACTGTCCCCGCCTGGGACCCGGCGACTTCGCGACGAGACCGACAGTACGAACGTCGACTCCCGGACTCGCGCTCGCCGGGGACGGTATCCGCATCGACCTGCCGGTGGCGTTGATGGAGCGGGCCGCCACCACCGGGGTCGCGGCTGCCAACGTCCTGCTCGACCGATTCGGCGTGAGAGGGCACGATATGTACACCGTGCCGGTACGCGGACGGTCACCCGTGCTGCGGCACCTCGCAGGTCGCGTGGAAAGGCGGACATCGCGATGAGTCTTCTGAGCCGGCTGACGGCATCGGTCAGCAAGGCCTCGCCGTTGGAGCTGCTGCCGCGCACCGCGTGGGCACGGCAGACGCCGACCTACCGTCAGGCGTCCCCCGAGGTGATCGCCGCAGCACTTGCCCGCTCCCAGGCCCGTCCGAGCGGCAACTGGTTCGTCGTGGCAGCCAGCGCCGATGTCACATCGAAACCGTTCGCGGCCACCGTGGCAGGTGCCGAGCTCGTCTGCTGGCGCGACACCGACGGCAAGGTGCGCATCGGGCCTGCGAGGTGCCCCCACCTCGGGGCGGATCTGTGCACGGGGACCGTGGACCGCGGACACCTCGTGTGCCCGTGGCACGGGCTACGGCTGACGGGCCGGTCGCGCCCCGACTGGCCCGCCGTGCCCGCGTTCGATGACGGCGTGCTGATCTGGGCCCGCCTCGACCGCGTTGGTGGCGAGACCCCCACGCCGGAACCGATCCTGCCGGTCCGGCCCGACGGAGCGCAGATCGCGGCCGTCACCCAGCTCACGGGTGCCTGCGAGGCCGCCGACATCGTCGCCAACCGGATGGACCCGTGGCACGGTGCCTGGTTCCATCCGTACTCGTTCACCCGCCTGGAGGTGCTCAGCGCACCACCGGAGTCACCGGACGTACCCGAGGAGCTGGATCGGTTTCTCGTCGCGGTGACCTTTCGGCTCGGCCGGCTCGGCGTACCTGTCATCGCCGAATTCACCAGCCCCGAGCCACGCACTCTCGTGATGCGAATCGTCGAAGGCGAAGGCGCCGGCAGCGTCGTCGAAACTCATGCCACTCCAACAGGTTACGGGTCTGACGGGCAGCCCCGCAGCACCGTCACCGAAGCGGTGATCGCGCATTCGGATCGATCCGGCTTCGCCCGGGCCATTCCAGCCGCGCCGTTGATCAAGCCGTTCATGAAGCATGCCGCCAACCGGCTCTGGCGCGACGACCTGCTCTATGCGGAGCGCTTGCACACCGTGCGGCGCCAGGACGCCGACGGGACGGCCCATCTTCTCGCGCCCGCGGACGAGCCCGCCAACTGAGGGGCCTTCAGGCGGCGACGAGGGCGTCGACGGCCTGCGGGTCGAGCACGTGGTCGAGCACCATCATCGCGCTGCCGATGACTCCGCCCCTGTCCCCGAATTCGGCCGGGACGATTTCGAGAGCCCGCGTTGCGAGCGTGGTTGCGTTGCCGTACAACGTCTCTCGCAGGCCGGCGACGAAGATGTCGTAGGCTCCGGCCACGTCACCGCCGACCACCAGCGCTGCGGGGTTGAGCAAGTTCACGGCCGCGGCGAGCACCTCGCCGACGTGCCGCCCGCTGTCACGAATCAGCCTGCGCGCCAGCGCATCTCCACTGTGGGCTAACGCGACGATGTCCCGCAGATTCTGCACCGCCCTGCCCTCGTCCCCGAGAAGGCGCGTCAGCGCCCAGCCACCCGCGACGGTCTCAAGACAGCCGACATCACCACATCGGCAGGCGCGGCCGTCTGCCGCGGAGGTCTTGTTGTGGCCGAATTCGCCGGCGGCTCCCATGGCGCCACACTGCAACGCGCCACCGGAGATGATGCCCGCGCCCAGCCCGGTGGACACCTTGATAGCCAGCACGTCGTCGAAGCCGCGACCGGCTCCTGCGCGCCATTCGGCGAGGGCGATGACGTTGGCGTCGTTGCCGAGTACGACCGGCGCGTCGGTGAGCTCACGGAAGTACGGGATCAGCGGAGCGCCGTCCCATCCGCTGAGCACCGGGGTGTCGACACTGCTGCCCCGTAGTTGGTCCACCGTGCCGGGGAGGCTGAGTCCGACACCGAAGACCTGATCACCACGAAGCCCCGCCTCGGCGAGCAGCGCGCCGAGGCGCATGACGACCTTGGGCATCAGATCTCCCGGCGCAAGCCCGGGCTCCTGGTCGACGTCGGCGGCCACCAGGACGTCGCCGGCCAGGTTGCACACCGCCAGGCGGGTCCGACTTCCGCCGATGGCCACCGCCAGCACCGCGCCCGCGCCGGCGTTGAAGCTCACCAGCGCGGCGGGGCGGCCGCCGGTCGAGGGCGCCTGCTCGTGCTCGACGATCAACCCGCGGGACGTGAGTTCCCTCACCCTGGCCGTCACTGCCGTTCGCGACAAACCTGTGAGTTTGCCAATCTCGGTGCGCGTCAGGTCCCGCTTCTTCCTGATCAGGGCGTAAAGCTCCCCCACCGAGATTGCTGACGGAGTCCTGAACAAGGCCATGTCCGGAGCGTAACCCCCGTTACTTATGTATTTCAAGTACGTAAGTTGGATTGAGAAGTACCTAAAGCGCGTCTACCGTCGACAACATGAAAGAACCGAGATCGCTGTTGGACGTCGCCCCGGTGATGCCCATCATCAGCGTGCACAGCGCATCCGAGGTGTCGGCTGCAGCGTCTGTCGCGCGCGCGATCAGCGACGCCGGTCTACCTCTCGTCCAGGTGGCTCTCGATGGCCCCCTGGCGCTGGAAGCCATCGCGCGCATCGTTGCGGAGGCTCCCGAGGTCATCGTGGGCGCAGGGGCGATCACCCACATCGAGCAGCCGGAGCTGGCCCGCGCGGCCGGCGCGGAGTTCCTCGTCGCCACCGAGAGCCCTGCCGCGTTACGGAGCGCGATGTGCGCCACCGAGCTGCCGCACCTCCCGGGCGCCAAGACTGCCGACGAGGCCGCCGAGCTCGTGGCAAATGGCTACACCGACATGGTGCTGCACCCGGCTGCCGCCGCGGGCGGTGTACGGCATCTACGGACGCTGGCCGCATTCGTGCCCACCGCGCGGTTCTGCGTGTCCGGTGGCGTCACCGCCGCCGACCTGACGGGCTACCTCGCCGCCCCGAACGTCGGATGCGTCAGGGCGGACTGGCTCGGTCCGGCCGGAGCGGCGCGGCGCCA
>ERZ500977.223-NODE-223-length-10871-cov-6.589959_pt1 | contig 10871 bp, 5 predicted proteins | sample MGYA00248863_ERZ500977 | MGnify/ENA primary metagenome ERZ500977 (study PRJEB25958, sample SAMN03398581) | human skin metagenome | study: EMG produced TPA metagenomics assembly of the Human Skin Microbiome Metagenome (human skin metagenome) data set.
GCGGCGGCGGGCGGTCTCGCCCAGCGGCACGCGCGCCACGGGCCGGCCGCGCGCATGGTCGATGAGCTCGACCGCGGCGGGCGCGCTTGCCACGGCGGCTGCGGCCGGGCCGAGGCCGAGGGCTTCCAGCACCCGGACGCCGTTCGGAGAGATCTGGAGGCCCGCGCCAACCTCGGCGAGCGCCGGGGCCCCCTCGAAGACCTCGACCTGGCCCGCGCCGTGCCGGGCGAGGGCGAGGGCGGCCGCGATGCCACCGATGCCGCCGCCGATGATGCCGATCCGCCAGTCCGAAAGTGCCATGGCCGCTTTCCTCCCGTCTGCCGCGCGGATCTAGCGGCGGGAGGCGGCCGGGGTCAAACCGGCCGGGGGCCTCTTCTCCGGTCAGTCCCCGATCAGCCGGCGGACCTCGGCGCGCAGTTCGGGAGCGCGCAGGACCAACGCCTCTTCCGAGGCGGGGCGGGCCCGGGCCGGCGAGAAGCCGGACAAGGTGGCCGCCGCCGCCCGTCCGGGGCGAATCGCCGCGATCATGCCCACGAGCGCGCCCTGGCCATCGAGCACCGGGCCCCCGGAAAAGCCCGGCCGGACCCCGGGCAGACGCAGGACCAGCCCCGGCCCGAAGGCGGCGACATCGATATGCGGATCCAGCACCTCGCCCTTCAGCGCCCGCCGCGGCAGCGCCGGCCCGCTCGCATCCACCCCGGCGGCGGAGACGGCGAGGCCCGCGCCGGCGCGGGAATTGCCGGCACCGACGGGCGCGATCAGGCCCGGCGGCACCGAGAGGACGGCCAGATCCATGATGGCGCTGATGGCGAGGATGCGGGCCGTGACCCGGATGTCGCTGGCCGAAGCGGCGAGAATCACGTCGGAGCCGGGCGCGAGGCCCTCGACCACATGGCCGTTCGTCACGGCGATCCCGGGAGCGAGCGCGAAGGCGGAGCCGACGAGTTCGCCATTGTAGACCGTCGCGTGATACGCCAGCGGCCGGACCACCTGCCGCACCGGATCGGCCGCCTGGACCGGGCGGGGCAGGCCGGCGGTCACCAGCATCCCCCCGATCAGCATGATGGTCAGCGCGCAGCGTCGCAAGCGCGGCGACATGCCGGTTGGCATGCCGACGCCCAGTCGGATTTCCATGAGGAGTCCCCACCTTCCCGCCGCCCGTCCCCACGGGCAGCACCCCGTCCTCAGGCTTAGGGGAGGGGTGTTACGCGGCCACTAACCCGGCAACGCCAATCGAATAGACTTTTAGGTTAACGCATTGTTCAGGATTCTGTTGGAGGATCGCATTTTTGAAATATTGATAAGTAATTCTACAATAATTCCATAATAAAATGACTAATTATGAATCAAGTTTCGTGAAAGTGTTTGATTTTTGAAAACCAGTTAGCCATATTCGCGCCGAAGTTGTATTTCCGAGGCATGATATGCGCATGAGTACCGGTTCCGCCTCTCTTCACCGTACGGCCGGGGCCTCCCTGCTGCTCGGGGTGTCGCTGCTGGCCCTCGGGGCCTCCGCCGGTTTCGCGGAGGGCCCGCAGGGCGGGACGGTGGTGCGCGGGGCCGCCCGGATCACCGCAGGTCAGAGCCAGACGACGATCAGCCAGTCGAGCCAGCGCGCCGTGATCGACTGGAAGGGCTTCGACGTCGGCCAGGATCACACGGTGACCTTCCGCCAGCCCGGCCGCAGCGCGGCCACGCTGAACCGCATCGGCTCCGCCAAGGCCAGCGTGATCCAGGGCCAGATCAAGGCGCCGGGCACCGTGATCCTGCAGAACAACGCCGGCATCGTCTTCTCGGGCAACGCCCGGGTCGAGGCGGGCGGCCTTGTCGCCACCAGCCAGACGGTGAATGCCGCCCGCTTCCAGAAGGACGGGGCGCTGCGCATTGGCGGCGGCGAGCATGCGGGCGCGCAGGTCGTCAACCGCGGCGGGATCACCCTCGGCGACAAGGGCCTCGCGGCGCTGGTCGGCACCTCGGTCGAGAACAGCGGCGCGATCGTCGCACGCTCGGGCACCGTCGCGCTCGCCTCGGGCAAGCGCACCGCCATCGACCTCTCCGGCGATGGCAGCTTCCAGATCCGGGTCGATGGCGACAGCGCCGGGGGCGGCGTGGTCCAGTCCGGCCTGATCGACGCGGGCGCGGGCTCGGTCCTCATCACCGCGGGCGACGCCGCGCGGGCGCTCGATTCGGTCATCAACACCTCCGGCCTCATCCGCGCGACCTCGGCCGGGGGCAAGGGCGGCCAGATCCGGCTCGAGGGCCGCGGCACCGGCAAGGTCACGGTGGCGGGCGGCCTCGAGGCCTCCGGCGCGACCGGCGGTGGCGTCACCGTCACCGGGGCGGCGGTGGCGCTGACGGCGGAGGCCCGGCTCCGGGCCGATGGCACGACGGGCGGCGGCAGCCTCAAGGTCGGCGGCGAGCGGCAGGGCAAGGGGTCGCTCCGCCGCGCCGACACGGTCGCGGTCGAGTCCGGTGCCGGGCTGTCGGCCGCTGGCGGTACGGGCAGGGGCGGCGATGTCGTCGTCTGGTCGGACGACACCACGCGCATGGACGGCCGCATCACCGCCACCGGCGCTGCGGGCGGCGGCACGGTCGAGACCTCCGGCAAGGGCGCGCTCGCGCTCGGCGACACGGCCGCGGTCGAGACCGGCGCCGGGGGCGCGTGGCTCCTCGATCCGCGGAACGTGACGATCGCCGCGACCGGGGCGAGCGTCGGCGGCGGCACCACCACGCCGCCGGCCGGAGACGGGACCTGGCTCGTCAGCGCCTCGGCCCTGACCTCCGCCCTGCAGGCCGGCACGGATGTCACCATCGCCACCACCGCCCCGGGATCCGGCGCGGGCAACATCGTCGTCGAGTCCGCGCTCAGCTGGAGCAAGGCCGGCACCCTCACCCTCGACGCCGACGGCAATGTCAGCATCGCGCGCGCGGTCACGGTGACCGACGGCAGCTTCATCGTCACGGCGGACGGCCTCGTCACCATCGACGCGGCGCTGACCTCGCGCGGGGCGGGCAACTTCAGCCTGACCGCGGGCACCCTCCTGAACGCCAATGCCGACATCCGCGCCAGCGGCACCGGCTCCATCGCGCTGCGGGCGAAGACCGGCAACCTGACGGCGATGGCGCGGTCGGCCGCCGACGTGCGCATCACCACAACGACCGGCGCCATCGATCTCACCGCGGATGCCGGCGACGTCATCCTGCACCGCGTGGCCGGCACCGATCAGAAGGGCACGACCGTCGAGGTCAACTCGAAGTCCGGCCCGATCACCATGACCGCCGCCGACCGGGTCTCGATCCAGGGCGGGCAGGGCGGCCAGTGGGTCCGCGTCGGCAGCAACAACAGCTCCAGCGACATCGTGCTGCGCGGGGCGCGGGTGAAGGTGCGCGGCGGCACCACGGAAACCGCCTTCGCCGAGGTCGTCACCGGGGCGGGCGGCGCGATCACCGTCGACGCCACCGACGAGCTGCTGGTCACCGGCGGCACGGCCGGCCGGATCGCCGCCCTGAACGGCGCCGATCTCAGCATGAGCGGCGAGGCCCAGACCTGGAACGGCGAGATCCGCGCGGGCTCGGGCGGGCATACTGGCGGCAACGTCTTCCTGTCTGGCGCAATCACCGCCGGTGTCGAGCCGGTCTTCGGCCTCGCCGAGGGTGCGCGTTTCACGTTGACCCGGCTGACGCCGCACGGCCATCCCTCGAGCTATGCCTCGCCGGTGCCACTCGCGGTGTCGACGAAGGGGACGGGCACCGTCGAGATCGGCGGCGCGGTTTCCGCTGCGCAGGTCTCGCTCATCAGCGAGGAGCGGGTCGGGCTCGGGGTCGGCGCGAGCCTCACCGCCACCGGCGCCAGCGAGACCGGCGCGCCGCTCGTCGTCGCGGCTGGCCGCCAGTTCCGCAACGATGCCGGCGCCAATGTGCTGAAGACCACGGCCAGCGGCTCGCGCTGGCTCGTCTATATCGACAAGTTCGCCGGCATGACCGGGACCGAGCCGGGCGACCGCGGCTTTGACCTCTACGGGCGCAGCCCCACCGACACGCCGCCGGGCGTCGTCTCCCACACCGGCAACCGCATCATCTATGCCGAGCGCCCCGTTCTCACCATCACCGGCGAGAGCCTCAGGAAGACCTATGGCGAGACGGTGACCCCGGGCGTGAGCGTGGCGGGCCTGCGCACCGGCGACAGCCTGACGACGGCCCTCGCGAGCGGCCCCTCGGTTGGCAGCGACGGCAGCGTGGCCAGCGCCGGCGCCGGCAGCTATGCGACCGAGGTCGCGGCCACCGCCTCCAGCCAGGGCTATCTGCTGCAGCTCGTCGACGGCACGCTCGACGTGGACCGGGCGGCCCTGACCATCACCGCCACTGGCAAGACCCGGACCTATGGCCAGGCCAACCCCGGCCTCGACGGCACGGTCAGCGGCTTCGTGCTTGGGGAAACCCTTGCCGATCTCTACGGCAGCCTCGGCTTCACCACCGGCGCCACCCGCACCAGCGACGCGGGCAGCTATGCGATCACCCCGGGCGGCGTTTCCAGCGACAACTACGCCATCACCTTCGTGCCGGGCGTCCTGACCGTGGAGAAGGCGCCGCTCCAGGTTTCCGTCAAGGATGCCGACCGGATCTATGGCGACAAGAACCCGGATTTCACCGCCGACTATTCCGGCTTCGTGCTCGGCCAGGGCAAGGATGTCCTGACCGGCGGGCTGACCACCACCGCGACCCAGGGCAGCGATGCGGGCAAGTATGACATCTCCACCGGCGGCCTGACCTCGAAGAACTACGAGATCGTCGGGACGCCCGGCACTCTGACCGTGAAGAAGGCGCAGCTGACCGTCGATGTCGATGACAAGCACCGCACCTATGGCAGCGACAACCCGGCCCTGACGGCCACGTACACGGGCTTCAAGCTCGGCCAGGACGCGCGCGTCCTCGGCGGCGGGATCACTACGGAGGCCACGAAGTCGAGCGACGCCGGCAGCTATGCCATCACCGCTGCGGGCCTGACCTCGAAGAACTACGAGATCACCGCGACGCCGGGCACGCTGACCGTCGACAAGGCCGCCCTGACCGTGACGGTTGACGACAAGGCGCGCAGCTACGGCAGCGACAATCCGGTCCTGACGGCGAGCTATTCCGGCTTCGTGCTGGGGCAGGGCGCCGAGGTCGTCGGCGGCACGCTCTCGACCACCGCGACGAAGACGAGCGATGTCGGCAGCTATGCCATCACCGCCACGGGCCTCACCGCGAAGAACTACACGATCACCGCAGTGAAGGACGGCACGCTGACCGTGAACAAGGCGGCCCTGACCGTTAAGGTCGACGACAAGGCCCGCACGTACGGCAGCGACAACCCGGCCCTGACGGCGAGCTACTCCGGCTTCGTTCTCGGGCAGGGGATGGAGGTCGTCAGCGGCACCCTCGCCACCGGGGCCACCAAGACGAGCGATGCCGGCAAATACGTCATCACCGCCTCGGGGCTCAGCGCCAAGAACTACGAGATCAAGGCGACCGACGGCACGCTTGCCGTGAAGAAGGCGGCGCTGACCGTGACGATCGACGACAAGGCCCGCATCTACGGCGGCGACAACCCGGCGCTGACCGCAAGCTACTCCGGCTTCGTGCTGGGGCAGGACGCCAGCATCGTCAGCGGCAGCCTCTCGACCGGGGCGACGAAGACGAGCGATGTCGGCCGCTACGGCATCAACGCCTCCGGGCTCAGCGCCAAGAACTACGACATCAAGGCGACCGATGGCACGCTGACCGTCAAGAAGGCGGCGCTGAGTGTCGTTGTCGATGACAAGGCCCGCATCTACGGAAACGATAATCCGGCGCTGACGGCGACCTACTCCGGCTTCGTGCTGGGCCAGGACGCCAGCGTCGTCAGCGGCAAGCTTGCCACCGCCGCCACCAAGGCGAGTGATGTCGGCACCTACGAGATCGACGCGGATGATCTCTCCGCGAAGAACTACACGATCACGGCGACGGCCGGCACGCTGACCGTGAACAAGGCGCCGCTGACCGTCATCGTCGATGACAAGACCCGCAGCTATGGCAGTGCAAACCCGGTCCTGACGGCGACCTACTCCGGCTTCAAGCTCGGGCAGGACGCCACGGTGCTCGGCGGCGAGCTCACCACCCGCGCGACCCGGTCGAGCGATGTCGGCACCTACGGCATCTCGGCCACCGGCCTTACGGCGCGGAACTACGAGATTACCGCGACGGGCGGCAAGCTCTCCGTCACCCCGGCCGCGCTGACCATCACCGCCGATGACGCAACCCGGCCGGCGGGGTCCGGCAATCCGGTTTTCACCGCGACGGGTACGGGTTTCGTCCTCGGTCAGGACATCGGCGACCTCGACGGGACGCTGAGCCTCAAGACCGATGCCGGGACGGACAGCCCGGTCGGCGGCTATGCCATCACCCCGGGCGGCGTCAGCTCCGGGAACTACGCCATCCGCTTCGTCGACGGAACCCTGACCGTCGGACCGGGCGGTGGGACGCCTGAGGTCCCTGTGATCGACGGCGATGACGGCGGCGCTTGGGCGGCCGAGCGGTTCCGCCGCGGCATGCCGCCGCTCACCCCCGGGGACGCGAGCTTCCGCACCACCATCGCCGAAGCCCCGCCCGCCATCGCCAGCCCCTTCGACCTCACTTATTCGCTGGGCGAGATCGTGCAGGCGGCCCCGGCCGGCATCACGCCCGCCGCCACCCAGTCTGCCACCAACGGCTTCGTCCCGGCCGCCGGTCGCCGCGGTGCCGGTACCGAGATCGCGGAGGAGGACGGCGCGGGCCGGGGGGCAGCCCGCGGCTGCGACGGCCCGATCAACCTCGGCGTCTCCGACCCGGGCTGCACCCGGCAGGCGGTGACCGAATCCTACTGGACCACCCTCTCCGACGGAGCCCGCTGATGCGCCGCCTACTCCTTGCGACCGCCCTTGCCACCCTCTCGTCCCCGGTGGTCGCCCAGACTGCGGCGGAGCTGCTGCCGCCGCGGTCCGATCCCGATCCCGCCCGGGAAGTCGCCGCCCCCGAGGCGCCCGGCCGCGCCGGGCCGGTCGCGCCCGGCCAGGCCGCCGGCCCGGGCTTCGTGCTCAGGGGCATCACCGTGACGGGGGCGAGCGCCATCCCCCCGGCCGAGCTCGCCCCCATCTGGGCCGACCTGATCGGCACGACCGTCGATCTCCCGGTGCTGGAGGATGTCGCCGCGCGCATCAGTGCCGCCTATCGCGGCCGCGGCTATGTGCTGTCCCAGGCGGCCCTGCCCGCGCAGACGGTGGCCGATGGCAGGGTCGAGATCCGCGTCGTCGAGGGCTTCATCGACGGCGTCGCGGTCAGCGGCGGCAAGCCGAACCAGCAGGCGCTGGCCGGGCGCTACTTCGCCCCGGTTCCGGCCGACCGCCCGCTCCGGTTGCGGACGCTGGAGCGGGCGGTCCTCCTGTCGCGCGACACCTTCGGCGCCGAAGTCGAGACTGTGCTGGAGCCATCGCCCCGCACCTTCGGCGCCGCCGACCTCGGCGTGGCGATGACGCCGGACCCCGTCCTCGGCTTCGCCGCGATCGACAACCGCGGCTCGCGGCTCTACGGCGACTGGACGGTGTCGGGCGGCGGCACCTCCTACAACCTGCTGGGCCAGAACGAGCGCATCGACGGGCTCGTCTCCTTCTCGCCGGAGGCGGCCAAGCTCGCCTTCGGCCAGCTGATCCTCGACATGCCGATCCCCGCGCTCCTCGGGACGCGGCTCGACGGCGCCCGCTTCGAGATGCTGGGCGAGGTGTCCCGCTCCGATCCCGACCTCGGGCGCAGCGGCGCCGAGGGCCTCAGCGCGGTCGGCCGCGAGACGCACCTGCGCGCCGGGCTGATCGTGCCCTTCACGCGCAGTCGCTCGGAGAATCTCTTCGGCCGGGTGAACCTCGGCTGGCGCGAGAGCGAGAACCGCACCCGCTTCTTCGGCATGGACGTGGCCGACAGCACCGACCGGCTGGTCGTGCTGGAGGGCCGGCTGACCTGGGACATCGCCGACCGCGTCGGCGGCGTGTCGCTGGTCGATGGCGCGGTGCGCCAGGGGCTCGACATCGGCGGGGCGGAGGTCGGCGGCGATGGCGGGGGCCATACGGACTTCACCGCGCTGCACCTGAACCTCACCCGCCTGCAGCGGCTCGACGACGCCAGCACCTGGTCGCTCTGGACCGAGGCGGTGGGCCAGTATGCCACGACCGTCCTGCCCGACGCCGAGCGGTTCGCGCTCGGGACGGCCTCGATCGGCCGCGGCTATGCCCCCGGCAACACCACCGGCGACACCGGCTTCGGCGCCCGGGTGGAACTGCGCCGCCAGATGGGCGAGTCGCCCGCCTTCGCGGCGGCCGAGCTCTATGCCTTCGGCGACTGGGGCCGGGCCTATGACCGCAACATCGCGCGGGACGGCCAGCGGTGGGAGACCCTCGCCTCCGCCGGCGTCGGGGCGCGGCTCGACGTGCGCGACTGGCTGACCCTGACCCCCGAGATCGCCTGGCAGCTGAAGGGCACCCCCACCGACACCAGCGACGGCGACCGCGAGGTGCGGTTCTTCCTCGGCGCCATCGCCCGCTTCTGATCCCGCCGCTCCGCCGCCGCAGATGCGGCGGAGCCGGGCAAAAGGGTTTCCCCGTCCCGGTGTCATGGTCTAGAACCTGTGCCGAGGCGAGGGACCCGAATGCGCATCCTGATCACCAACGACGACGGCATCGCGGCCCCCGGGCTGGCGGTGGCCGAACACATTGCCGCGGAACTGGCGGGAGACGCCGGCGAGGTCTGGGTGGTCGCGCCCGCCTTCGAGCAGTCCGGCGTCGGGCATTGCGTCTCCTACGTCCGCCCGATGCGGATCGAGCAGCTCGAGAGCCGCCGCTTCGCCGTCGAGGGCTCGCCGGCCGACTGCGTGCTGGCGGCGGTGGGCGAGATCCTGGGCGGCCAGCTGCCCGATCTCGTGCTGTCGGGCGTGAACCGCGGCCACAACGTCGCCGAGGACACGCTCTATTCCGGCACCGTCGGCGGGGCGATGGAGGGGGCGCTGCACGGGCTGCGCGCGGTTGCGCTGTCGCAGTATTTCGGCCCGGTGACCGCCGGTCGGCCCGATCCCTTCGAGGCGGCGCGGGCGGCGGGCGCCGGGATCGTCCGGCGGCTGATCGCGGCCGATGCCTGGGGCCGGGCAGGCGGCGACGGCTGGGGGCTGTTCTTCAACGTGAATTTCCCGGCCCTGCCCGCCGCCGAGGTGCGGGGCACGCGGGCGACGGTCCAGGGCCGGCGCGACGGGCCGACCTTCGGCGTCCTGCCGCAGACCGCGCCGAACGGCCGGCGCTTCCTGTGGCTGACCCATGGCAAGGGCAATGCCGGCACCGCGCCCGGCACCGACAGCCGCGAATGCCACGACGGCTTCATCACCGTGACGCCGCTCACCGCCGACCTGACGGCGCGCTCGGCCGTCGCGGCGCTCGCCGATGCCCTGACCTGAAGGAGGAGCGGCGGGTGGACAGCCTCGAACAGCGGATGCAGTTCGTCTACACCCTGCGCTCCCGCGGCGTCCTCAACGCCGATGTCCTGAAGGCGATGGAGGCCATTCCCCGCGCGCGGTTCCTCGAAGGCATCTTCGCCGATCGCGCCCATGAGGACACGCCCCTTCCCATCGCCTGCGGCCAGACGATCAGCCAGCCGACCGTGGTGGGGCTGATGACCCAGGCGCTCGCCGTCACCCGGCGCTGCAAGGTGCTGGAGGTGGGGACCGGCTCCGGCTACCAGGCGGCGGTCCTCTCGAAGCTTGCGCGCCGGGTCTACACGGTCGAGCGGCACCGGCGGCTGGCGCGCCGGGCGCGCGAACTGCTGCTGGAGATGGCCTTCCACAATGTCACCGTCGTCCATGGCGACGGCTCGCAGGGGCTGCCGGAGCAGGCACCCTTCGACCGCATCCTGCTGACCGCCGCCGCAGAGGATCCGCCGGGGACGCTGATCGACCAGCTGCGGCTGGACGGCATCATGGTGCTGCCGGTCGAGCAGAGCCACTCGGTCCAGCGGCTGATAAAGCTGGTCAAGACTGCCTCCGGGCTTGAATATACCGATCTCGGTGCCGTGCGCTTCGTTCCCCTTGTGGAGGGCGTCGCGCAGGACGTATTGGATTAAGGAATTGGACGATATGGCGGGAGGAAGGCGATGAATCGGGCTATGCCGCGCGCGGATCTGGCTGCGCACAGGCGGTCCTCGCGCCCGCTCCTGCTGACCGGCGCGCTGCTGGCGCTGGCGCTCGGGGTCTCCGCCTGCGGACCGATGACGCGCTATCGCGGCACCGAGTTGCCGGCCCAGAACCAGCCCCAGGATTCCCGCGGCGTCATCGCCTATGCCACCTACCAGGTGGCGGTCGCGCGCGACGGCGACACGATCGACAGCGTTGCCGCCCGGGTCGGCGGCACCACCGGCGCCGAACTGGCCGCGCGCAATGCGCTGCCGATCGATTATCCGCTGCGCGCGGGCGAAGTGCTGCTGCTGCCGGACAGCGTGCCGCGCGGGGCCGCCGCCGGGGGCTTCGCGACCGATGGCGGCGTGACCACGCAGCCGCTCGGCTGGACGCCCGAGGGGGCCGCCGCCGCGATCGACGGCACCGGTGCGGCCGCCACGGGCACGGCCGCGGCCGGCAATCCGTTCCAGAACGGCCAGAAGGATCCGCTGATCGACCCGGTCCGCCACCGCGTCGAGGCGGGCGAGACCGCCTATTCGATCGCGCGGATCTACGGCGTCTCGACGACGGCGCTGGCCTCGTGGAACGGGCTCGGACCCGACATGGGGGTGCGCGTCGGCCAGGAGCTGCTGATCCCGATCGCCAGCGGGGCGAACCGCATCCCGGCCTCCAC
>ERZ500977.224-NODE-224-length-10724-cov-6.628737_pt1 | contig 10724 bp, 7 predicted proteins | sample MGYA00248863_ERZ500977 | MGnify/ENA primary metagenome ERZ500977 (study PRJEB25958, sample SAMN03398581) | human skin metagenome | study: EMG produced TPA metagenomics assembly of the Human Skin Microbiome Metagenome (human skin metagenome) data set.
GCGAGCTCAGGCACGAAGGTGAGGCCGAACCCCGCCTCCGCCAGCCGGCAGAGCGTGGAGAGCGACGAGGCGCGCGTGTCGATCCGCGCCGCGTCCCAGGACATGGCGCAGGCCGCAAGCGCCTGATCCACATGGCAATGTCCGTCGTCGAGCAGCAGCAGCTGGCCGGGGAGCATGTCGGCCGGGGCGATTCCCTCGCCGAGGGCCTCGAGGGCGCGGCGGCTGCCGGCGAGAAGGAAGGGGTCCTCGAAGAGCGGCTGGCCGACGAGGCTCGGGTCCGTCACCGGCAGGGCCACCACTGCGGCGTCGAGCAGGCCGTCGCGCAGTTCCGCGAGCAGGATCTCGGTCTGCGCCTCGCGCACCCCGAGGTCGAGGGCGAGGTTGCGGGCGCGCAGCAGCGGCAGCGCCGCCGGCAGCAGATAGGGCGCAACCGTGGGAATGACGCCGAGGCGCAGCCGGCCCGCGAGGCCGCGGCTCCAGCGCGCGACCTGGCCGATGTCGCGCACCTCGGAGAGCACCCGGCGGGCCCGGCGCACCACCTCCAGTCCGGTCGGCGTGAAGATGGCCCCGCGCACCCCACGCTCGACGAGCGCGGTGCCGAGCACCGCCTCCAGCGCGCGGATCTGCATGGACAAGGCGGGCTGGGTGATGTGAACCGCCGCGGCCGCCCGGCCGAAATGGCCGGCCTCGGCAAGCGCGACGAGGCATCCGAGCTGTCGGAGAGTCATATTCATAAGTTTATCTTATCTCATTTGCCATAACATGCAATTTCCATTTATCGACGGCGCCCCGTATAACCATCAGAGGCGTCTCCCGGAGGAGACGCCAAGGAGACGACCGCGCCAGCCGTCATGTCTGGCGCAGGGATCGGAGTGGGAAATGGACGCAGTTACAGACGAACCCAGCAAGTGCCCGGTAGTCCACGGGGCGACCATCGCATCGAATTCGAGCGCCCGGTCCAACCGTGACTGGTGGCCGAACCAGCTGAACCTAAAGATCCTGCACCAGCATTCGGCGCGGTCGAATCCGGTGGCGGATTTTGACTATGTCGAAGCCTTCAAGTCGCTCGATCTCGACGCGATCAAGGCGGACCTGCACGCACTGATGACCGACAGCCAGCCGTGGTGGCCGGCGGATTTCGGACATTATGGCCCGCTTTTCATCCGCATGGCCTGGCACAGCGCCGGCACCTACCGCACCGCCGACGGGCGCGGCGGCGCCGGGGCCGGGCAGCAGCGGTTCGCCCCGCTGAACAGCTGGCCCGACAACGTGAACCTCGACAAGGCGCGGCGGCTGCTCTGGCCGATCAAGAAGAAATACGGCAACCGGATCAGCTGGGCCGACCTGATGATCCTGACCGGCAACGTCGCGCTCGAGTCGATGGGCTTCAAGACCTTCGGCTTCGCCGGCGGCCGTCCCGACACCTGGGAGCCGGAGGAGGATGTCTGGTGGGGCGGTGAGGACACCTGGCTCGGAGACGTGCGCTATACCGGCGACCGCGACCTCGCCAATCCGCTGGCCGCGGTGCAGATGGGCCTCATCTACGTCAATCCCGAGGGGCCGAACGGCAACCCGGATCCGCTCGCCTCGGCGCGCGACATCCGCGACACCTTCGGCCGCATGGCGATGAACGACGAGGAGACGGTGGCGCTGATCGCCGGCGGCCACACCTTCGGCAAGACCCATGGCGCGGGCGACTCGAGCCTCGTCGGCGCCGAGCCCGAGCGGGCCGGCCTCGCGGAGCAGGGCCTCGGCTGGGCGAGCCGCCACGGCAGCGGCAATGCGGGCGACACCATCACCTCGGGGCTGGAGGTCATCTGGACCTCGACGCCGACCAAGTGGAGCAACAACTTCTTCTGGAACCTGTTCGGCTACGAATGGGAGCTGACGAAGAGCCCGGCCGGTGCGCACCAGTGGACGCCGAAGCACGGCATGGGCGCCGGCACCATCCCCGACGCGCATGATCCGTCGAAGCGGCATGCGCCGACGATGCTGACGAGCGACATCGCGCTGCGCGTGGACCCGGCCTATGAGAAGATCTCGCGGCATTTCTTCGAGAATCCCGACAAGTTCGCCGATGCCTTCGCCCGTGCGTGGTTCAAGCTGACCCATCGCGACATGGGCCCCCGCGCGCGCTATCTCGGGCCGGACGTCCCGGCGGAGGAGCTGATCTGGCAGGATCCGGTGCCGGCCGTCGACCATGTGCTGATCGACGCCGGGGATGTCGCCACCCTGAAGGCGAAGGTGCGCGACTCCGGCCTGCCGGTCCCGGAACTCGTCGGCACCGCCTGGGCCTCGGCCTCGACCTTCCGCGGTTCGGACAAGCGCGGCGGCGCGAACGGCGCGCGCATCCGGCTGGCGCCGCAGAAGGACTGGGAGGTGAACAACCCGGCCGGGCTCGCCAAGGTGCTTCAGGTGCTCGAGGGCATCCGGGCCGAGTTCAACGCGGGCCAGACCGGCGCCAAGCGGGTATCGCTCGCCGATCTCATCGTGCTGGCCGGCGACGCCGGGGTCGAGGCGGCGGCCCGGGCCGCCGGCCATCCGGTGGAGATCCCCTTCACCCCCGGTCGCACCGATGCGAGCGAGGCCCAGACGGACGCCGAATCCTTCGCGGTGCTGGAGCCGGTCGCCGACGGGTTCCGCAACTACCTGAAGCAGCCCTTCCGCGTCACGGCCGAGGAACTGCTCGTCGACCGCGCGCAGCTTCTCACCCTGTCCGCGCCGGAGATGACGGTGCTGGTCGGCGGCCTCCGGGTTCTCGGCGCCAATGCCGGCGGCTCGCCCCATGGGGTCTTCACCGACCAGCCGGGCGTGCTCACCAACGACTTCTTCGCCAACCTGCTCGACATGGGCGTGGTGTGGAAGCCGACGAGGGCCGCGGAGGACCTGTTCGAGGGCCGCGACCGCGTCACCGGCGAGCTGCGCTGGACCGGTACCCGGGTCGATCTGGTGTTCGGCTCCAATTCGCAGCTGCGCGCGATCGCTGAAGTCTATGCCCAGGACGACGCCAGCGCCCGCTTCGTGAAGGACTTCGCCGCGGCCTGGACCCGGGTGATGAACGCCGACCGGTTCGACGTCGCGGCGTGACACCCCTGTCGCCGGCGTCCCAGGCGCCGGCGCCCCACCCCTTCCAGAAGGCCCCGCAATGCCGGGGCCTTCTGTGCCAGAGAGCCCGCCAAGCGGGGCAGGCACAACGGCACGACCGCCGGAAATGGCGATCCCGGCAGGGCTCGAACCTGCAGCCTGCCGATTAGAAGTCGGCTGCTCTATCCAGTTGAGCTACGGGACCCCGGGGCGCGCGGGTCAGTGGGTCCAGGCCTGGCGGCGGCCGGACTGGAAGTTGTCGCCATAGCCCTGCGCGCGGATATTGGCCTTGCGGGGCTTGGGATCGGTGCGCTGGAAGGGAATGCCGTTCGCCTCGGCATAGGCGATGGCTTCCTCGGCGGTGTCGAAGCGCAGCCGGACCTGACGGTTCATGTCGCCCGACCCGGTCCAGCCCATCAGCGGATCCAGCACCTTGGCATCGGCGGGCACGAATTCCAGCACCCAGTGATGCGTGTTGGCCTGACCAGACTGCATGGCATTGCGGGCCGGCTGATAGATCCTGGCGAGCATCGGCAACTCCGTGACAACGCCCCGTTATCGCCGCTCCCGCCTGCGGGATCAAGGGCCGCAAGGACGGAGGCTGGCGGGATCGATGACCCGGGCGCGGGATCCCGGCGCAGTCGCCGGATCCGCAGGGTCAGATCTGTCGGGAGGGGGGATCTGCAAGCAGCGGGTCGTCGTCCGAGTGTGAGGGAGCGAGGGGTGGGGTGGGTGTACACACCCGGCCGACGACCACTGTGCTGCTTGCAGGACCACCTATAGGCGAATCGCAGGATACACGCAAGGGTTTAGTTACCCTGATTGCAAATCGCCCTTCGGGACCTGCCCTGCCCTGCCCTGCCCTGCCCTGCCCTGCCCCGCGCCGCAACCTTCGCACTGGCCTCGGCCTTGCCTTCCGGGCCATGCTTCCCACCTAGAGTCGTCCCCCGACCGCGAGAAGCCCATGGCCCTGTTCGACGCCCTTACCGTGACTGCGCAGGATCCGCGCCGCATGAAGCTCGAAGGCGGGCGGCCCTTCGTGCTGCGCTCGGATTTCTCGCCCGCGGGAGACCAGCCGACCGCCATCGCCGAACTCGTCGCGGGGCTGGCGGGACAGGAGCGCAACCAAGTCCTGCTCGGGGCCACCGGCACGGGCAAGACCTTCACCGTGGCCAAGGTGATCGAGGCGACGCAGCGCCCGGCGATCATCCTCGCCCCCAACAAGACCCTGGCCGCGCAGCTCTACGGCGAGTTCAAGGGATTCTTCCCCGAGAACGCCGTCGAATATTTCGTGTCCTACTACGACTACTACCAGCCGGAAGCCTATGTGGCGCGATCGGACACCTATATCGAGAAGGAATCCCAGATCAACGAGCAGATCGACCGGATGCGCCATTCGGCGACCCGGGCCCTGCTGGAACGCGACGACGTCATCATCGTCGCCTCCGTCTCCTGCATCTACGGCATCGGCTCTGCCGAGACCTATGGCGCGATGACGCAGGATCTGGTGGTGGGCCGCCCCTATCCGCAGCGGCAGGTGATCGGCGATCTGGTGACGCAGCAATACCGGCGCTCGGACGCCGGCTTCCAGCGCGGCAACTTCCGGGTGCGCGGCGACAGCCTGGAAATCTGGCCGGCGCATATGGAGGACCGGGCCTGGCGGCTCAGCTTCTTCGGGGACGAGCTGGAGGCGATCCAGGAATTCGACCCGCTGACCGGCGAGCGGACGGCCACGATGACGCAGGTGCGGGTCTATGCGAATTCGCATTATGTCACGCCGCGGCCGACGCTGACGCAGGCGGTCAAGTCGATCCGCACCGAGCTGCGCCAGCGGCTCGACCAGTTCATCGCCGAGGGCAAGCTGCTGGAGGCGCAGCGGCTGGAGCAGCGCACCCAGTTCGACCTGGAGATGCTGGAGGCCACCGGTTCCTGCAACGGCATCGAGAACTACTCGCGCTACCTCACCGGGCGGAAGCCCGGCGAGCCGCCCCCCACCCTCTTCGAGTACATCCCCGACAACGCCATCGTCTTCGCCGACGAGAGCCATGTCAGCGTGCCGCAGATCGGCGGCATGTACCGGGGCGACTACCGGCGCAAGCACACCCTCGCCGAGCACGGCTTCCGGCTGCCGTCCTGCATGGACAACCGTCCGCTCAAGTTCGAGGAGTGGGACGCGATGCGCCCGCAGTCGATCTTCGTCTCGGCGACCCCGGCCGACTGGGAGCTGGAGCAGGCGGGCGGCGTCTTCGCCGAGCAGGTGATCCGCCCGACCGGCCTCCTCGACCCGCCGGTCGAGATCCGGCCGGTGTCGATGCAGGTCGACGACCTGCTCGACGAGGTGCGCAAGGTGGCAGCCGCCGGCAACCGCGCGCTCGTCACCGTGCTGACCAAGCGCATGGCCGAGGACCTGACCGAATACCTGCACGAGCAGGGCATCCGGGTGCGCTACATGCATTCCGACATCGACACGCTGGAGCGGATCGAGATCCTGCGCGACCTGCGCCTCGGCGCCTTCGACGTGCTGGTCGGCATCAACCTGCTGCGCGAGGGGCTCGACATCCCCGAATGCGCGCTGGTCGCCATCCTCGACGCCGACAAGGAGGGCTTCCTCCGCTCGGAGACCTCGCTGATCCAGACCATCGGCCGGGCGGCGCGCAATGTCGAGGGCCGGGTCATCATGTATGCCGATGGCATCACCGGCTCGATGGAGCGGGCCATTGCCGAGACCAACCGGCGCCGCGAAAAGCAGGTCGCCTACAATATCGCCCACGGGATCACGCCCGAGACCGTGCGCAAGAATGTCACCGACGTGCTGGAGGGGCTGTTCCCGGCCGACACCGACCAGGCGCGCATCACCGCCCGGGTGGACCGGCCCATCGTGGGCGCGAATCTCGCGGCCCATCTCGATGCGCTGCGCAAGGCGATGCTGAAGGCGGCCGAGAATCTGGAATTCGAGGAAGCCGCCCGGCTCCGCGACGAGGTGAAGCGGCTGGAAGCCGTGGACCTCGCGATATCGGACGACCCGCTCGCCCGGCAGTCCGCCATCGAGGCGGCAATCGAGGCGAGCCCGTCCGAGATCGGGCCACGCTCGAAGGCGGGCAAGGGCGGCACCCGGGCCTATCGCGGCAAGAGTTCGAAGAAACTGCGCTGACCGGGGGGCCGGTCCGGCGCCGGCCGCGGAGATCCTGTCGATCGACGCGGCTGGCCACCGGGAGAGACGCCCCGCAATCGCACACGCGCGCCCGGGGCGCGCCTGCGCGACCGCTCTACGTCAGAGGCTGGCGGTGCGCTTCCAGGCCGGGGCGGGCGCGGAGGTGATGCTGACGACATCGCCCGTCCGGCCGAAGGAGAAGCTCGTCTCCTCGTGGCCGGGGAGCGAGAAGGTCGTGCCCTCGCCCGGCAGGAGCTGCATCACCAGACGCCGGGGCGCGGTCGCATCGCCGTCCGAGACCCAGGTCGCGGTGACGACATAGGCGCCGTCCTCCGCCCGGGTATAGTAGGCGACGAGGTCGATCCCTTCCTCGGCGATGGTGCCGGCCTCGATCGGGGCGGTCAGACGGACCTCGTCGGCCACGGCGGGAAGGGCGAAGGCCGACGCAGCAGCGGCGACGGCGAGCAGGGTACGGCGGGACATGGGAACGCTCCTGAAACGGCACATCGGGAAATCTCGTCTCCCAAGATGCGCCCGAAGGCCCCATGTTGCAACGCAGCACAAATGCATGGCAGCCATGCGCTGAAGTCAACAGCGTTAACGGGACAGTCCTGCCAAGACCGGGCGCCAATAGTCCCGCCCGCAACCGTCGATCTGACCACCGCTGTTCTGCATGCGGCAGTGCACCATTGCACACCGCCGCCTGTCTTCAGTTCACGGCCGGTACCAGACCCCGCTCGGCCGCAAGTTCGCGCATGCGCTTCTGCAACTTCTCGAAGGCGCGCACCTCGATCTGCCGGATCCGCTCGCGGCTCACGTCATATTCGTGGCTGAGTTCCTCCAGCGTCACCGGCTCGTCCTTCAGCCGGCGCTCGGTCAGGATGTGGCGCTCGCGCTCGGTCAGCCCGTCCATCGCCTGGAGCAGCAGCTCGTGCCGGGTCTCCAGCTCGTCGCGCTCGGCCAGCGCGGCGGCCTGGTCGGCCTCCTCGTCCTCGAGCCAGTCCTGCCACTCGGCCGTGCCCTCGCCGTCGCCCTTGACCTGCGCATTCAGGCTCGCATCCCCGCCGGCCATGCGGCGGTTCATCGAGATCACGTCCTCTTCCGAGACGTTGAGGTCATGGGCGATGCGCGTCACGTTCTCGGGGCGCAGCTCGCCCTCCTCGATGGCGCCGATCTTGTTCTTCGCCTTGCGCAGGTTGAAGAACAGCTTCTTCTGGCTGGCGGTGGTGCCCATCTTCACGAGGCTCCACGAGCGCAGGATGTATTCCTGGATGCTGGCGCGGATCCACCACATGGCGTAAGTCGCGAGGCGGAAGCCCTTTTCCGGCTCGAAACGCTTCACGGCCTGCATCAGCCCGACATTCGCCTCCGAAATCACTTCGGCGGTCGGCAGACCGTAGCCGCGGTAGCCCATGGCGATCTTGGCGGCCAGGCGCAGGTGGCTCGTCACCAGCTGGTGCGCCGCCTCCTTGTCGCCATGGTCGACCCAGGCCTTGGCCAGCATGTATTCCTGCTCCGGCTCCAGCAGCGGGAACTTGCGGATCTCCTGCATGTAGCGCGACAGGCCCTGTTCCGGCGATGGCGCCGGCAACCGTACGGTGCTCAAGGGATGTCCCTCCTTCCGGGCCCCTGCCCGGTTCTCTGATCTGTCATGATAGCGGTCTTGCCACAGGAATAAACGTCACTCTTCGCCGGTTCCGTCGCCGAGCCCGCGCAGCCGCTCCAGCAGCCCCGCCATGTCGTCGGGCAGCGGTGCCCGGAAGCGGAGGTCCGCGCCGGTGACGGGATGGCGGAAGCCGAGGGTCTCGGCATGGAGCGCCTGCCGCCCGAAGCGCAGCGCCTCCGGGCCGCCCTGCCGGCCGTAGACGCCATCGCCGAGCAGCGGGTGGCCGGCAAAGGTCAGATGCACCCGGATCTGGTGGGTGCGGCCGGTCTCCAGCCGGCATTCCATCAGCGATGCCATGGTCTTGCCGCCCGGCCGTCCGAACCGTTCCAGGGTCCGGGCGCGGGTGACGGCATGCCGCCCGCGCGAGAGCACGGCCATGCGCTTGCGATCGGCCGGATGCCGTCCGATGGCGCCGGACAGCCGCAGCACGCCCCCCGGCTCCCAGGCGACGCCGTCGAGCCCGGCGAGGCGCGGCGCGGCCGGGTCGGGGGCGCCGTGGACAACGGCGAGATACCGCCGCTCCAGGTCATGCGCGGCGAACTGCGCCGCGAGGCCCTGATGGGCCGCATCGGTCTTGGCGACGACGAGCAGGCCCGAGGTGTCCTTGTCGATGCGATGGACGATGCCCGGGCGCACGGCCCCGCCGATGCCGGAGAGGCTGCCGCCGCAATGATGGAGAAGCGCGTTGACCAGGGTTCCGTCCGGGGCGCCGGGGGCAGGATGGACCACAAGCCCGGCCGGCTTGTCGACGACGAGGAGATGGGGATCCTCGTGCACGATGACAAGGGGGATCGCCTCCGGCGCGGCCGTGGCCGGCACCGGCGGCGGCAGGGTCAGGATGACCTCGGTCGCCTCGGTGACGCGGAAGCGCGGGTCGATCAGGCTCCGCCCGTCCGGCAACGCGACCGCACCCTCCGCGATCAGCGCCTGAAGCCGCGAGCGGCTGAGGCCCTGCCCCTCTGGAACTGCCGCGGCGAGGGCCTTATCAAGCCGCTCTCCGGTCCCGTCGGCTGCGGGCCCGATGACGAGGCGGATCTCGGAGGAGAGAACGGACATGGGCGGCGGTGTTCCCGAGGAGGACCTGCCCGAGCCCCGGCGGCTCCGGCACCTGCGCTGGCTGGTCAACACGCTGACCGTGACGCTGATCGCGGGATTTCTAATTGTGGTCGCGGCGATTGTCATCCGCATCTCCCGCCCCGTCACCCCGGCGCTGCCGCCGGCGCTCACGCTGCCCGCCGGCGAGACCGCCGCGGCGGTCACGCTCGGCACCGGCTGGGTGGCGGTCGTGACCCGCGACGGCGGCGGCACCGAGCGGATCCGCGTCTTCGACGCCGGTACAGGATCGGAGCGGCAGGCGCTGGAGCTGTCCCGCTGAGGTGGGGCCGGCCACCGGGCGGTGCAGCGGCGCAACGGTTTTGCCGGTCGGCGGCGGATGCCCTTGCCAATGGGCAGGGCCTTCCCGATATTCTCGTCCATGGCGCTCCCCCCCGGATTCCTCGACGACATCCGCGCCCGCGTTCCGCTGTCGCGGATCGTGGGTCGCCGCGTGACGTGGGATTCGCGCAAGACCAACGGCGCCAAGGGCGACTATTGGGCGCCCTGCCCGTTCCACAAGGAAAAATCCGCGTCATTCCATGTGGATGACAGCAAGGGCTTCTATTATTGCTTCGGCTGCCAGGCCAAGGGCGACGCGATCACCTTCCTGCGCGAGACCGGCAATCTCGATTTCATGGAGGCCGTCGAGGCACTGGCGTGCGAGGCGGGCGTCGCCCTGCCCGAGCGCGACCCGGCCACCGCGCGGCGTGCCGCCGCCGAGAAGGATCTAGGCGAGGCGATGGAGGCCGCGGTCCAGTTCTACCGCCTGCAGCTCAATGCCGCGCGCGCGGTCGAGGCGCGGGCCTATCTCGAGCGGCGCGGTCTCCGGCCGGAGACGATCGCCGCCTTCGAGATCGGCTTCGCGCCCGACAGCCGCACCGCCCTTCTGGAGCACCTGACCGGCAAGGGCTTCCCGCGGGAGAAGCTCGTCACCGCCGGGCTTGTCGGGGTGCCGGAGGGTGGCGGCACGCCCTATGACCGCTTCCGCGGGCGAATCATGTTCCCGATCCGCGACCCCCGCGGCCGCGCCATCGCCTTCGGCGCCCGGGCAATCGCCCCGGGACAGGAGCCGAAATACCTGAACTCGCCCGAGACGCCGCTCTTCGACAAGGGCCGCAACCTCTTCAACGCCGGCCCCGCCCGGGCCGCGGCGGCCAAGGCCGGCACGGTCGTCGTCGCGGAAGGCTACATGGACGTGATCGCGCTGGCCGAGGCGGGCATCTCCCATGCGGTCGCCCCGCTCGGCACCGCCATCACCGAGGAACAGCTGCATCTCCTGTGGCGGATCTCGGCCGAGCCGGTGGTGGCGCTCGACGGCGACCGCGCCGGCCTCTCCGCCGCACGCCGGCTGATCGACCTCGCCCTGCCGCTGCTGGAGCCCGGGCGGGCGCTGCGCTTCGCGCTGCTGCCCACGGGCAAGGACCCGGACGACCTGATTCGCACGGAAGGCGCCGCGGCGATGGCCGCGGTGCTCGAGGCCTCGGTGCCGATGGTGGAGCTCCTCTGGCGCCGCGAGACCGAAGGGCAGGTCCTCGACAGCCCGGAGCGCAAGCGCGCGCTCGACCAGCGGCTGCGCGACCAGGTCGACAAGATCCGCGACCCGGGTCTGCGCGCCCATTACGAGGCCGAAATCCGCGAGCGGCGCACCGCCCTCTTCGCCTCGGCCCCGCGCCCCGCGCCAGCCGCCGCCAGAGCGCGCGGACAGGGCTCCCGGGCCGGTGGCGGCCC
>ERZ500977.225-NODE-225-length-10697-cov-4.445405_pt1 | contig 10697 bp, 13 predicted proteins | sample MGYA00248863_ERZ500977 | MGnify/ENA primary metagenome ERZ500977 (study PRJEB25958, sample SAMN03398581) | human skin metagenome | study: EMG produced TPA metagenomics assembly of the Human Skin Microbiome Metagenome (human skin metagenome) data set.
CGATGCACCATGTCGAGCACGCCACGGTTGTGGGCATGGGCGGTGTCGACGATCAGCACGTCGGCCCCCGCGTCGGCCAGCGTCATCGCCCGCGTCCACGCGTCCTCGCCGACACCGACGGCGGCTCCGACCAGCAGGCGGCCGTCGCTGTCCTTGGTGGCCAGCGGGAACTGTTCGGTCTTGACGAAGTCTTTGACGGTGATGAGCCCGGTGAGCTTCCCGTGGCCGTCGACGATCGGGAGCTTCTCGATCTTGTTGCGGCGCAACAGTCCCAGCGCCGCTTCGGCCGACACACCTTCCTGGGCGGTGATCAGCGGAGCCTTGGTCATCACCTCGGAGACCGGCTTGGACTGGTCGACCTCGAACCGCATGTCGCGGTTGGTGATGATCCCGACGAGAGAACCCATCTCGTCGACGACGGGTAGACCCGAGATGCGGAACCTCGCGCACATGGCGTCGACCTCGGCGAGGGTGTTGTCGGGCGAGCACGTCACCGGATCGGTGACCATGCCGGCCTCCGATCGCTTCACGGTCTCGACCTGTCCCGCCTGTTCGGCTACCGGCAGGTTGCGGTGCAGTACGCCCATGCCGCCCGCGCGGGCCATCGCAATCGCCATCCGTGACTCGGTGACGGTGTCCATCGCCGAGCTGACGAGCGGCACCTTCAGCCGGATTCTGCGCGTTAGCTGACTGGACGTATCCGCTGTGGCCGGAATCACATCCGATGCGGCGGGCAGCAGCAGGACGTCGTCGAACGTGAGTCCCAGCATCGCGACCTTGGTGGGGTCGTCGCCGCCGGTAGGGACCGGAACGGCGATGGGGATGCTGGTTTCGGTGATCGACATATATGTAGCCTCCCGGGACGCCTGAAAGGAACATCTTATCGGCTCAGAGCTTGTGCTTTATGTTCCCCGCGACGTGCCGCGCGACCGCTGGCGGGATACCTGGGCGGTTGCGTAGTCTGGGGGCGTGCGAGACCACCTGCCACCAGGATTGCCGCCTGACCCGTTCGCCGACGACCCGAGCGATCCGTCGGCGGCGCTCGATGCCCTGGAGCCGGGGCAGCCGCTGGACCCGCAGGAACGCACCGCTGTCGAAGCCGATCTGGCAGACCTCGCCGTCTACGAAGCATTGTTGGCGCACAAGGGAATTCGCGGCCTCGTGGTCTGCTGCGACGAGTGCCAGCAAGACCACTATCACGACTGGGACATGCTGCGCGCCAACCTGCTGCAGCTGCTGGTGGACGGAACGGTCCGCCCGCACGAGCCCGCCTACGATCCCGAACCCGACTCCTACGTCACGTGGGACTACTGCCGCGGCTACGCCGATGCGTCGCTCAACGAGGCGACGTCGGAGTCCGACGGTTATCGCTGACAGCGCAATTTCGCCCGGCTGATCAGTTCGGCTGATCCGGTACTTGCAGCGCGGGCGCAGGCAATTCAGGCACTGCGGGTAGCGCAGGAACAGGCAACAGCACCACCGGCGTCGTCGTCGTCGGAAGCGTCAGCGTGGGTTGCGGCTCCTCCTGCTCGACGGTCGGCTGCGGCGTCGTCCTGGGTGCCTGCGTCGTCGGTGACGGCGCAGCCGCCGAGGTCGAGGTCGGTAGCGGCGCGCGCGTGGTCGTCGTCGACTGGACCACCACGGTCGTCGAGGTCGGCGACGGCACGCTGGACGTCGTGGTCGACCGCGGAACGGTCGTCGGTGACGTGGTCGACGCGCGTGGCGGCGTCGTCGACGTCGGTGACGGGACCGTTGACGACGGGGTCGTCGCCGGCGCCGAGCTCGACGGGGACGTCGCGCCGGTGGTCTCCGACGACGGGGACGTCACGCTGGTGGTCTCCGATGAGGACGACGGGGTCGTCGAGGCACTGGTGTCCGACGGCGGGGTCTCACTGCTGGACGGCAGTGTCACCGTGCCGGGATCGAGCAGCTCGGTGGGGATGTCCGGGAACGTGGGCAGCGGAGCACCCGGCGGCACAGTGGCCACGGGGTCCTGGGCCTCGACCTTGACGGTCAGCTCCTGCCATTGGGCAATCAGTTCCTGCTTCTGCTCGACATCGCCCACGGTCGCGACCGTCGTGGTGACGGCCTGCAGTCTCTCCTGCGCTCCCTGCCAGTCGCCCTGCTCGATGAGCTGCTGCACCTGCTGCATCTCGGTCTGGGCGGCCAGGATCACGGCGTCGTCGCGGGTTTGCGCCTGCTCACCGAACAGTGCCGTGCGCAGCCCGTAGAGCGCATCTCCGGGTCCGGACCCCGCGATCACGGCGCCGAAACCACCGATGGCAAGCATCGCCGCGGCCGCAGAACCGACGATCGCCAGCGAGAAGCGTCGTTTGGGGGCGGGGCGGGTCACCCGGTCAAGAGCGGCCGCCGCGTCCTGCTGGGTCAGCACGTGACCCATCGGGGTCTCGCGCACGTCGTCGCGCCAGCCGGCGAGCAACTGCGCCAGCTCAGCCTCTTCCCGGTCCGTCACATACGGCTGCTGCTGCGCAGCGAGAGCGTCCAGGAACTGATCGGTGCGGTTGATCTCGTCCAGCGAAGGATCACCGCCGTTGGTATTCCATCGTCCGAAATCAGGCATAGTCGCGCCCCTGCCCCGCCGACGTGATCTCCGCCTTCAGCCGCGACAGCGCGCGGTGCTGCGCCACGCGCACCGCCCCCGCGGTGCTTCCGACGGCCTCCGCGGTTTCCTCTGCGCTCATACCGACGACGACACGCAGGATGATGATCTCGCGCTGCTTCTCAGGCAGAACCTGCAGCAGCGCGGCCATTCGCGCCGACGATTCCGAATCGATCGCCATCTGCTCGGGGCCGGCCTCGCCGGAGAAACGCTCCGGCACCACATCCATCGGATCGGCCCGGTTGCGACCAGCTGCCCGGTGCGCGTCAGCAACCTTGTGCGCTGCAATCCCGTACACGAAGGCCAGGAATGGTCGTCCCTGATCCTTGTAACGCGGCAGCGCCGTGATGGCGGCCAAGCACACCTCCTGAGCTACGTCATCAGCTGAGAGACCACTGCGTTCCGCAGTGCCCACCCTTGCCCGGCAGTACCTGACAACGAGGGGGCGGATGATCTCCAGCACCTCCCGGAGTGCGTTCCGATCGCCGACCACCGCTTCAGCAACGACAGCATCGAGACGTTCTCCCGAAATTGTCATCGTGAACAGGCTCTCCAGCGTTACGTCGGGACCCACATCCCGGAGGGGTGGTGGCAGCTTCAGTCGGTACCGGGTCGGTATGAATTTGGTGTGGCTCAGCTAAACAATAACGACCAAGAGGGGCACAACCCGGTTACCGCGGGCGCCACACGCCGCCCCATCTGATCACCTTCTCGGCGGACTCATCTCGCAGAGCCTGATATCGCGATGCTGAACGCGCGTCGTCGGCGATGTCGGCGAGCAGACTGGCGACCGCCCATTGCAGCGGCACGAGGCCCGATCCGAGGGCCTGATCGAGCGCCTCTCGGCCCTCTCTACGGGCGGACGGGAAGTCGCCGGCACTACACAGCGCTGCCGCCAGGACCACCCGCGACTTGACCGCGTGCCGCACCGACCCGAAATCCGACGACAGCCACACTCCCCTTTCCGCGGGGGCGACAGCGGCCGCGCCGTCGCCGCGGAACATCGCAAGTTCGGCCGATACCCAGGCCAGTCGGATGGGCAGCCGATCGGATCCGGAGTCTGCGACCCGTGGGGTGGCGAGTTCCAGCGCGCGCGCCGATGCCGCGAAGCGTCCGACCCCGAGCGCATCGGCGGCCAGGCCGATCATCGCGTCGGCCCACGCCTCGTCGGTGTGCGCGAGCGCGGCCGCCCGCCCGTCCCATCCGCGGGCGACGTGGTGCCAGCCGAGTTGACGAAAAAAGGAGGCCCTGGTGCTCGAGGCCAGGGAGGCCCGAGCATCGGACCCCCCTGAGCGGCGGAGCCGATCCAAATCCGCGAGTGCGCTGGCGTAGCGCCCTTGCCCGCCGGCGATGACGGCGCGCAACCAGAGTTCATGGGCGGTATCGGCCGGTGGAAGGGGCCACGCGTCGGGATTGCTCCCGAACGCCGCGCGCTCCAACACGTTTGCGGTGTTCGCACACGATGTGCTCATCGGACCGCGACCGTATCAACTGCGATCTGTTTTGAAAATCACGTTAGTTAACAGTTGATGGACCATTCGTTACAACGAGATCAACTGGCTACCGGACAAAGTTCAGAGATTGTCAGTTCGGGAAAATCGTGCATGGCCGAAACCACGGCATTTCCCGAGAACGATTGCAGCCACGTAGCACCAGATCCGTTGGCAAAACATTTCTTCGATGAACGTGATGTAAATTTTCTGCCTGCTCATATGTGGTTCAGCACACCGGACGGCTATTGACGAGAATTCGGAAGCCCTTCTACGTTGTGTGCACGAGTGGTCATCGGCGACTGTGCTCGGATTTGTTCCACGACTCACGCATCGATTGCGACGCGTATCGGGTCTGAGGGAGGGGTTTCCATTGCCACAGCCGCAACAGCTTCCGGGACCGAATGCTGACATCTGGGATTGGCAGATGCAGGGTGTTTGCCGGGGCGTAGATTCGTCGATGTTTTTCCACCCTGACGGTGAACGTGGCCGCGCCCGTGCGCAGCGCGAGATGCGAGCCAAGGAAATGTGCCGCCGCTGCCCGGTGATCACCCAATGCCGTACGCATGCGCTGGCAGTCGGCGAGCCGTACGGAATCTGGGGCGGACTTAGCGAGTCGGAGCGCGAGCTTCTCCTCAAGCGCGGGATCCGCCGCACCGCCTGATCGCCGACAGTTCACGTATCGCTCGTGGCGTCGGCCTCGACGTCCGCGTTCTCGCTCGGAGCGGCCGGGGCTGTCCGCCGCTGCGCCCACCGGACCGCGGCGTAGGCGGCCACGCCGAGGACTGTCAGCAGGCCAAGCCACGGCAGCATCAGTCCCAGCAGCAGTACCGCAGCTGTGGCCACCGCGACCAGCGCGTCCCAGCCCCGCTCGATCTGGCCGATGAACCCCTCGTATTTCTTCGGCGCAGGCCCGCCGACGGTCTCGGCGTAGAAGCTGACGTCGATGGTGCTGTAAGCGACCTGGTCGCCGAGTGCCTCGCGCTGCGCCCGCAGGCTGTCGAGCTCGGCCTGCCGCTGCGACAGCGCGTTCTCGGCGGCGATCAGCGCTTCGGGATCCCTGGCATCGCCCATGATCGCCAGCAGCCGGTCGACGGATGTCTGTAGGGCTTTGATCCGGGCATCGAGATCCACCCGCGCAGCCGTGACGTCCTCGGCGGTGGTTGACGCCGTCTCTACGGTGCCGAGCGTCTTGAGCTCCCGCACCACCTCGTCGAGTGTGGCCGCGGGCACCCGCAGCACGACCGACGTGACCGCGCGTCCGCTGCCCGATCCGGCGTCCTCGGTGCGGCTGTCGACCCGGCCGTCGGCCCTCTCCACCATGACGGCGGCCTCGTCGGCCGCTTTGGACGGATCCGGCACGGTCATCGTCACCGACGCCGTCCTGACGACGTCCCGTTTCTCCTCGGGCGGCGCCTGGGGCGGCCCGAATTCCGGCGCCGTTCCGGTCGCCGAATCTGCAACGGCCCCTGCGTTATTGGAGGGCATCACGGGGGCGGCCGGCGCCTCGTTGCGTGGCCCATCCGCTCCGGCGCAGCCGGTCACGATTCCCAGCGCCGCAACACCGGCTACCGCCAACGCCATCGGACGAGATACCTGGTTCATGATCAAAATGTACGCAACGGCGACCGGGCACAGTTGCGAACAGGATTGTCCGTTTGCTGACAACGTCAATAACACTGCGTGACGTCTCCCGCCAATCTGCGGCGATTCTATTGATGACCACCACATTCTGGTGTTAACCTGACGTCCTCCCGGAAAGTGCGTGATGCCCGAGGGCGCGTCAGAAACGTTGCTGCACACATGGTTTCACGCCGCATCCAAAAGGACCGTCATGAGCACAGCAGCCGAGCGGGCAGCTCAGCTCGACCTGGTGGCACGACTGAAGTCCGCCTATCCCGAACTTCCCGACGCTCCCACTCCGGACCTGCTCGACCATGCCCGGATCAAGGCGTACCTAAAACCCGTTCACGACGTCGGCGGCGAACCTGATGCTCCGATGAAGTACGAGAACAAGCAGTACGAGGCGTGGGAAGAGCTGACGTACGTCATCTGCGAGGTGCTGGCGTGGCGCGGCATCTGGCTCTCGGAGGAACGGCGCCGAATCGGCAATGTCGACGTCGGCCGGGCCGAATACCTCGGGCTGCCCTACTACGGTCGCTGGCTGCTGGCCGTCGCTCGGGTTCTGGTCGAGAAGCACCTCATCGCGCTGGGCGAGCTCAGCGAACGCATGGCCGAGGTCCAGGAGCGCTACGCCGGCGGCTTGAACGGCAAAAAGCCTGAAGCGCAACCGAAATCGGAGGGCGACGGGTCCGGGGTCCCGCGCAACGCCCACCACAGGCACGCCGTCGGCAAAGGTGATCCGCAGGTCTATGCCGGGCAGGCCGGAGAACCGAAGTTCCGCGTCGGCGACACGGTGACCGTGCGAGATCTTCCCGTCGTCTTCTACACCCGCACCCCCGAATACGTGCGCGGCGCGACGGGCACGATCGCCACCGTCGCCTACGAGAGCCCTGCGGCGGAGGACGAGACCTGGGATCGCCCCGACGCCAAGCCGGAATGGTTCTACGTCGTCGAGTTCAACATGTCCGAGCTCTGGCACGGCTACACCGGCACAGCCAACGACACATTGCGCACCGAACTGCCGGAGCGCTGGCTGAGATGAGCGCTTGCGCGAAGAGCCGACAACTCGACTCCTGAGGAGGTCCCGTGTCACACGACCACGACCACGACCACGACCGGACGGTCAAGCCGATGGTTGACGAGATCACCGATTTCGAAGTCCTGGAGATCGCGCTGCGGGAACTCTGCATCGAGAAGGGCATATTCACCGCCGAGGACCATCGCCACTTCACCGAGTTCGCCGAACAGATCGGCCCCACCCCTGCGGCCACCCTCGTGGCCAAGGCGTGGCTGGATCCGGAGTTCAAAGCGCTGGCACTGGCAGAGCCGATGACCGCCAGCAAGGAGGTCGGTGTCGACTGGATGGAGCCCACCGGCTTCGGCACGCCCAGCGATTTCACCGCATTCGAGATCCTCGCGGACACCCCGACGCTGCACCACGTGATCGTCTGCGCGCTCTGCTCCTGCTACCCCCGCCCCATTCTCGGCAATTCGCCCGAGTGGTACCGCACGCCGAATTATCGTCGCCGGCTCGTCCGCTGGCCCCGGCAGGTGCTGGCCGAGTTCGGGCTTTACCTGCCCGACGACGTCGAGGTCCGTGTGCAGGACTCCAACCAGAAGCACCGGTTCATGGTGATGCCGATGCGTCCGGACGGCACCGACGGCTGGACCGAGGCGCAGCTGGCCGAGATCGTCACGCGCGACTGCCTCATCGGCGTCGCGCTGCCCAAGGCGGGCGTGACCACCAACGTCATTGTCGACACCCGGCCGGCGGTGCACCCGTGACGCCGCGCCGAATCCCTGTTCTGGACGAGATCGTCGAGCGGGATCAGGTGTGGAGCCGAATGGCCGCGAAGTACGGCGTCGAGAACCCGACTCCGCCGTGGAAGACCAGCCTGGATGGGCTCTGCGACGCTTTGGACCGTGCCGCCTGCGATGCCGACGTGCCGGATTTCCAGCAGCGCCGCGACGAGGAAGACGAGCTGTCGGCCACGGTGTATGCCGAATTGCCTTACCCCGAAAGCCAACTCGTGGCGCTGGCGCACTCGCTGCTGGCGCGCGGGGTGATCGACGAGGCGACGCTGCAGGAACGGTTACAGAGCGTGCGGGCCCGCCTGGAGGCTTAGCTCCCGCAGCACCAGATCCGTTGCGCCCCAGTCCATGCACTTGTCGGTGACCGATTGGCCGTAGACCAGCGGACGGGCTTCGGGCGCCTGCGCTCCGGCGACCAGGAAGCTTTCCAGCATCACGCCGCTGACCGGCAGTCCGTCGCGCACCAGTTTCGCGACGTCCAGCGCGACCTGCGCCTGACGGATGTGGTCCTTGCCCGAATTGGCGTGGCTGCAGTCGATGACGACGCGACCGGGGAGGCCGGCCTTGGTCAACTTCGCGGCCGCCGTGGTGACCGAATCGGCGTCGCAGTTGGGTCCGTCGGTGCCGCCGCGCAGGATGACGTGGCAGTCCTCGTTGCCGGTGGTGCTCACGAGAGCGCCGCGGCCGAGGTCGTTCATGCCGAAGAAGACATGCGGCGCGGCAGCCGCTTTGACGCCGTCGACGGCCACCTGGATGTTGCCGTCGGTGCCGTTCTTGAATCCGACCGGCATCGACAGACCCGACGCCAGCTGACGGTGCACCTGAGACTCAGTGGTGCGGGCGCCGATCGCGCCCCACGCCACCGCATCGGCGATGTACTGCGGGCTGGTGGGTTCCAGGAACTCGCACCCGACGGGCAGGCCGATGTCGATGATGTCGAGCAGCAGCTGGCGGGCGACGCGCAGGCCGCGGGCGACGTCGAACGTACCGTCCATGCCCGGGTCGTTGATGAGCCCCTTCCAGCCGATGGTGGTGCGAGGCTTCTCGAAGTACACCCGCATGACCACCTTCAGCCGGTCGCTGAGCTCGTCGGCGACCTTGACGAGGCGGCTGGCGTAGTCCAGCGCCGCCGCGGGATCGTGCACCGAGCACGGTCCGACGACGACCAGGAGCCGGTCATCGCGACCGGCGAGGATGTCGGCGATCTCGTCACGGTCGCGGGCCACCCGCTCCGAGCGACGCGCCCCGAGCGGGAACTCAGATAGGACGGCGTGCGGGCTGGGGATGTCGCTGAAGCTGCGGATACGCCGGTCGGACGTCGTTTCCGGGGTGGCGATCTGCGCCATGTTCACGAGGGTGCCTTTCTGGTTCGGGCACCTGCCTGTGGATCCGGTGCCCCTTGAATGACGAAAGGCAGCGACCTGATGGTCACTGCCTGGGCTCCGGGTGGATGCGTTGCTTAGCGCTGCGCTTTATCGGCTCCGCCCGGAGCCTCGATAAAGCGCCAATAGCCGGCGCACACGCGGATGTTCACGCGGTCGAGGGTATACCGGGGTGCGCGGTCGCACCAAACCGGGTCAGGTGACCCGGATCCACGGCTGACAGTTGCGCGATTCGAACGCCTTCACCGTCTCGTTGATGGTCGTGTACATCGGCCCGATCGACATGTTGGTGGCGACGACGTTGTTCTTGTTCGCATCCGGCGTGCTGTAGGTGAACCACAGGCACATCGAATCCTGGGTGGGAACGTCGTTGATCCAGACGCCGAACACCGAGCCCGACCCGTCGGTCCGGTAGAGGCCCGGCTCAATGTCGCGGCCCACGACGAAGAAGCCATTGCCGGGAATGGGGTTGAGCGGCTGGGCAGCGGCCGGTGAGGCGCACGCGATCGCGGCTCCCGAAGCCACGATGCCGGTGATCACGCGACGCATGAGGCAGCGTAACTCTTGGGAGGAGAGTGCCGATTACCTTTTGTGAGGTCATATCGCCCGCTTATCGCGACCCTGGCTGCGCCGGCCGTCCTGAGCCTCGTGCCCGGCGTCCTGAGCACAGCGCCGGCCCACGCCGCGCCGCTGCCCGACGTCTGCGTGCCTGCCGTCGTTGTCGACGGCGTGTGCACGACGCGCCTGGTATCGGTGACCGCCGACGTTGTCAACGGAACGATCACCGGGACTCCGATAGGAGGCGGCGCGGCCATCTCCCTCGCCGGACAGGCGGACGCGTACCTGAAATCGGAAGGCTTCGGAACCACGCCGCCCGAGGCCATTAAGAACTGGGACACCTCCATCGAGCAGACGGCCAGCCTTTCGACCGATCCCTCCGATCCCAACTGGTACGGCAATGCGAAGGCCAAAGTCTTCCTGTCCCGGACGCTGAATGGCCTGGCCACCCAGTTCCCTCCGGAGAGCCTGGTGGTCCGCTTCACGTCAGACGAGACGCAACCCGACGTGTTTGGTCTTGTCTCGATTCAGCCGGTGGCCTGACACGAATCCGGCTCGGCGCACTGAGGCCGATCGGCTTTACGCCAGAGCGGACAGCGAACGGGCATAGTTCACCGACTGGTGAACCTGTATGAGGGTTTGTGGGCCCCGCACCGGCACCAGGGTCTGGTGGTAGAACCCGCTGCCCTGCACGGTGACCTGAATGTAGCCGGTGAGTTTGCGGTCCTTCATGAGTAAGAAAAGCAGGCCCAGCAGGCAGAACCAGACGAATATGATGCACAGGACAACGCCCGCCGTTGAGATGCTTTCGTTCCACTGCGACATGTCGGTCACGGTCCACACCGAGCCGCGGATAGGGTGCGGTCCGGTCGGCGTCATGACCCAGTGCTGAGAGATGGTGATGTCACCGATCGCGGCAAGTTGCGGCTCCGGCTCGCCTAAACCGTAGATAACTGGCTCCCCCATGTTGTGATTCAAGCACGCCCCGGCCATGTCCGTGGCCGTCGCCCTCCGGCTCAGCCAGCTTGTCGACAACCGCGGTTTCAGTGGTGAGCGATTGCAGTCGGAGCGAGCTTCCCGATGCCGACGGACGCGCGCTGGCACAGCCGATTTGAAGAAAGAGTGCACTGGGCGCAAAGACCGGGGCCACCATAGATTCGCCATGGAGGAAAATCACTTTTCTCGGTTCGCGCCGTTACTGCGCGACATGAC
>ERZ500977.226-NODE-226-length-10645-cov-7.350614_pt1 | contig 10645 bp, 11 predicted proteins | sample MGYA00248863_ERZ500977 | MGnify/ENA primary metagenome ERZ500977 (study PRJEB25958, sample SAMN03398581) | human skin metagenome | study: EMG produced TPA metagenomics assembly of the Human Skin Microbiome Metagenome (human skin metagenome) data set.
GACCCGCGACGCCGCCGCGGGCTGACGCGGGCTCGCCACCGCGGCTTGCGCAACGCCCCGCGGGGCCGGGCGTTGCCCCTCACAGGTGCGATCTGACCGGAGGAGGCAATGGAGCGGCCGTCACTGACCCTCGGGATCGAGGAGGAGTATCTTCTCGTCGATCCCGAAACCCGCAATCTCGTGGCCGAGCCGACGCCCGATTTCTTCGCCGCCTGCCGCGACCGGCTGGGCGACCGGGTCTCGCCCGAGCTCCTGCAATGCCAGATCGAGGTCGGGACGCGCCCGCACCCGACCGTGGGCGCCGCCGTGGCGGAGCTGCGCGGCCTGCGCCGGGCGGTGGCGGAGGTGGCGGCGGACCATGGCTACCGGGTGATCGCCGCCTCGGTCCATCCGTTCGGCCGCTGGCGGCGGCAGGCGCCGACCGACAAGGAACGCTACGAGAAACTGTGGGAGGCGATGGGCCAGCCCGGCCGGCGGATGCTCATCTGCGGCATGCACATCCATGCCGGGGTCGAGGATCCCGAGCAGCGCATCACGCTCTTGAACCAGGTGGCGCAACTCCTGCCGCTCCTGCTGGCGCTGTCGGCCTCCTCGCCCTTCTGGCAGGGGGCGGATACCGACATGGCCAGCTATCGCCTTGCGGTCTATGGCGAACTGCCCCGCACCGGGCCGCCGGACCGGATGGCCTCGCACCACGCCTATGCGGCGCTGATCGGGGATCTGGTGGCGGTCGGGGCGATCGAGGACGGCACGAAGCTCTGGTGGGACGTTCGGCCCTCGGCCCGGTTCCCGACGCTGGAGCAGCGGATCACCGACATCTGCCCCCGTCTCGACGACGTGGCGGCGCTGGCGGCCTGGTATCAGGCGACGCTCGCCTGGCTGCATGCGCTTGGCGCGCGGGGCGAGGCGCTCGTCGAGATGAGCCCGACGCTGGTGCGGGAAAATCGCTGGATCGCCCAGCGCCACGGGTCCGACGCGCAGCTGATCGACGCGACCCGGCGCAGGGTGGTGCCGGTGGCCGACCTGGTGGAGGAGGCGCTGGACCGGCTCGGCGGCGCGGCCGAGGCCCTTGGCTGCCGCCCCGAACTCGCCGGCCTCGGGCGAATCGCGGCCGAGGGCAGCTCCACCACCCGCCAGCGTGCGGTGCTCGCCTGGGCACTGGCCGACGGGGCCGGCCGGGGCGAGGCGCTCTGTGCGGTGGTCGACAGCCTGATCGCGGAATTTCCGGGCGACGCGCCCGATCCGGCCCCGACAGCGGCAGGCGCCTGACGGCGCCCGCCCTTTCAGCGGTGCCTTCCCGGCGGGGCAGGCGTCAGTCGACGAAGGCCTTCTCGATCACGAACTGGCCGGGCTCGGAATTCGAGCCCTCGACGAAGCCCAGCTCCTCGCAGAGCGCCTTGTGCTCCTGGAGCATGGCCATCGAGCCGCAGATCATGATCCGGTCGGTCGCGGGATCGAGCGGGGCGCCCGTGGCCTCGGCCAGCCGGCCGTCGCGGATCCAGTCGGTCATCCGGCCCATGGCCGGGCTCTGCTCGCGCGTGGTGGTGGCGATGAGGCGCAGCTTGTCGCCGACCATCTCCGACAGGATCTCGTCCCCGGCGATCTGGCGCAGGAGATGATGGCCATAGTCGAGCTCGGCCACCTGCCGGCAGGTCTGGGTCAGGATCACCTGCTCGAACCGCTCATAGCTCTCCGGCTCGCGGATCAGCGAGGCGAAGGGGGCGATGCCGGTGCCGGTCGAGAAGAAGAACAGCCGCTTGCCCGGGGTCAGCGCGTCATGGACGAGCGTGCCGACGGGCTTTGGCCGCATGACGATCTGGTCGCCCTCCTTCAGGTGCTGGAGGCGCGAGGTCAGCGGGCCGTCATCGACCTTGATCGAATAGAATTCCAGCTCGTCGTCCCAGGAGGGCGAGGCGATCGAATAGGCCCGCAGCAACGGCTTGCCGTCGACCAGGAGGCCGATCATCGCGAATTCGCCGGAGCGGAAGCGGAAACCCTGCGGACGTTCGCAGTTGAACGAGAAGGTCCGGTCCGTCCAGTGACGGATGTTCTTCACGGGCAACAGGGCCATGCCCTTGAGGGCCTTGTCCACGACCTGATTCATGGCAGCAACTTTCATCCGGAGTCGCGGGCTCATACACCGGTGCGGCGCAACATGGAACCCCGCTTTCCCGAAGGCTTTGGTCGGTTTCTCGGGACAGGCTGCGCGCTGGCCGAGTGTGTCGGGCCGGGCTCCCCTTGCGGCGGCGCTCTGCCATGATTATTCCTCTGACGGGTGGGAGCGAAACTCTGACGATCTGCCCGCCAGCGAAAGGCCAATCCCCGATGCAGGACCCGATCGAGACCTACATGAACCTCGTGCCGATGGTGGTCGAACAGACCGCCCGGGGCGAGCGCGCCTATGACATCTTCTCGCGGCTCCTGAAGGAACGCATCATCTTCGTCTCCGGCCCGGTCCATGACGGGATGTCGACGCTGATCGTGGCGCAGCTGCTGTTCCTCGAGGCGGAGAATCCGAAGAAGGAAATCTCCATGTACATCAACAGCCCGGGCGGTGTCGTCACCTCCGGCCTGTCGATCTACGACACGATGCAGTACATCCGGCCGCCGGTCTCGACGATCTGCGTCGGCCTCGCCGCCTCGGCGGCGTCGCTCCTGCTCATCTCCGGCGAGAAGGGCATGCGCTTCTCGCTGCCGAACGCCTCGATCATGGTGCACCAGCCCTCCGGCGGCTACCAGGGTCAGGCGACGGACATCATGATCCACGCCGAGCAGACCCTGAAGATCAAGAAGCGGCTGAACGAGATCTACTCGAAGCACTCCGGCCAGCCCATCGACGTCGTCGAGGCGGCGCTGGAGCGCGACCGCTACATGACGCCGGAGGAGGCGAAGGACTGGGGCCACATCGACGAGATCGTGACCCGGCGCGAGGCGGAGCCCGCGAAGGCGTGACTTCGCGCGCGTCTACCACGCGCCGCGATTGGGCTTGTAATTGCCGGCGCAAGCATGTTCCATGGAGTTTGGAGCGCCGGTGGCGCATGCGAAAGAGGCTGATGTCGCAGGACAACTTGTCGAGGTCGGGAGGCTACGGATGAGCAAGGCAGGCACGACCGACTCGAAGAACACCCTCTACTGCTCCTTCTGCGGAAAGAGCCAGCACGAGGTCAGAAAGCTCATCGCCGGGCCGACCGTGTTCATCTGCGATGAATGCGTCGAGCTCTGCATGGACATCATCCGCGAGGAGACCAAGAGCAATCTGGTCAAGTCGTCGGATGGCGTCCCGACGCCGCACGAGATCTGCAAGGTGCTGGACGACTACGTCATCGGCCAGCAGGTCGCGAAGCGGGTGCTCTCGGTCGCGGTTCACAACCACTACAAGCGGTTGAACCACGCGACGAAGAACACTGACGTCGAGTTGCAGAAGTCGAACATCATGCTGATCGGCCCCACGGGCTGCGGCAAGACCCTGCTCGCGCAGACGCTCGCCCGCATCCTCGACGTGCCCTTCACCATGGCGGATGCGACGACGCTGACCGAGGCCGGCTATGTCGGCGAGGATGTCGAGAACATCATCCTCAAGCTGCTGCAGGCGGCGGAATACAACGTCGAGCGGGCGCAGCGCGGCATCGTCTATATCGACGAGGTCGACAAGATCAGCCGCAAGTCCGACAACCCCTCGATCACCCGCGACGTCTCGGGCGAGGGCGTGCAGCAGGCGCTGCTGAAGATCATGGAGGGCACGGTCGCCTCCGTCCCGCCGCAGGGCGGCCGGAAGCATCCGCAGCAGGAATTCCTCCAGGTCGACACGACCAACATCCTCTTCATCTGCGGCGGCGCCTTCGCCGGCCTCGACAAGATCATCGCCCAGCGCGGGCGGGGGTCGGCCATGGGCTTCGGTGCCGACGTGAAGGACACCGACGACCGGCGCGTGGGCGAGCTCTTCCAGGAGCTGGAGCCCGAGGATCTGCTGAAGTTCGGGCTCATCCCCGAATTCGTCGGCCGCCTGCCGGTTCTCGCGACGCTGAATGACCTCGACGAGGATGCGCTCATCACCATCCTGACCGAGCCGAAGAACGCGCTGATCAAGCAGTACCAGCGGCTCTTCGAGATGGAGGATGTGCAGCTCACCTTCACCGAGGACGCCTTGCGCGCCATCGCCAAGCGGGCGATCGACCGCAAGACCGGCGCGCGCGGCCTGCGGTCGATCCTCGAGGAAGTCCTCCTCGACACGATGTTCGAACTGCCCTCGATGCAGGGCGTCGAAGAAGTCGTCGTCAACGAGGAATGCATCCTGCGCAAGGGCGAGCCGCTGCTCATCTATGCCGACCGCAAGGAAGGCTCGGCGTCGGCCTCCTGAGGCCCGCCTTGAGCCGATGACATGACAAGGGCCCGGGTTCCAGACCGGGCCCTTGTCATGTCAGCCGCAGGTCACGCCGGCCGTCGCGAGAAATCCCAGCAATGCAGCTCCGGTCCGTGGCGGCGCAGCCAGTCGCGGTGATCCTGGAAGTCCGGGCAGAGTCGGGCGACCAATGCCCAGAAGGCCGGCCCGTGGTTCATCTCCACAAGATGCGCCGCCTCATGGGCGGCGACATAGTCGAGCACCGCGGCGGGGGCGAGGACCAGCCGCCAGGAGAACATGATTTCGCCCGTCGCGGTGCAGGAACCCCAGCGGCTCCGCGGGTCGCGCAGGCTGATCCGCGCCACGCGGCGGTGAAGGGCCGTGGCATGCTGCGTGCACTGTACGGCACAGGCGTCGCGGGCGGCCGTGCGCAGGAAGGCGGCTGCCTTGAGCGGCAGGGCGTCGACCGGGCCGGGGATCAGCAGCCGGTCGCCGTCGTGGCGCAGCCGGCCCTTCGCGATGGACAGGAGCGTGAGGGTCCCGTCGCCGAAGGGCAGGGTGGTGCCCTCCGCGACCCTGCGGAGCGCGGGCCGCGCGGCGAGCCGCCCGCGCAGCCAGGCCTCCTGATCGTTCAGGAACGCCCGGGCGGTGGCGAGAGACAGCCCGGGCGGCACGGTCAGCACCGGGCCGCCCGTATCGCGGGCGAGCCGCAGGATCAGCCGCCGCGCCCGGGGATCCCGGCGCAGACGCACCTCGATCGGTGGATCACCGACGCGGAGCGCCTCGGGCACCGGCGCCGGCGGTCAGGCTTCGACCGGGCGGCGCTGGTCCTGGATGAAGCTCTGCACCTGCGGCTGGATGATGTTGCGCCAGCGCTTGCCGTTGAAGACGCCGTAATGGCCGACGCCCTCGGCAACGAAATGCGCCCGGGCCGACTCCGGCAGGCTGGAGGCAAGCCGGTGGGCGGCCTCGGTCTGGCCGAGGCCGGTGATGTCGTCCTTCTCGCCCTCGATCGTCATCAGGCCGATGTCGGTCATCGCCGCCGGTTCCACCAGACGCCCGCGGTAGAGATACTGGCCCTCGGCCAGCAGGCGCTTCTGGAACACCCGCTCGATGGTCTGGAGATAGAATTCGGCCGTCAGATCCATGACCGCGAGATATTCGTCGTAGAAGCGGCGATGCTGTTCGGAGCTGTCGCCGTCGCCGCGGACGAGGTTCTGGAACTGGTGGACATGGGCATCGACATGACGGTCGATGTTCATGGCGAGGAAACTGGAGAGCTGCAGGAAGCCCGGATAGACGCGCCGCATGAAGCCGAGGCAGGGCCAGGGCACGCGGGTGACGACATTGTTCTCGAACCAGCTGAGCGGCTTCTTGTTGGCGAGCTCGTTCGGCTGCTTGGGGTTCTGGGCGGTGTCGATGGGCGAGCCCATCAGCACCAGCGCGGCCGGCCGCCGCGGGTTGTTGTCCATCGCCATCAGGCTGGCGGCGACGAGGGTGGGAATGCCCGGCTGGCAGACCGCCATCACCGTGACCCGCTGTCCGTCGGTGGACAGTTCCTCGATCATCTGGATCAGGTAGTCGGTATAGTCGTCGAGGTCGAAGTCGCCGAAGGTGACGGGCACGTCGCGCGCATCGATCCAGTCGGTGATGTAGACATCATGTCCCGGCAGCATCGCCGCGACGGTGCCGCGCAGCAGCGTGGCATAATGGCCCGACATCGGCGCGACCATCAGCACCTTCGGGTCGCGGCGCGCGGCCACGGCCTCGCTGTCGCGGCGGAAATGCAGGAGGTTGCAGAAGGGCCGGGTGGAGACGACTTCCTCGACCACGGGCACCTCGATGCCATCGATCAGGGTCGAGGGCAGGTCGAAGACCGGCTTGCCGTAGCGCCGGGTGGCGCTGATGAACATTTCCAGAGCGGCGGAGACGGCGCGTGAGCCGTAGGTTTCCGCCATGGGATTGAAGGGGTTGCGAATGACCCCTTGCCCCATTCGCGCCGCTGCCCGCATCGGCGAGAAGGCCGCATGTGTCATTTCGTAGGCATGGTAGAGCATGTCTGGCCCCTCGAACCCTAGCCTGTAAACTAGCGGTTTTGGAAGCCCTGACAAGCTGTCGTGACGCAAATGCCCCATAAGTGTGACGTTTAGGATAACAACATCCCTTTGACAAAGCTCGAAGGAAATGGCATCGGCACCCGATCCCCGATTCACCCGCGAGGAATGAGATGCCCAAGGACGAATGGGGCGTAAAGCGTGTCTGCCCCCACTGTGCGGTTCGCTTCTACGACCTGCGCCATGACCCGCTGCGCTGCCCGAGCTGCAACAGCACCTTCTCGCTGGAGAGCCTCACCTCGGTGAAGGCCAAGGCACTGCGGCCCGAGAAGGTGAAGCCCGAGGCTGCGGAAATCGACGATCTGGTGGACATCGAGGCCGATGCGCCCGAGATCGAGGCCGACGACGACCTCGACGACGAGATCCTCGACGATGATGACGACAACGTCGACATCGACGAGATCGCCGATGTCGGAGCGGATGACGACGAAGCGTGACGATTGCCGCATTTAGGGCTTGATCTGGTTGGGGCACCCCCCTAAAGACAGGCCCGCGGCGACGCCGCACGGGGCCATAGCTCAGCTGGGAGAGCGCTTGCATGGCATGCAAGAGGTCAGGGGTTCGATCCCCCTTGGCTCCACCAATTTCCTGACGATCCGGGACCGGACCCATCCGCCATCCCTGCCGTGCACGGTCCCGCTGCGCCGGGTTTGCGGCCGGCCCGCAGGCAGCAGGCCTGCTTTCCTCAGTGATGGCTCCGCCCGGGACGGTGCCGACTGGCTGTCCGACCGGATTGCGATTACCGCAGGGGCCTTGCCCGCGCCAGAGCCAGAGCCAGGGCCGCGGTTCAGGAAGACGTGACGGGCCGTGCAGCAGAGTGTCACACCGCGTCAGGGCAAACAGGCCCGCCGAATCCCGCATGACGGGACAGCCCGGTAAGCCGGATCAGCCCCGGCGCGCCAGGCTGACGGCGGCGATCAGAAGGATCACCGCCGCCACCACGATCGACGGCCCTGCCGGCGTGTCGAATCCGAGCGAGGCGGCAAGCCCGGCGATCGCCGCCACCGCTCCGGCGCCCGCGGCCAGGGCCGCCATGGCCTCGGGGGTCCGGGCCGGGCTGCGCGCCGCTGCCGCCGGGATGATCAGCATCGCGGTGATGAGCAGCGCCCCCACCACCTTGAGCGCGATGGCGACGAGGAGCGCGAGGGTCACGGTCAGCACCAGCCGCTCGCGCGCCGGGTCGAGTCCCGCGGCACAGGCGAGCTCCGGGCTCAGCGTCGACAGCACCAGCCCCCGCCAGCGCCAGCAGATGAGCCCGAGAATGGCCGCCGCCCCGCCCCAGATCAGCGCCACATCGGCCCAGGACACCGCCAGGATGTCCCCGAAGAGATAGCTCTCGAGGTTCAGGCGCACGCCGGTCAGGAAGCTCGCCGCCACGAGCCCGCTGGCCAGCGCGCCATGCGCGGCAACCCCGAGCAGGGTATCGGGGGCCAGCGTGCGCCCCGCAGCTCCGGCGATGGCAAGCGCCATCGCGAGTGCGGAGGCGGCCACGCCGAGCGGCAGCGGCAGCCCCGTGGCAAGGGCGAGGGTCACGCCGAGGATCGAGGCATGGGCCGTGGCATCGCCGAAATAGGCCATGCGCCGCCAGACGACGAAACACCCGATCGGTCCGGCGGCCAGAGCGACGCCGACGCCCGCCAGCGCGGCGCGGAGCAGGAAGGCATCGAGGATCATGCGTCCATACCCGACGGATGGGGGGTGTCATGGGTATGGGGGTGATGCGCCGTGCCATCGCCATGCTGGTGGTCGTGTTCGTGGCGATAGAGGGCGAGCGCCCCCTCGGTCCCGAGGCCGAACAGCGCCCGATAGGCCGGCGCCGCGGAGACGACGCTCGGCGCGCCCTCGCAGCAGACATGCCCGTTGAGGCAGATCACGTGATCGGAGGCGCTCATCACCACATGCAGGTCGTGGCTCACCATCAGCACCCCGCAGCCGAGGTCGCGGCGCAGCTCCTCGATCAGCCGGTAGAAGCGCGCGACACCGGGCTGGTCGAGGCCCTGGGCGGCTTCGTCGAGCACGAGAAGCTCCGGGTCGGCGAGAAGCGCACCGGCCAGCAGCGCGCGCTGGAACTGGCCCCCCGACAGCGCCGCCATCTGCCGCCCGCCGAGCCCGGTGACGCCGACGCGGGCCATCGCCTCCGCCCGTGCCGCCGAGGGGGCGCCCCGGCGGGTCGCGAGCTGGAGGAAGCGGTCGAGGGTGAGCGGCAGGGTGTGGTCGATCGCCAGCCGCTGCGGCACATAGCCGATGCGCAGCCCCCGCGCCCGCACCACCCGCCCGGCATCGGGCCGGATGGCGCCGACCAGCACCTTGATGAGCGTGCTCTTGCCCGAGCCATTGGGTCCGACGATCGTCAGGATCTCGCCGGCATGGACCGCGAGATCCACGGCGCTCAGGACGGTCTGGCCACCATGCGCAACCGTCACGCCCTCTGCGGCAACGAGGGTGGGGGCTGCGGGAGCCGGAGCCGGGGCCGGAGCCGTCATGCCCGCCCCTCCGCCGCCCGGCAGCGCGCGCAGAGGCCCTCCGCCTCGACCGTCAGCCGCTCGGCACCGAAACTCACCGCGGCGGCGGCCGCGTCGAGCGCCTCCCGCACACCGGAGAGGTCCGCCTCGGCCACGGCCCGGCAGATCCGGCAGATCAGGAAGCCGGCGGCATGGGGGCCGCCCGGATGCGCGCTGCCATGGGTGCAGGCGACGAAGGCCGACAGCCGCTCGATCCGGTGGGCGAAGCCATGGGTGACGAGGAAGTCGAGCGCCCGGTAAGCCACCGGCGGCTGGCTGCCCAGCCCCGCCGCCCGCAGCCGGTCGAGAAGCTCGTAGGCGGTCAGCGCCTGGTGGCTCTCCAGCAGTGCCTCCAGCACGCAGGTCCGCGCCGGGGTCAGCTTCAGGCCGCGGTCCCGGCATTCGGCCGCCACCGCCGCCAGCGCCGTGCTGCGACAGGCCTGATGGTCATGCGACCGGAAGGCGTCCGCTGCCGGCAGGGCAGGGGCGGATCGGTCGCCGGGACGGGTTGCGGTCATGTTTGTTACGTTATAACAGATTGCGGCGGGTCTTCCCTGCTTAGCCGCTGCGGAGACCCGCCGCAATCCTGTCTTCGGAGCTTCCCATGCCTCGCGTCCGTCTCGCCCTTGCCGCTGCGCTGCTGTCGACCGCCGCCGTCCTGCCCCTCGCGGCGCAGGCAGCGCCCGAGGTGGTGGTGGACGTGCCTCCGATCCATTCGATCGTCGCCCGGGTGATGGCCGGGGTCGGGACCCCCCGGCTCCTGCTCGCCCCGGGCACCTCGCCCCACGATTATGCGCTGCGCCCGTCCGATGCCCGGGCCATTGCCGGGGCGGACCTGCTCGTCTGGGTGGGGCCGAGCCTCGATCCCTGGCTCGACGAGGCGGCCGATTCCCTCGGCGCCGGCACCCGGCTGACGCTGGAAACCATGCCGGACCTCACCCTGCTGCCCTTCCGCAGCGCGCGGGATGTCGGCGGGGGCGGCGCCGAGGCGGGGGATGCGGACGGCCATGACCCCGCCCCCGAGGCGGCCGGCGCGGGCGGGCAGGACCATGGCCCCGAGCACGACCACGATCACGAGCATGCCGGCGGGCTCGATCCCCATGTCTGGCTCGATCCCGGGAATGCCATCGCCATCGCGGAAGCGACCGCCCACGCCCTGTCCGAGGCAGATCCCGATCACGCGGCGGCCTATGCGGCCAATGCCACGGCCTTCGCGGCCGAGACGAAGGCGCTCGAGACCGACATCGCGCGCCTCCTCGCGCCGGCCCAGGGGCGGGGCTATGTGGTCTTCCACGACGCCTACCAGTATCTGGAGGCGCGGTTCCACCTGCCCTCCGCCGGGGCGATCCTGCTCGCCGATGGCGCGCGCCCGAGTGCGGCACATGTGTCCCGGCTCCGGGCGGCCCTCGCCACGGCGCAGGTCCGCTGCGTCTTCACCGAACCCGAATTCGATCCCGCCCTGGCCGCGACCCTCGTCGAGGGCACCGACATCCGCATCGGCCGCCTCGACGGCCTCGGCCTCGACCTGACCGCGGGACCGGACCTCTACCCGGCCCTGATGCGCGGCCTCGCCGACAATCTCGCCGACTGCCTCGCCCCCGCCAGCTGACGGGATCCGGGTCGGGGCAGGAGCGCCCCCCTTCCGGTATTCATACTGGCAGAAACCCTATCGGGCAGGACGGGGGCCCCGC
>ERZ500977.227-NODE-227-length-10622-cov-4.411091_pt1 | contig 10622 bp, 7 predicted proteins | sample MGYA00248863_ERZ500977 | MGnify/ENA primary metagenome ERZ500977 (study PRJEB25958, sample SAMN03398581) | human skin metagenome | study: EMG produced TPA metagenomics assembly of the Human Skin Microbiome Metagenome (human skin metagenome) data set.
GGCGTCTCGATTTCCGGCGCCTGTCTGACAATTGGTCCCGTATCGCGGCCGCCGGCATACTTGACCAGCGCCGCGACGCGATCCGCGATCGGCGGGTGGGTGGCCATCAGCGACAACGGCATAGGCTGCCGCCGCAGTATTCTGGCCCACAGGTCCACCCGCGGTTCCACCAGAACATCAGAAGGCAACGCGGACAACACAATCCAGTCATCCCGCTCGATCTCACCCTCGAGCTGACCGATCGTCCAGCCGGAGTACCCGGCGAAGATGCGCACCCCTTCGACCAGCGGCGCCAGCGAGTCGGGTTCGGCGTCCAGGTCCACCATCACCACGCGGCCCTGCACATGGCGTAGGCCCCTCACGCCGGACGGGTCGGCCCCGGCCCGAAGCGTCGCCAGACACAGTGCGGCGTCCCGCTTCACCGGACCGCCGATGAACATCGTCTTGGGTTTCGTCGCCAGCTTCGTCCACTGCGGAAGCACGTTGTAGACGGCTGTCTCGCTCGGCCGGTTCAGGACCACGCCGAGCGTGCCTCCGTCGTTGTGCTCGACCACGTAGATGACGCTGCGGCGGAAGGTGGGCTCCAGCAGGTCGGTGTTGGCCAGGAGCAGTGTGCCGGCGCGCACCCGGGGAGCCACGGGCGCGACTCTGTCCTGATAATCCTCGGGATCGTCTGGCTGCGCCATCCGACCATCATGTCACCACGGGCAGCATGATCGTGGCGAACAAGCGGGGCGCCTCGCGATATTTGTACTGTGGTGCGGGTCGCGACGGCGCCGTGTTCAGCGTTCGCGCGACGAGCCCCCGCCCCACCCTTGCCAACAGGACGTGACAGCCGTGCCCGACAAACGCGCTCCCCGCACGTTGTGGCGGTCGGTGCGCGCGCTGCCCGAGTTTCGCAGACTGCTGGAACTGCGTGCGGTCAGCCAGTTCGGCGACGGTCTGTTCCAGGCGGGGATCGCCGGGGCCATCCTGTTCAACCCCGAACGTGAAGCCGAGCCGTGGGCGATCGCGGCCGCGTTCGCGGTGCTGTTCCTGCCGTATTCGCTTCTTGGGCCTTTTGCGGGCGCGTTGTTGGACCGGTGGGACCGCAGGCTGGTCCTCGTGGCCGCCAACACCGGCCGCCTCGCGGTGATCGTCGGGGTCGGGGCGCTGCTGGCCGCGGGCGTCAGTGACGTTCCGGTTTTGTTGAGTGCATTGCTCGTCAACGGTTTCACGCGGTTCGTGTCCTCCGGCTTGTCCGCGGCTCTGCCACATGTGGTGCCGCGCGCGCAGGTGATCACGATGAACTCCGTCGCCACTGCCACGGGTTCGGTGGCGGCATTCGCGGGTGCGATCTTCATGCTGCTGCCCCGCTGGCAGTTCGGTGCCGGGGACTCCGGCTCGTCGATTGTCATCTTTCTCGTCACCGTGCCGGTGGCGCTGGCGCTGTGGCTGGCCAAGAGGTTCCCCCCGCGTCTGTTGGGCCCCGACGACTGCGCCCGCGCGGTGCACGGATCGGTCGTCTACGCGGTGGCTACGGGGTGGCTGCACGGTGCGCGCACGGTGCTCGCCGTCCCGACGGTGTCGGCCACTCTCGCGGGGCTGGCCGCTCACCGCATGGTGTTCGGGATCAACACGCTGCTGGTACTTGTGATGGTGCGCCATACCGACGCCGCGACCGTCGCAGGTTTCGGCACGACGGTGCTGTTCGTCACCGCCGGAGGTGCGGGGCAGTTCCTCTCGACCGCGCTGACCCCGGCACTGGTGAAGAAGTGGGGCCGCTACGTCACGCCCAACGGTGCGCTCGCCTTCGCCGCGGTGGTGCAGCTGGCCGGTGCGACGCTGCAACTGCCCGTCATGATCGTGTGCGGCTTCCTGCTTGCCGCCGCGGGCCAGGTCGTGAAGCTCTGTGCGGATACGGCGATGCAGATCGACGTGGACGACGCACTGCGCGGCCACCTGTTCGCGGTGCAGGATTCCCTGTTCTGGGTGGCGTTCATCGTCGCGATCTCTGGCGCCGCGTTCGTCATCCCGCCCGACGGACACTCGGCGGCGCTCGCTCTCCTCGGCAGCGCCCTCTATCTCGTCGGCCTGGCTGTGCACGCGACCGTGGCACGGCGCCGCCGGCGCCGCGGCTAGGGTGATCCGCATGGCCGGAGCAGCCCCGATGGTCGCCGATCTGCGCGCAGAAGGCGACGATCTCGACGCGCTCGTCGCGTCCCTTCCGCCGAAGGAGTGGACAAGGGAGACCCCGGCGACGGGGTGGACGATCGCCCACCAGATCGCACATCTGCTGTGGACCGACCGCGTGGCGCTCACCTCGGTCATCGACGAGGCGGGGTTCGCGGCGATCCTCGAGACGGCCGCGAAGAACCCGACGGGATTCGTCGACGCCGGTGCCGAAGAGCTCGCGGTGACGCCCCCGAACGCGTTGCTCGCGGACTGGCGCGCCACCCGCGCCGCGCTGCACGACGAACTGCTCACGGTCGCCGAGGGGCGCAAGCTGCCCTGGTTCGGTCCGCCGATGAGCGCGGCGTCGATGGCGACCGCACGGCTGATGGAGACCTGGGCGCACGGCCTCGACGTGGCCGATGCGCTGGGAGTGACACGGACGCCGACGTCGCGGTTGCGATCGATCGCCCACATCGGGGTCCGCACACGCGATTTCGCGTATGCCGTGCACGGGCTGACCCCGCCGGCGGAACCGTTCCACGTGAAACTTTCCGCGCCCGCGGACTCTGCCGAGAGTGAATGGACGTGGGGTCCCGAGGATGCCGCTCAGCGCGTCACCGGCTCGGCCGAACACTTCTGCATGCTCGTCACTCAGCGCCGGCCGCGGGCGTCATTGGACGTCGTCGCCGTCGGAGCCGACGCCGAGAAATGGCTCACGATCGCGCAGGCCTTCGCAGGGCCGCCCGGGCCGGGGCGCGGCTAGAGGTACTCGACGCTGTCGGCGGCGCCGTCGCCGTTCCCGTCGGACAGCCGCACATCCCAGCGCCCGTCGAGATCCGTGTCGACCCAGGCCGGCGCAGCACCGAACGCGCGGTCGGCCAGGCCGTTGCCGTCGGAGTCGCCGAGGCGTTCCGGCGATCCGTCCGCATCGAGATCCGGCACCGAGGACGCGGGGTGCTCGACACCGTCGAGACCGAGCCATCGCAACGCCGCGCCTGCGCGCTCGGCGGCCACCGCCCAGGTGCCTGTGCCGTCGTCGGTCACGTACGCCTCGGGTGTTCCGTCGCCGTCGAGGTCGAGCACCGCGTGGTCGGCCATGCCGTCGATATCCAGATCGAGCAGGACGTCGTCGAATCCGTCGTCGTCGACGTCGAGACCGACCGCGTCGAACACGCCGTCACCGTCGAAATCCGTATCCGCACCGGCAGACCACACGGTGGCGGACCCGTCCGGGTCACCCAAGCAGAAGTCCACACATGATCAGACGCGCGGACCGCCTTGCTCGTTCCACCACCTCAACAATTCTTCGACAGCCTGGTCGTGGTCGAGCGGGCCGCGATCGAGCCGCAACTCCTTGAGGTGGTTCCACGCCTTACCAACCTCAGGGCCCGGCGGGATCCCGAGGATCTTCATGATCTCGTTGCCGTCGATGTCCGGCCGGACCCGCTCCAGGTCTTCCTTGGCCGCCAGCTCGGCGATGCGTCGTTCCAGATCGTCGTAGTTCGCCTGCAGCCGCGCGGCGCGCCGTTTGTTGCGGGTCGTGCAGTCCGCACGCACCAGCTTGTGCAGGCGGCTCAGCAGCGGTCCGGCGTCGGTGACGTAGCGGCGCACCGCCGAATCGGTCCACCGCCCGTCGCCATAGCCGTGGAACCGCAGATGCAGATACACCAGCTGCGAGACGTCGGCGATCATCTGCTTGGAGTACTTCAGCTCACGCATCCGCTTGCGCGCCATCTTCGCGCCGACGACCTCGTGATGGTGGAAGCTCACGCCGCCGTCGGGTTCATGCCTGCGCGTCGCGGGCTTGCCGATGTCGTGCAGCAGCGCCGCCCAGCGCAGCACCAGGTCGGGACCGCCCTCCTCGAGATCGATGGCCTGCCGCAGCACCGTCAGCGAATGCTGGTAGACGTCCTTGTGCTGGTGGTGCTCGTCGATCGCCATGCGCATCGCGCCGATCTCCGGAAGCACCACGTCGCCCAACCCCGTCTCCACCATCAGGTCCAGGCCGGCGACGGGATCAGCGCCGAGAAGCAGCTTGTCGAGTTCGGCCGCGACCCGCTCGGCGGTGATCCGCGACAGCTGCGAGGCCATCTCCTCGAGCGCACTCCGCACTCTCGGCGCCACCGCGAAGCCGAGCTGCGACACGAATCTCGCCGCGCGCAGCATTCGCAGCGGATCGTCGCCGAAAGACACCTCCGGTTCCGACGGAGTGTCGAGCACAGCCTGCCGCAGAGCAGCCAAACCGCCCACGGGATCGAGGAACTCACCGATGCCCGCAGGATCATCGGGGGTGATGCGCACCGCCATCGCGTTCACCGTGAAATCACGGCGGACGAGATCATCGGCGAGGTTGTCGCCGAACCGCACCTCGGGATTGCGGGATACCTGGTCGTAGGTGTCGGCGCGGAACGTGGTGATCTCCAGGCGGTCCGTGCCTTTGCCGATCGCCAGGGTGCCGAAGTCGATGCCCGTATCCCACATCGCGTCACCCCAGCGACGCAGGAACCGCATCATCTGGTCGGGACGCGCATCGGTGGTGAAGTCCAGGTCCTCGCCCAGGCGGCCGAGCAGCGCATCGCGCACACTTCCGCCCACCAGATACAGCTCATGGCCGTTGTCGGCGAACACCCTCCCCAACCCGCGCAGCACCTCGCCATGCTCGGTGAGCGCCACCTGCGCAGCACCGAGCAACTCGGTGTCGGTCACGGCGTCGCGGCTAGGGTCGGGCACGTCCGGTGAGCCTACTGGTCACAGGCATGTCACCGACCGGCGAGTGTGGTGAGGGGCGCTGTTCATGCCAGCTACTATCGCTTGGGTGTCGGACGGGGAGCAGGCGAGGCCACGACGGCGCCGAGGACGGCGCCGCGGCCGACGCGCTGCGGGCCCTCCCGAGTCCGGTTCCGACCAGTCCGCCAACCACCCCCAGCACAGTTCGAACGGTGCATCTGGCGACAAGTCCGGCCAGGTTCCCAAACCTCTGAAGACGCGGGCGCGGCGGCCTCAGGAACGGCTTCGCACCGTCCACGAGACGTCCGCGGGCGGTCTCGTCATCGACGGCCTAGACGGGCCCAAGGACAATCAGGTGGCGGCCCTCATCGGCCGCATCGACCGGCGCGGACGCATGCTGTGGTCGCTGCCGAAGGGCCACATCGAGATGGGTGAGACCGCCGAGCAGACCGCGATTCGCGAGGTAGCGGAGGAGACCGGCATCCAGGGCAGCGTGCTGGCCGCGCTGGGCAGCATCGACTACTGGTTCGTCACCGAGGGCCGGCGAGTACACAAGACCGTGCACCACTACCTGATGCGCTTCCTCGGCGGCGAGCTCTCCGACGAAGACCTCGAGGTCACCGAAGTGGCGTGGGTTCCGCTGCGGGAGCTGCCGTCACGGCTGGCATACGCCGACGAACGCAAGCTCGCCGAGGTCGCCGACGAACTGATCGACAAGTTGCATTCCGACGGGCCCGGCGCGCTTCCGCCGCTGCCTCGCACGACGCCGCGACGCCGCGGTCAGACGCACTCCCACACCCGCCAGCGCAGGCCTGATACCAGCGCTCAACCCCAGCCCGGCCGGCGGACGAACGGCTGCGGTCAAGGACCGTGACAGGGCCTGGGCGCCTGCTCGTGGTGGTTGTCGCGCTGCTGCTTGCCGTGGCGCCGCTCGCCGCTCCCCCACTCGCGGCCGCCCAGCCGCCGTCGATCCCGTTCCTGCGCGTGCAGATCGACAGCATCACCCCCGACACCGTCACCACGACCAGCGATCAGATGGTGACCGTGACCGGCACGATCAGCAACGTCGGCGACCGCGAGGTGCGTGATGTCGTGGTGCGCCTTGAGCGCGCCCCGGTGGTGACGTCGTCCAGCGCGCTGCGCACCGACCTCGCGGGGAATGTCGACCAGTACCAACCCGTCGCCGACTTCATCACTGCCGCACCGGAACTCGCACGCGGACAGCAGGTTCCGTTTCGGCTCGCCTTCCCGCTGAGGTCGCAGGAGGGGTCGTCGCTGCGGATCGACACCCCTGGCGTGTATCCGTTCATGGTCAACGTCAACGGCACCCCCGACTACGGGGCCGCGGCACGTCTCGACGACTCGCGCTTCCTTCTTCCCGTGCTCGGCGTCCCTCCCCAGCAGGGGCCGGAGGGTCAAGATGCCGAGACCACCGCCACCGACGCACTCGAGTCCGCGGTACCGCCTGACACCACCCGTCCGGTCGGGCTCACGATGTTCTGGCCGCTGGCCGACCGGCCGAGGCTCGCTGCGGGCGCACCCGGCGGCACCACCCCGGTACGTCTCATCGACGACGAACTCGCGACCTCGCTGGCCCCGGGCGGGCGCCTCGACACGATGTTGACCGCCGTGGACTTCGCCACCAGCCCCGAGGTCGATCCCGGCGGGGACGTCACCCGCGCGCTGTGCCTGGCTGTGGATCCCGATCTGCTGGTGACCGTCAACGCCATGACCACCGGCTACGTCGTCGACGACGCCGCCGACGCCGGGCCCGGCACACCCACCCACCCGGGTGCCGGACAGCAGGCCGCGATCGACTGGATGACTCGGCTCAAGGCGTTGGCGCGGCGCATGTGCGTGGCGCCGACGGCGTACGCGCAGGCCGATCTCGACGCGCTGAACCGGGTCGCCGATCCCGGTCTGTCCTCGATCGCCACCACCGGGGCCGGTGGCATCGTCGACCAGATCCTGGGCATCACCTCGACCCGAGGCGCAAGCCTCATCGGTGACGGCCCGCTCACCGCACCAGCCGTCCAGTTGCTCGCCGGGCAGGGGCCGACGGTCGCGATAGGCGCGGCGAATCTGGTCGGGCCCGAGGAGACTGCTGACGGCATGGCCGAGACCGCCGACACCGCTCCGATCCGCTACACCCCCTCCGTCGTGGCCGCACCGTTCGATCCGGCTGTCGGCGCAGCCCTTGCCAGCGTCGGCCCGACTCCGGAGTCCCCGTCCTATGTCGATCCGTCCCTCGATGTCTCCGTCAAGCAGGACTCCGCGGCGGCACGCCGCCAGGACGCACTGGCCTCGCTGCTGTGGCGCAGCCTGCACCCGGAGACGACACCGCGGACCGAGATCCTGATGCCGCCGCTGATGTGGAACTTGAGCCCCCAGGATGCCCAGTCGATCCTCAGCGCGGTGGCGACCAGCATCCGCGCCGGGCTCGCCATGCCCCGCCCGCTGCCCGTACTCATCAACGAGGCCAATGCCGCGGCGCGGGACGCCCCGCTCCCCACCGGGCCGCTCGGCAACCCCCGCGGCCGGTTCGACGCAGGCGTGGTGACGGGCATCGCCGCGGCGACGGGACGCCTGTGGGGGCTGACGGCGGCGCTGACCACCGATGAGCGCACCGGCCTGACCGGATATCAGTACACCGCGCCGCTGCGCGAGGATCTGCTTCGCGCGCTGAGTCTTTCGGTGCCGCCCGACGCCCGCAACGGGCTTGCCCAGCAGCGGTTGACGGCCGTGGGACGCACCGTCGAGGATCTCTTCAACGCCGTCACGATCGTGAACCCGGGCGGGTCCTACACGCTGGCGACAGAACGCAGCCCGCTGCCTCTGGCGCTGCGCAACGACCTCCCGGTGCCGATCCGCGTGCGTCTGGACATCGACGCGCCCCCAGGTATGACGGTGACCGACATGGGCGAGATCGTGCTACCCCAGGGCTTCCTGCCGCTCAAGGTCCCCATCGAGGTGCACTTCACCCAGCGTGTCGCCGTGGATGTGGCCCTGCGCACCGCCGACGGTGTGCCGCTCGGCGAGCCGGTACGCCTGTCGGTGCACTCCAACGCCTACGGCAAGGTGCTGTTCTTCATCACGCTGACCGGTGGCGCGGTGCTGGCGCTGCTGGTCGGCCGTCGCCTGTGGCACCGGTTCCGCGGCCAGCCCGACCGCGCCGATCTCGACCGGCCCGACCCGATCGAGGTGGCACTCTCCTACCGCGATGGCGAGACCCCGGCCGATGCGTGAGACCCCTCCGCCCCGCGCGGCGGAGCGCCAGGAGATGTCCGACGCGGCGGTGGTGTCGCGGTCGTGGGGCATGGCGCTGGCCACCCTTGTCAGCAGGCTGACCGGGTTCGCGCGCATCGTGCTGCTCGCCGCGATCCTCGGCGCGGCGCTGTCGAGCGCATTCACGGTGGCCAACCAGCTGCCGAACATGATCGCCGCGCTGGTGCTCGAGGCGACGTTCACGGCGATCTTCGTGCCGGTGCTCGCCCGCGCCGAACGCGATGACCCCGATGGTGGAACCGCTTTCGTCCGAAGGCTTTTGACGCTTGCCACCACGCTGCTACTGGTGGTCACGCTGCTCTCGACGGTGGCTGCGCCGCTGCTGGTGGACCTGATGCTGGGGCCCGATCCGCTCGTCGACCGCCCGCTGACGACCGCGTTCGCCTACCTGCTGCTGCCGCAGATCATCTTCTACGGGCTGTCCTCGGTGTTCATGGCGATCCTGAACACCCGCAACATCTTCGGACCACCGGCCTGGGCGCCGGTGGTCAACAACGTCGTCGCCATCCTCACGCTGGTGGTGTATGTCCTTGTGCCGGGCGAACTCTCGCTGAATCCGGTCGAGATGGGCAACGCCAAGCTCCTCGTCCTGGGCATCGGCACTACGCTCGGCGTCGTCGCCCAGGCCACGGTGTTGTTCGTCGCGATTCGCCGCGAGCGGGTCAGCCTGCGGCCGTTGTGGGGCATCGACGACCGCCTGAAGAAGTTCGGGATGATGGCCGTCGCGATGGTGCTCTACGTGCTCATCAGCCAGGTCGGCTTCATCGTCGGCAATCAGGTCGCCAGCTCGGCGGCCGCGTCAGGCCCGGCGATCTACAACTACACGTGGCTGATCCTGCAGCTCCCGTTCGGCATCGTCGGCGTCACCGTGCTGACGGTCGTGATGCCGAGACTCTCGCGCAACGCCGCGGCCGAGAACGGCCCGGCCGTGCTGGCCGACCTCTCGCTGGCCACCCGCCTGACGATGGTGTCGCTGATACCCATCGTGGCGATGATGACCGTCGGCGGGCCCGCCATCGGCAGCGCGCTGTTCTCCTACGGCAACTTCGGCGCCGTCGACGCCGGGTATCTCGGGATGGCGATCACCCTCTCGTCCTTCACGCTCATCCCGTACGCCCTGGTCCTGTTGCAGCTGCGGGTGTTCTACGCCCGGCAGGAACCGTGGACGCCAATCGTGCTGATCGTCGTCATCACCGTGGTGAAGGTCGCCGCGTCGCTGGCAGCGCCACACCTGACCGACGACCGCGAACTGGTCGCGGGCTACCTCGGCCTGGCCAACGGTCTCGGCTTCCTCGCCGGCGCCACCGTCGGTTATCTGCTGCTGCGGGCGCGGCTCGATCCGCCCGACGGACGGCTCGTCGGCCGCGACGTCGTCCGAACCATCCTGGTCACCATCACCGCGTCGCTTGCCGCAGGCCTCATCGCCCACGTCATCGACACGCTGGCCGGCCTGGAGAACCTGACCGAGCACTGGGGTGCCGGCGGCTCTCTGCTGCGGCTGCTGGCGCTCGGCCTGGTGATGGTGCCGATCATCGCCGGCGTGATGCTTGTTGCGAAGGTCCCTGACGCCCAGGCGGCGCTGTTTGCGGTTCGGCGGCGCGTCGGTAGCCGCGCACCGGTGCCGGCACCGCCGGTCCGGGCCATACCGCCTAGACCGCTCACGTACCCTGATCGAAGGCAACCATCGGCCGAGGTTGCCGCCGACGGGAGGCGGAGAGGATCTGCGGTGAGCGACAAACCCACCAGCGATTCTTCGCCTTCCTCTGATCCCGCCGCCACGACCAGGATCGCCCGGCCGTCGGGATCTGAATCGACGGTTCGACCCGACGACTTCCAGCCCGACGTCCCCGACATTCCCGACGAGGGCATCCACGCCCCCGCCGACGACTCCGCGACGACCGCCATTCCGACGGCTATCCCGACTGTCCGGCCCGCGTCGGAATCCCCACCGCGGCCGCCGTCGGACTACGGCGGGGACCCCACCCGCGAGGTCCCCGCCTTCGATCCGCCGCGCGAGCCCGCCATCGAGACCGCGACTTCCGCCGAAGAGCTCCAGCTGATCCCGGGCGCCACAGTCAGCGGGCGCTACCGGCTCCTCGTCTCCCACGGCGGCCCTGCCAACCTTCAGTTCTGGCAGGCCCTCGATACGGCCCTCGACCGGCAGGTCGCGCTGACATTCGTCGACCCCGAGTCGACGATGCCCGCGCAGACGGTCCAGGGGATCCTGGACCGGACGCAGCGGCTCAGCCGCATCGACATGCCCGGTGTCGCCCGGGTGCTCGACGTCGTGAAGACGGGCGGCGGCGGCCTCGTGGTCTCGGAGTGGATCCGCGGTGGGTCCCTGGCCGAGGTGGCCGAGACCCATCCGTCGCCCATCGGCGGGGCCGGCCGATGTACTCGCTGGTGACCATCATGTCGGCGAGCGATTTGTTGAGCGCATCGACCAGCGGAGCGAG
>ERZ500977.228-NODE-228-length-10572-cov-4.729391_pt1 | contig 10572 bp, 9 predicted proteins | sample MGYA00248863_ERZ500977 | MGnify/ENA primary metagenome ERZ500977 (study PRJEB25958, sample SAMN03398581) | human skin metagenome | study: EMG produced TPA metagenomics assembly of the Human Skin Microbiome Metagenome (human skin metagenome) data set.
GCCCCCAGCCGTCCGACACAGCGAAAGCCACCTGTTTGGGCCGGCCGAACAGCGTTGTCGCCACCACCGTGCCCTCCGCGCCCTCCGGCACTCGCGGAACGTCGAAGTCCTCGATCGGACGTCGCGCAGTTACTTTGTCTCCCTTGCGATAACGAGTCACACGCCCCCCTGGTTTTGGTTTGCCAGGCACGGGATCTGAGCGTCGAACGCGTCAGTGGTGACCGGCACCTCCATCGTGGGCTCGGCTCCTGTTGACGTGCAACCGAATAAGCGCACTGAGCGACCGTCTGGTCATACGATGGGTTGCCTATCAGCAATTCTCGCTGATTCCGAGTCCGTCGCACAGCGATAGAAACGCCACGGCGAACGGGTTCTCGGAGGTTGCCCGCTGCAAGGCGGGCCAGTCGAGCTGCTCACGCACGGCGCGCACCAGGGGCAGCAGCGTGGCGTAGTCGCAGTGATGTTCATGAAGTGCGCGAAGCTTCTGCGTGAGGATCTCCGTGGGCGACAGCACGGGAATCGCGAGCGCCAGCACATCTTCGATGGATGCATTCTCGATCAACGATGCGTCGACGGGTACCCGGTTGATGCGGTGAAGCACGTCCACCAGGGCGGGCCCGTCGACCGACACCGCGGCCTTGAACAGCCATTCCTCGGGAGGTCGGCGGATGTCGAACCCCGCTTTGGACAACGTGGCCGCCGCCGCCTCGACGTCCTCTTCAGCGACCACGAAATCGACGTCGTGGTGCGGCTCAGGTGCGCCGTGCACCCAGAGTGCATAGCTTCCGGCCAGCGCGAACGGCGGACCGTCGGCCTTGAGGGCCGATGCAGCCCGCTTCAGGGCCTTGCGCAGATCTTCGTGGGACAACTCTCACCGCCGTTGGTTTCCGGGCTGGGGTGGGTAGTGGGGTACCCATGAAGCTGGTGACCTTCAACATCCTGCACGGCCGCACGCCCGGCGACGGGGTGGATCTGGACCGCTTCGTCGACTGTGTGACCAGGCTGGATGCCGATATCCTGGCTCTCCAGGAGGTCGATTCCATTCAGGCGCGATCCGGGCTGGCCGACCTGACCGCGCTGGCGGCCGAAGCCATGGGCGCACGTAGTCACCGATTCGTCGCCGCGATCGCGGGCACCCCGGGGGCTACCTGGATGGCCGCGACAGGGGAGGAGCAACCGGGGACGGCCGCCTACGGCGTGGCGTTGTTGTCTCGCTATCCGGCATTGAACTGGCAGGTGTCGCGTCTGCCCCGGATTCCGTTCCGCTTTCCGTTGTATCTGCGTGAGCCCGGCAAGTTCATCGTTGTGCACGAAGAGCCCAGGGCGGCGGTGATCGGGCAGTTCGACACGCCGCTGGGCGAGATCACCGTGGTCAACACGCACCTGTCCTTCGTACCGGCGTGGAACCGCTTTCAGCTGCACCGGTTGATGCGCGACATCCGCGGGCTCCCAGCGCCGCGCATCCTCACCGGAGACCTCAACATGCCGGGCGGACCTGCACGCCGGTGGTCGCACCTGCGGCAGTTGGCCTCGGCGCCGACATTCCCTGCCGACAAACCCAGCCGCCAGCTCGACCATGTACTCACCGACGATCCCACGTTGACGGCATCGGCGTGCGAGACGCCCGCATTGCCCGTTTCCGATCATCGGCCGCTGGCAGTGCAACTGCAGCGCCGGGGTTCTAGGTGAGAAAGCGAGATACGTAGGGGGCGAAGCGCTCTCGCAGCTCCTCGGTGTCCAGCCCGAACATCTCCGCTGACGTGTGAACTCTCCCGTGCCTGCCTCGACGGTGGGTCTGCAGGTACCCGGTGATTGCCGATTGTGCTGCGTCGCCGAAGGGTTCGCCAGTGATCCGGTAGACGTCTCGGGCGACGGCTACTTCGTCGGCCATGAAGTCATCGAAGCGCACGTCGATCGATCGGGTGGCCGGAATGGTGTCCCGGTCGCGCGTGACGGCGCCCAGGAGTTTCTCGAGGCGATCTACCCACGCTGCCGCCAGGGCGGGCACGTCGACCCTGTCGCGATGCATGCGTTCGGAATAAGTGACCATCGTGATCATCGACAGTGCCACGGGTATCGGGTCCCGGTGAGTGAACACCACGGTGGCAGTGGGCATGACCTTGTTGAGAACCGCGAGCTGACCGAGGTGTTGCGGAGATTTGAGGACCCATCGCCCGCCCCCGCGAAGGAACTGCAGCGCTTTGAGCTGGGTGACCAGATATTGGTACGAGGACGTCTGATCCCGGCTCCAGTAGTAGTCGGTCCACCGCGGAACGTGCGCCAGTGTCTCCATCAACATCGTCGAGAAGTCGTTGGCCAGCAGCTGAATCTCTTCGTGCACATGGTCGGTCGTCATCTCGTGCATCAGGGGGAAATAGGGCATGAGCAGATCCATGGTCTGCACCGCGACGTCCATGCGGCCGATTCTCGGGTCCGGTTCGACGCCGATCTCGGCAGGTAGGGGAAACGGTTCGACGCTCTCCCAGTACGGCAGGCTGCGAAAGGTCGGCGCCGCGGCGAGCATGTTGTGCAGGTGTGTGGTCCCCGATCGCGGGAGGCCGGCGATCACGACCGGTGGGGCAAGCTCAATGTCGTCGATCTCGGGATGGCGCGTCAGCAGGTCGGTGAGAAGCAGACGGTTCTTCAGCCACTGCACGAGCTGGGCGTGGAAGTTCACGATTCCCGGTCCGTGCATCTCGATCTCCCGAAGCTCGGCCACGTAACGATCGAGCCGTTCGCGGTAGTCGTCGGGGCCGAAGTCGCTGAGGCCCGTCGCCTCGCTGGCTCGTGCGTGGAGCACGTCGGCGTCCAGCGGGCAGTCCGTGGCGAGTGAGGCCATCATCGCCCGGAGTTGTTGCGCCTCAGCGCTATAACGAGGTTCGGAAAGGTCGTCGAGGTAGATCGCCTCGTCTGCGGTGTCCGTCACAACGACTTATGTTACTCTCAGTATCGTAATGACGACAGAGATTGGGCGTCCCAGAAATCGGGCGATCGACGATGCGGTGCTGCGTGCGACGGTCGCGCTGCTCGGTGAGTCCTCATACGCCGAACTGTCGTTGGACGTGATCGCCGCACGGGCGGGCACCAGCAAGCCGGCGATCTATCGGCGGTGGCGCGGCAAGGCGCATCTTGTGCACGAAGCCGTCTTTCCGATCGATGCGACGACGACCCTTCCGGATACCGGATCGCTGGATGAGGATGTCCGCGAGATGATCAAGCGCACGTTGTCGGTGCTCAGCACGCCGGCGGCGCGCGCTGCTCTCCCGGGGCTCATCGGGGAGATGGCGTCGGATCCGACGTTGCACAACGCGTTACTGGAACGCTTCAGCGACATCCTCGTACGCGGCCTCAACGACTACCTGCAGGTTGCGATCCGGCGTGGTGACGTGCGCGACGGTGTGACCTCATCCGAACTCGCCGAGGCGCTTGCGGGAATGACGTTGCTGGCGTTGATCACTCGCGGCGCGGACGTGGACGACCTATGGATCGACCGAACTGCGAAGCTCATCACGAGAGGAATCAGTGCATGACCACCCATCAGGCCACCGACGCGTGGCGAGAACTGCTCGACACATTGCGCGGGCTCGACGAGTCCTTCATGGCGGGTCCCAAGGCGGTCACCGATGACCGCCACATCGCTGACGGGTACCGCATGATCGCGACCACGCTCGGTGTCGCACTCGACATCTACCTGTTCGCCGACCCCAGTCGACCGCGCTGGCTGGAGGTCAATTCGCCATTCCGTCCGGACCGGCGCTGGGGCGGTGACAACACCGACGCCATCTACTACATGTGCCCGGTCGACCCGGCCCGTCGCTATCGGATCACCGGCAATCGCGGTGACAGCGTGTACTTTTCGCTGACTGCATACAACGAACCGTCGCCCGGCGCCTGGTCGGACAGGATCGTCGCCATCCTGCGCGACGACGACCTCGACATCGACGAAAACGGAAACTTCTCCTTCGACTTCGGTCCGCAACCTGACGCCGCCGTGCTGATGACCCGCGATTATCAGGCCGACCCCCTGATGGGCCGCCCGGTCACATGGACCATCCAGGCGCTCGATCCCCCGGAACCGTTCCGGCACGGCGAGGCCGAAACCGCGGCGGCGCTGCGCGCCAGCGCCGCGTGGCTGCGGACGATGTTCGCGATCCTGCCGCTCTCCGTCGGAATCAAGAACGCCGAGGCCCACAATCTCGGACACGAAACGGCGATGTCCGCCAACGACTTCGCCGAGCCCTACCAGGTGCCCGACGCCAACTTCGGCTGGTCGGCACGGGACGCATGCTATGCCTACGGCAGCTTCGATCTCGCCGAGGGCGAGGCCCTGGTGATCACCCACCGCCCCCCGGCGTGCCGGTTCTGGAATCTCGTCGTCTGGAATCAATTCATGGCCGTCCCTGGGGTTTCCGACGCGCGCAGCTCAGTCAACGGCTCCACAGCTGTGTCCAACAGCGACGGCTCGGTGACGGTCGTGGTGTCGCGGGGGATGACGAGTCATCCGAATTCGCTCACGACTCTGGACTATCCCCGGGGGAATCTTGCATTCCGCTGGTTCCTCGCCGACGAGGTTCCCGCTCGGCCCGAGGTTAGCCTCGTCAAGATTTCAGAGGCGCCGACGACAGTGGCCTGACGCTCACCGTCCTGCCGCGATGTCGGTGAGGACGGCGGCGAGTGCGGCGGACCCTCTCGCCGCGCAAGCTCCGTATCGATGCACGTCGCTTTTCGCAAAGGACTTTGGTCCTTTCATCGGGTGACCGCTTCCCACTAATGCTGCGTCCGGCGCGGCGCTAACGTGAACCTGTCAGGCGGCCGACACCGCAGTCGTCGCCAGGATCGCCGAGGAGGCACCCGAGATGTCCACCCGACCAGCTCCCTTCGGAATCGTCGTCGGTGTCGACGGCTCGGCGGCATCGCGCGTCGCGGTTGACTGGGCCGCTCGCGATGCTGCGATGCGACGTATTCCACTGACCTTGGCGCACGTGCTGCCCAGTGCGCTGATGCAGGCCTGGATTCAGGCCCCACTTCCAGCGGCGTTCTTCGAGTACGAAAAGGAAGAGGCGGCACGGGTTGTCGCCGACGCGAGAAAGGTGGCCGAGGCGGCCGCCGAAGACGTCCCATTGACCATCACCGAGAAGGTGCTTTCCGGCCAGCCGGTGCCCACATTGGCCGATCTGTCCAGCAACGCGGAGCTGATCGTTGTCGGTAGCCGCGGGCTGGGGAAGTGGGAGCGACGTCTCCTCGGCTCGGTCAGTTTCGGCCTTGTGCAGCACGCCCACTGTCCCGTCGCGGTGATTCATGACGAAGATCCCTTGATCCCACACCCCTCGGAGGCGCCCGTCGTCGTCGGCGTGGACGGCTCGCCCGCCTCCGAGCTCGCCACGGCGATTGCCTTCGACCAGGCATCGCGACGCGGTGTGGAACTGATCGCCGTCCATACCTGGAGCGACGCCGGATACGAACTGCCCGACACCGGCTGGACCGAGATTCAACCCGAAGAAGAGATGCTTCTCGCCGAGCGGCTGGCCGGGTGGCAGGAACGCTATCCCGACGTGACGGTGAAGCGCGTCGTCTGTCGCGACCAGCCGGCGCGCCGTCTGCTCGCCGAAGCGGCCAAGGGGCAACTGCTGGTCGTCGGAAGCCACGGCCGGGGTGGATTCGCAGGCATGCTGCTCGGCTCGGTCGGCGCGCAGGTGGTGCAATCGGCGCGAGGGCCGGTGATCGTCGCGAGAAGGCCCTGATACTCGCCCTGGCGTCAGCGCGTAGTCAGCCGCCCGTAACGGCTGATGTGGTGATCCGTCGAACCGAACTCGAACTGCAGCGCGGTCAAGCGCTTGAAATAGTGGCCGATGGCGAGCTCCTCTGTCATGCCCATGCCTCCGTGCAGCTGCACCGCCTGCTGGCCGATGAATTGCGCGGCCCGCCCGACAGTCGCTTTGGCTGCCGACACCGCTCTCGCTCGCGTGGTCTCGTCTTCGTCGAGCTTGAGAATCGCTAGCAGCACGGCAGCGGCTGACTGCTCGACGTCCATGTACATGTCGACCATGCGGTGCTGCAGGACCTGAAAGCTTCCGATCGGCTGGCCGAACTGCCGGCGCTGTTTGCAGTACTCCACCGTGTCGGAGAGCACCTTCCGCATACATCCGACTGCTTCGGCGCTGATCGCCGCCGCGCCTTCGTCGCGTGCGCGGGCGAGAGAGGACCATGCGCCGCCTTCGGCACCGAGCAGCGCCGCGCCGGGCAGTCGGAGGCCCTCGAGCGTGATGTCCGACGCCCGACGGTCGTCGACGGTGCGGTAGTGGTGCATCTCGATATTCGCTGTCGCCGAATCGGTTTCGAGAAGGAAGAGCGAGATGCCCTCGGTGTCGGTGCGTTCTCCGGCGGTGCGTGCGGTGATGAGCACATGTGTGGCCAGCGGTGTGCTGGCCGAGACAATTTTCTCGCCGGTCAGAACCCAGTGGTCGCCGTCCCGGACGGCCTTGGTGGTGACGTCCTGCCAGAAATCTCCGGAGGTTGGTTCGGTGGCGGCAACCGACACGATCGCGGTTCCCGAGACGATCTGCTCCAGTAGGGCGCCGGCGACGTCGCCGCCGGCGCGGCGGAGCAGTCCGGCTGCCACAACGGCGGTGTCGACATAGGGTTCGACCACGAGGGCGTGGCCGAGCGCCTCGGTGATCAGCATCACCTCGACCGCGCCGCCACCGATGCCGCCGAACTCCTCGGGTACGGCGGCACCGAGGATGCCGAGTTCCTCAGCGAAGGCGCGCCAGATCTCGGGTTGCCACCCGGGCCCTGTTTTCGCTGCGGCGCGGCTCTTTTCGAGGCTGTAGCGGGTCGAGAGAAACCGCGTGAGGCCGTCGCGGAGCAGAGTCTGCTCGTCGGTGAGTGTGAAGTCCATTTACAGTCCCAAGGCGGCTTTGGCGAGGATGTTGCGCTGAATTTCGTTGCTGCCGGCGTAGATCGAGCCGGCTCGGTCGTTGAAGTACCGCAGCGGTGCGACGGCTTGCCACGGCTCGCCGCTGACGTAACCATCTGCAGGTGGCTCGAATTCGGCGATGGGCCCGCCGGGGAACGTCGCATGCGGCTGATATACGCGTCCGCGCGGTCCTGCCGTCTCCATCGCGAGTTCGGTGATGGCCTGGCTCAACTCGGTGCCGAGAACCTTGAGCATCGAGGCCTTGGCGCCGGGGTTGCCGCCGTCGGCGACAACTGCGAGCACCTGATACTCCAAAATCTCCAGCACTTCGGTGCGGATGCGCACACAGGCGAGCTTGTGCGCAAAAGTCGGTTCGTCGAGCAGCTTTCCGCCGCCGGGACTGGGTTGGTCGGCGGCGACGGTTGCGATGTTCTCGGCCATCACCTGCAGGGCGGGCGCGACTGCTCCGCCGCCGCGTTCGAATTCCAACAGGTATTTGGCCACCGTCCAGCCGTCGTCGATCTGGCCGATGACGTTGGCCTTGGGCACCCGGACCTCGTCGAAGAAGACCTGATTCTGCACCTCTTCGCCGGAGGTCATGACCAGCGGCCGGATTTCGATGCCCGGTGTGGACATGTCGATGAGAATGAAGGTTATGCCCCGTTGTTTCTTGTCCGAGCGGGTGGTGCGCACCAGCGCGAACATCCAGTTGGCTTCTCGGGCATGGGTGGTCCAGATCTTGCTCCCCGTGCAGACCAGATCCTCACCGTCGTCGCGGGCGGCCATGGTGAGCGCGGCCAGGTCCGAACCGGCCTCCGGTTCGGAGTAGCCCTGGCAAAAGAAGACCTCGCCGGTCAGAATTCGCGGCAAGAAGTAGTTCTTTTGCTCTTCGGTGCCGAACTTGATGATCGCGTGGGCAACCATCCTGATTCCCATCGGAGACAGGGAGGGCGCGCCGGCCAGCGTCGACTCGCGGCTGAAGATGTAGTGCTGGGTCAGGGTCCAGTCGCAGCCGCCGTGGGCGACCGGCCACGCGGGCGCCGCCCAGCCCTGCTCGTGCAGGATCCGCTGCCACTGCATGCTCGCGTCGTGGTCGGCGTAGACGCTGGTCATCAGACGTCCGGCGCGGCGCAGCTCGGGTGTCAGTTTGTCGTCGAGGAACGCCCGCACTTCGTCACGGAATGCAAGGTCGGTCGTAGACCACCCTAAATCCATCGACGTCTCCTTTCTGCTGAACGCTCCACACAGAGTAAACCTAGTTAGTTAAGTGGCGGGCGCGCCGGGTGGAATGGTGCCGCGCGGATCGGCCGATGTGAGGCGGGTCACGTCGTCGCCGGCTGGCTGCATGGCACACGAACGGCGTGCTGCCGCCGTTTCGGTGGTAGGTTGCGTCAGTTGCCACAGTCTGCGATGGCAAATCCCCTCGAAACCCATCGCGGCTGTGGCGACGCGGGCGCTGCATCGCGTTTTTGGTGACACATCTGCCATGGCATAGCCTTTATCGGCCGAGCAGCTCCGGTTTCGGCTAATACACAGCGCATAGCGAGGCGATCACCGTGTCCTGCGATCCCGACTGGGACGACGAAGTCGACGTGGTCTGCACCGACAGCGGTGTAGCCGGTCTGGCGACGGCGATCTCCGCGGTTGACGAAGACGGTGAGGTGTTTGTCGCCGAACTCGCGCCGGGCGGGCCGTCGGAGAGCCGGCGGCGCGGCTGGTTCGGGTTGTATGACGACGCCGCCACCGACGAGTACCTCGGGGAGCTCACGGCCGACATCGATCTCGCGGCGCTCGCGCAGTGTGACGCCGATGTGCCCGTCCGCCTCGCGGGTGAACTGGTGCCTCCCCGCCGCCGGCCCATTCCCGCCTTCGAGGGGTGGAGATTGCGGGAGTGGGCGGCACGGTGCATCCCGTCCCCGACGGGTTACCTCTACACCCAGGTGACCGACTGGACCTCCGCCACTGTGGATTTCGGGGATGAGGAGCTGCTCAAGGTCACCGAGATCGGCGAGACAACCATCGACCCGTCGCGGCCGAGCGGTTCGGTGCGTGACTGGCTTGCCGCAGAAGCGCTTGCGCGCCAAGTGAACCCGCACCCGGTGTCAAGTTTCGACGGTCTGGTTTTCGAAGAGGGCAAGGTGTGTGGCGCGAAGTTCTCGACGGGGTACGAGACCCGGATGATTCGCGCCCGCCACGGAGTTCTGATCTGCCGGAACGGAACTGATGCCGATCACGGCCTCGGCGGCCTTCTGCCGGGCGACGCGCCGCTGCGAGTCGCCCTCGTCGGGAAGGAAGCGAGTCGTTTCGGCCGAGTGGAACTGCTGACCTCTGATGCGGAGGTCGCCGCTGTGGCGCGACCGTCCCAGAGGCAAGCGGGCAGCGTCAGCCTTTCGAGAAGCTGACGGGGATACGCCCCTCCGCGAACAGAGATTCCATCGCGTCGCCAGGGATCGGGCGCGACAGCAGGAAACCCTGAGCTCGGTGGCAGCCGTGCCTGAGCAGGGTGAGCGCTGCGGCGTCGGTTTCCACCCCCTCGGCGACGAGCTCGAGGCCGAACGCCTCGGCGAGAGCGATGATCGCCCGAACGATCGCGAGATCGCCAGGGTCGGAGCCGAGTTCACGCACGAATCCCTTGTCGATCTTGAGGGTGTCAACCGGCAGTGACTTCAGGTGCGACAGTGCACTGTAGCCCGTGCCGAAGTCATCGATGGCGATCCGGACACCCGCTTGCTTGAGACCGTTGAGAGTTATGCGGGTCGCTTCTATGTCGTCCACCACGACGCTCTCGGTGATCTCCAGGCACACCGATCCGTGGTCGAGGCCGAATTCGTCGATGATGCTGGCGACTGTCTCCACGAAGCCGTCGGTGACCAGTTGCACCGGCGACACATTGATTCGCATGATGGCGTCCTTGCCGATGCCGCGTGATCGCCAACGCGCGAAATCCGCACACGCTGAGCGCATCACCCAGCGACCCAGTTCGCCGGCGAGATTGATGGACTCGGCGACGCTGATGAACGAATCGGGGGTGAGTAGTCCGCGGGTGGGATGCTGCCACCGAACCAGGGCTTCGGCGGCAAGGATGTCACCAGTGCGCATGTCGACTTCGGGAAGATAGTGCAGCAGCAGCGCACCGTTCTCGATCACGCTCTGCAGATGCAGCTCGATGTCGTTCCGGAAGTCGTTCTGCATCGACATGTCGTCGGTGAATACCGAGATCTTGTTCCCGCCGGAGCTTTTCGCCGCGAGCACAGCCTGGTCGGCGCGCTTGAGCAGGTCAGAGGTGGTGTCCTGTCCGGGGATGCCCAGCGCCACACCGATACTCACCGTGCGCGTCAGCATCTCCCCGTCGATGGACACGCGCTCACGCAGCGCCGATTGCAGTCGCTCGGCGAGCGCTGTGGCCGCGTCGCCATCCATGGGCTCGGTGGGCACGACGACGAACTCGTCTCCGCCCAGCCGTGCGATCAGCGTCGGGCATTCCGCGCCCCGCCGAAGTCGTTCGGCCAGCACACGAATGAACCAATCGCCCGCGGTGTGGCCGAGGTAGTCGTTGATGGCCTTGAGCCGGTCAAGGTCGAAGAACAGTGCCGAGACTGGCCCCGGCTGTCCATCGGCAAGTCTCTGGTCGAGGTGCGCCAGCAGGGCGCGGCGGT
>ERZ500977.229-NODE-229-length-10542-cov-7.285687_pt1 | contig 10542 bp, 10 predicted proteins | sample MGYA00248863_ERZ500977 | MGnify/ENA primary metagenome ERZ500977 (study PRJEB25958, sample SAMN03398581) | human skin metagenome | study: EMG produced TPA metagenomics assembly of the Human Skin Microbiome Metagenome (human skin metagenome) data set.
CCACCCTCGGCGGCGTCGCGCGGGAGGCGGGCGGCGCCGCAGCCCGGCGGACACGCGGCGCCCCGGTGGCGATCGCCGGGCAGACGCTGGCGCACCTCGCGCTCGCCCTGCCGGCATGGGCGCTCTACCTGATCGTCCTGCCGCGCTTCTACGGCTTCGCGGCCAGCCGCGACCTCTTCGCGCTCGTCGCCATCGCGGTCCCCTTCATCCTCGCGGCGAGCCTGATCGGCCAGATATTCGGCGGATTCTTTCGCCGACGCGAGACGGCCGTCGCGCTTCTGCTCGCCTTCGGCCTGCCGCTCTTCTTCCTTGCCGGGGTCGCCTGGCCGCCGGAGGCGATCCCGCCGGTGATCCGGGCGCTGGCGCAGGCAATCCCCTCGAGCGCCGGCATCAACGCCGTCCTGCACGTGAACCAGGCCGGTGCCTCGCTTGGCGAAGTCCGATCCGACTGGCTGCACCTCTGGCTGCTGGTCGCGGTCTATGCCGCGCTCGCCCTTGCAATTCCCCGGCTACGGCGGACGGAGGATGCCCATGCGTAGAGGCCTTGCGGCAATGGTCCTGATCGTGGCCGTGGGGGGAGGCTTTCTGCTCTGGCCCCGCCACCCGGTCCCGGAGCCGCGCATCGGGATGGTGCGCGACACGCAGGTGCGCCTTGCCCCGGAAATCAGCGGGCGGCTGGCGACGATCGGCGTGCAGCCGGGATCGCGTGTCGCGAAGGGCGACGTCATCGCCGAACTCGACGTTCCCGAGCTTGTCGCCCAACTCGGCGAGGCGCGCGCCGCCGCGGCCTCCGCCGCCGCCGACCGCGACCGTATCTTCGCGGGCGCCCGCCCGGAGGAGATCGCCGCCGCGGCCGAAGCGGTGAGCGCCGCCGAAGCGCAGCTCACCCTGGCCAAGCAGGTGCAGGCGCGGATCTCGGCCCTTGCGACGAACGACGTCGAGAGCCGGTCCCGGCTCGACGATGCGGATGCGACGGTGGCGAAGGCCAGCGCCGATCTCGCGCTGCGCCAGGCCGAGCTTGCGGTGGCCCAGGTCGGCCCCACGGCCGAGGAGCGCAACCTCGCCGACCGGCAGGTGGCGCTGGCGGAGGCGAAGGCCGCCGAGCTGGAGGCGCGCCTTGCCAAGGCCCGCATCCTCGCGCCCGCGGACGGGACGATCGGCACGCTGATCGCCGAGCCGGGCGAGATCATCGCCCCGGGGACCCCGGTCGCGACCCTCCTGCCCGACGGGTCCGGTTGGTTTGCCTTCACGGTTCGGGAAGATCACGCCACCGACATCGCCGTCGGGGCCGAGCTGACGGTGACGCCGGTGGCGGGGGAGCCGATCGCCGCACGCGTCGTCGAGCTGCGCCCGCTCGGCGACTTCGCCACCTGGCGGGCGGCCCGCGCGGTCGGCGACCATGATCTCAACAGCCTCCGCGTTCGTCTCGACCCGCTCGCCCCGGAACCGCTGGAGGCCGGCCGGACCGTGTTTCTTCCGCCGCCCGACGCCGCGGGAAGTGCGGCCGGCCCGACCTGACCGGCCCGAGGCGGCCTCCGCACGTGCTGCCGGCGCACTCCACTTGGCGCCGATTCTCAAATTACTTGACCGAAACCTAAAGCGCTCCGGTGGGAGCGGCGCTAGACCAGAGCAAGGCGAGATAGACACCTCGCCGGGGGAAACGCATCCGCAAGGGGCAAGAAAAGTGATCGCACACTTCGACTATACCGGGCGAACCGTATTCGTCGTCGGTGGGACGAGCGGCATCAATCTCGGAATTGCCAGGGCCTTCGCTGCGGCGGGCGCCAGGATCGGCGTGGCGAGTCGCAGGCAGGAAAAGGTCGATGCGGCGGTGGCCCTGCTCTCCGCCAGCCAGCCGGCCTTCGGCTACGCCTTCGACGTGCGCGACGCGGACGCGGTCGCGGCGGCACTGAGCGACTTTGCCGGCAAGGTCGGACCGATCGACGTGCTGGTCTCCGGGGCGGCCGGGAATTTCCCGGTCCATGCGGCCGACCTCAGCCCGAACGGCTTCAAGTCGGTGGTCGACATCGACCTGCTCGGGACCTTCCACGCAATGAAGGGCGCCTATCCGCACATGCGCCGGCCCGGAGGGAGCCTCATCAGCATTTCCGCCCCGCAGGCCCAGGTGGCGATGCCGCAACAGGTTCATGTCTGCGCCGCCAAGGCGGGCGTGGACATGGTCACACGCTGCCTGGCGATCGAGTGGGGCCCGGAGGGGCTGCGTGTGAACTCGGTGATCCCCGGACCGATCGACGGCACCGAGGGGATGGCCCGGCTGGCGCCGACGGCCGAGATGAAGGCGCGATCCGCGGCCGCGGTGCCGCTGCGGCGCCTGGGAACCCCCGACGACGTGGCGGCGGCCTGCCTGTTCCTCGGATCCGAGGCCGCCGGCTACGTCAACGGCGTCATCATGGCCGCCGACGGCGGCTGGATCCTGAATGGCGCTCCGATGGGCCTCGGCCCGTCCGAGAGCCATCGGGTCGGAGGTTCGGCGAAATGAGCGACCAGGCGAGCCTCTACGACCTGCGCGACGGCATTGCGACCGTCACGCTCAACCGTCCCGACCGGATGAACGGGCTCGACGCGACCATGCGGCAGGAGATCACCGCGTCGGTGGATCGTGCCGCGGCGGAGGCGCGCGTGCTCGTGCTGACGGGAGCCGGGCGCGGCTTCTGCTCCGGCCAGGATCTCGGCGCTGCCGCGAGCATCGCCGGCCCGGCCATGGAGCGGGTGCTTCGCGACGAATACGAACCGATGCTGAACGCGATCTACGATTGCCCGATCCCGACCATCGCGGCGGTCAACGGCACGGCGGCGGGGGCGGGCGCCAATCTCGCCCTCGCGGCGGACGTGGTGATCGCGGCGGAATCGGCGGTCTTCATCCAGGCCTTCACGCGGATCGGGCTGATCCCCGATGCCGGCGGGACCTACTGGCTGCCGCGCCAGATCGGCTTCGCCCGCGCCATGGGCGCCGTGCTGTTCGCCGAACCGGTCACCGCCCGGCAAGCGGCGGACTGGGGGATGATCTGGCAGGCGGTGCCGGATGCGGCCTTTGCCGAGACGGTTCAGGCCCGCGCCGCCCAGCTCGCCGCGGGACCCACCACCGCCTATCGCCTGGCCAAGCAGGCGCTGCGCGGCGGCCTGCAGAACCGGCTGGCCGAGCAACTCGCCCTCGAGGCGCAACTCCAAGGCGTCGCCGGCGCGACGCAAGACTTCCGGGAGGGCGTCGCCGCCTTCCTGGACAAACGGCCGGCCACCTACTCGGGCAGCTGATCCGGACCGATCCGACCCGAACGGGCCGATCGACAACAGGGGTATACCATGGACGGAAAGCTTCACGCTGCCGGCGCAGGCCGGCGGTACGGTCGGCCTGCGCCGCCCGCCTCGACGGAAAGGCGCGAGATCGCGGAGGCGTCGGCTGGCGCGCTCGATATCCGCGCGATGAGCCGGCAGTTCGAGGTCAGCTATCGGACCTTGCACTATTACGAGGAGCTCGAGCTCATCCGGCCGCTCCGCGACGGCAGGCGCCGCACCTATACGCGCCGCGATCGGCTGCGGCTGGCGCTGATCCTGAGCCTGCGCCGCTTCGGCTTCCTTCTCGAGGATATCCGGCAGTGGCTCGCGATCTGCGAGCGCGAGGGCGAGGCGCGCCAGCTCGAGGCATGGCGAACCATGGCCGGGGCGCAGATCGCGCGGCTCGAAGAGCAGAGCAGCAAGCTCGACGCGGCCATCATGGAGCTGCGCAGGCTGAGGGAAACCCAGGTGCCGCTCTTCGACGCCGAAGCGCCTTTCGCCGGACCGGTGGGGACGGGCACGAGCCGCCCGCGAGAGGGTGGGATGGGGGAACCCGAGACCGGAGACCGGGTCTGAGCAAGACGACGTCGCGTCAGTTCGCTACCTGACGTCCCGTGAGACCGTAGTGCGGCCACTGGACTGCGCGATCGTCGCCTGCCAGCTTCGCGGGCAAGCAACAAACTTGCGCGGGAGGGACGGAATTTGGCGGATCGTGTTGTGGGTGGTATCGCCGTAGGCGCGGCGATCGTGCTTTGCCCCGGTCTGGCCCTTGGCGCGGCGCTGGAGAATGCAGTGCCACAGCCGGTCAGGCTCCTCTACCAGCAGGGCACCTATGCCGAAATTGGCTTCGCGTATGTCGACCCCCATCAGAGCGGCGATGATGCGACCGACCCGAACACCGGCACGATGTTCTTCGGCAACACGGGCGACGTGTTCAATCCGCGGACGCACTTCACGGGCGCGCTGAAAGGCGACATCAACGAGCGCCTCTCCTATCTCCTGGCGATCGACCAGCCGTATGCGGTGGATACGGAATACGGGGCCGGAAGCTTCCCGGGAGGCTTCCCCTACCAGGGCACCACCGGCAAGCTCAACACCTATCAGCTGACCGGCGTGCTGGCCTACGACCTGACGGAGAACGTCAAGGGCTATGCCGGGCTTCGCGCGGAACGTCTCGACGCCAGCGCGAACATTCCCTTCGTTGCGAGCTATTCGATCGATACCAACGACGATTGGGGCTATGGCTATCTCGTCGGCGCGGCCTATGCCCGTCCGGAGATCGGACTGCGCGTCGCGCTCACCTACTTCTCCAAGATCGACCACTCGCTCGACAGCGACGAGGCCACCTCGGTCACGGGCGCGCAGGCGACGACGACCGACATCGACACGCCGCAGTCGGCCACGCTGGACTTTCAGACCGGCATCAATCCGAAGACTCTGGTCTTCGGTTCCGTGCGATGGACCGACTGGTCGGAATTCAGCATCAACCCGCCCGTCTACGTGCAGGTCTCCGGGCGACCGCTCGTCGACTACCAGGACGACTGGTGGACCTACACGCTCGGCGTCGGCCGCAAGCTCACCCCGGAGCTCGCCGGGTCGTTCTTCGTCGCCTACGAGCCTTCGGTCGGCGGCGTCATGACCTCGCTCGGGCCGTATGACGGACGAACGACCGCGACGGCCGCGCTCAGCTACGATATCGGCAAGTTCAACATCCTCGGCGCGCTGACCTACGGCGTCCTCGGCGACACGCACAACCTCCTCGACACCGACTTCAACGACGGCTCGGTATGGGGCGCCGCCCTGCGGGTCGGCTACACCTTCTGAACGCTGCGGCGCCGGCGCCCGACGCTGGCGCGCAGACTCAAAATTCGCTCGGCTGACACCAAGCGACCTCCCTGTCCACCTGCGACATTGACGGCATCGGGAAGGATATCCTGACCGTGCCGGCCCCGACGCATCGAACGCGGGCTCGGGCCGGGGTGACAGAACGCAGCAATGTCGGAGGAACACGAGATGACTGGAACGGACACCGCGATTCATGCGGTCGCGTCGGCAGCCCCTTCCGGGACCGAGCAGGCCGCGACGCTTCGCAGCCGGATCCCGGCCGCGATGGCGGATGGCGCCCGTGCCTACGTGAAGGGCCTGTCGGACCTCGCCCGCAGCCTTGGCGGCTTCGTCGCCGAGATCGGCAAGGAGAGCCGCGCGCATGTCGAGCAGAGCCTGAAGGCCCGGAACCTGCGGAGCTTCGGCGAACTCCAGCTCGCCTGGGCCCAGCACCGCGTCGAGACCTCGGCCACTCACGTCAAGGAGTTCGCCGATCTCGCCCGCGATCGTTCCGAGGCCGTGATCGAGCCCTTCACCGCCCTTCTCGAGGGCGGCAAGGCCGCGTGATCTTCTGGCCCGGGCCTCCCGCGGGAGGTCCGGCCGTTCCGGCTCAATCACACAAGCCCGGCAGCGGGCAGAGGGGAGAAACGTCGTGACCCATCCCTGGACCAGGACCTACGGACCGGACGTTCCGCTCGAAATCGACGCGGATGCCTTTCCTTCCACCGTGGCGCTCTTCGACGCCGCCGTCGCGCAATACGCGAAGAAGACGGCGTTCGAGTGTTTCGGCCAGACCATGACGTATGGCGAGATCGATCGCGCGTCGCGGGCGCTGGCGGCGTGGCTTCAGACGAGGCTCGGCATCGGGCGGGGCGATCGGGTGGCGCTCATGGTCCCGAACATCTTCGCCTTTCCGGTCGCGATGCTCGGCATCCACCGGGCCGGTGCGGCGCAGGTGAATGTCAATCCCCTCTATACGCCCCACGAGCTCGAGCATCAGTTGCAGGACGCCGGGGCGAAGACGATCATCATCTTCGGCGGTTCCACCGCGGCCCTGGCCGAGATCATCGACCGGACCCCCGTCGAGGCCGTCATCACCGTCGACCTCGGCGACGCGGCGGGGCTCGCGATCCCGTCGCCGGCGCCGGACCCCCGGCTCAAGGAATCGATCCCCCTGGCGCACGCTCTCGCCGAGGGCGCCCACATGACCCTCGATCCGGTGCCGCTCACTGGGAACGACACGCTCTTCTTCCAGTATACCGGTGGAACGACGGGCCTTTCGAAGGCTGCGGTCCTCACCCATCGCAACCTCGTCGCCAACACGGAGCAGTTCAAGGCGTTCATGCCCGAGGCCATCGAGCCCGGCGAGGAGGTGGTGGTGCTCGCGCTGCCGCTCTACCACATCTTCGGGCTGATGGTGATGCTCGCTTACCTGTCGGTGGGCGCCAAGGCGATCCTGATACCCAATCCGCGCGACACGAACGCCTTCGTCGACGCGATCAAGGATTCCCGGTTTTCCGTCATTCCCGGCGTCAACACATTGTTCCAGGCGCTGAGCGCCTGCGAGCGGTTCAAGGAGATCGACCTGTCGCGCTACAAGCTCGCCATTGGGGGCGGTGCGGCGGTGATCAAGGCGACCTCCGAGAAGTGGCGGGCGCTCACGGGACAGCATATCAAGGAGGGCTACGGGCTTTCCGAGACCTCGCCGGTGCTCTGCATCAATCCGATGTCGATCACCGCGTTCACCGAAACCTGCGGCCTCCCGATCCCGTCGACCGAAATCAAGCTGCTCGACGAGGCCGGCAACGAGGTGCCGGAGGGAAAGGCCGGCGAGATCTGCGCCCGCGGCCCTCAGATCATGAAGGAATACTGGAACAATCCGGCGGCGACCGCCGCGGCCTTCACGCCCGACGGCTTCTTCAGGACGGGCGATGTCGGTGTCTTCACCGCCGGCGGCTTCCTCAAGATCGTCGACCGCAAGAAGGACATGGTGATCGTGTCGGGCTTCAACGTCTACCCGAACGAGGTGGAGGCGGCGGTGACCGCCTGCCACAGGGTGGCGGAATGCGCCTGCATCGGCGTGCCCGACGCCAAGTCGGGGGAGGCGGTGCGCTGCTTCATCGCCAAGGCGCCATTCGCCGAACTGACCGCGGAGGAGGTGATCGCGCACTGCCGCAGGGAGCTCGCCCCCTACAAGGTTCCGAAGCAGATCGTGTTCCTGGACGAGCTGCCGAAGTCGAACGTCGGCAAGCTGCTGCGCCGCGAACTGCGCAACCTGGACTGAGGAGGAGAGGAACCATGGCTGCTCCTGCAGGCTACAGCACCCGGACGCTCCGGGACTTCATCGGCCAGGAATTCGAGAGCGCGGCGCCGATCGCGGTCGGTCAGGATCGGATCAACCTTTTCGCGGACGTCACCGGCGATCATCAGTGGATCCATGTCGACGTCGAACGCGCAAAGGCTCAGTCGCCATTCGGCGGACCCGTCGCGCACGGCTTTCTGACCCTGTCGCTCCTCGCGGCGGCCGTCGCCTCGGCGGGGGTGGTTCCCGAGGATGCGAAGGGCGTGATCAACTATGGCGTCGACCGCGTCCGGTTCATCGGCCCCGTCCCCGCCGGCGGCAAGGTGGTCGCGCGCTTCACCCTCCGAGACGTCGAGGACAAGGGCGAGGGCGGCCAGCTGCTGCGCGTCGCGGCGGCGCTGAGCACCGAGGGCTCGGACCGGCCGGCCGTGGTGGGCGACGTGCTCGCGCTGGTTCTGGGCTAGGGAGCGCAGCATGGCACGCAAGCGCATTGAATCCGCCGCTGATCTCGCGGTCTCGATGACACGGTTCTACGCGACCGCTCTCGGCCAGCCCGCCAAGGCGTTCAGCGAGAGCTTCACCGCGGGAAGCGAGATCCTTCGCAGCCTGGGGGGCTCGTCGCGGATCGAGCCGGAGAAGGGCGACAAGCGGTTCAAGGACCCGGTCTGGACCTCGAACCCCGCCTACAAGGTGATGATGGAGAGCTATCTCGCTTGGTCGGGGGCCGTGACGAAGTGGGTCGACGGCCTCGAGGTTCCCGCGCGGGACCGGCTGCGCGCCAAGCTGCTGACCGGCCTCGTGATCGACGCTCTGGCGCCGACGAATGCGCTCCTCACCAACCCGACGGCGATGAAGGCGACGCTCGATCGCGGCGGCAAGAATCTTGTCGCGGGCATGAAGAATTTCATGCACGACATGACCTCGAACAACGGGCTTCCGTCGATGGTCGACAAGTCCAAGTTCCGTCTCGGTGAAAATCTTGGCCTCTCCAAGGGCAAGGTCGTCTACGTCGAAGATCACCTGGAGCTCATCCAGTACGAGCCGCAGACCGCGGATGTCTGCAGGATCCCGGTCTTCATCGTTCCGCCACAGATCAACAAGTTCTACATCTGGGACCTCGCGCCGGGCCGCTCGCTCGTCGAGTATCTGGTCGCCCAGGGGCTTCAGGTCTTCGTGGTGAGCTGGCGCAACCCCGCCGCCGAACAACGCGACTGGGGTGTCGAGAGCTACGTGTCGGCGCTCGACCGCGCCACCGAGGCGGCCACCGAGATCTCCGGCTCGCCGACGATCAACGTGGTCGGCGCCTGCTCCGGCGGCATCACCTCGGCGCTTCTCCTGGCGCTGTGGGGCGCACGGGGGGTCGACCGGGCGGCCAGCTTCTCACTGTTCGTCGCGATCGTGGATGTTGCCGGCGGCAAGGACACGTCGATGGGCCTGTTCGCGAACATCGAGACCTTGGAACTCGCCAAGCTGTTCTCGCGCTCGAAGGGGCTTCTCGAAGGGCGTGATCTCGAACGCGCCTTTGCCTGGCTTCGTCCGAACGATTTGATCTGGGCCTACTGGGTCAACAACTACCTCCTCGGCCAGGAGCCGCCCGCCTTCGATATCCTCTACTGGAATGCCGACACGACCAATCTGCCCGCGGCATTGCACGGCGATCTGCTTTCCCTGCTGGAGGGGGGCGGAATGACCGCCGGGACTGGCCCGACCATTGCCGGCCAGAAGCTCGAGATGGGCCGGATCACCTGTGACACCTATGTGCTCGGCGGCGAGACCGATCACATCACGCCCTGGGACGGCTGCTATCTGACGACCAAGGGTCTCGGCGGCAACTGGCAGTTCGTTCTCAGCCAGTCGGGGCACATCCAGTCGCTGATCAATCCGCCGGGCAATTCCAAGGCCAGGTTCCTTACCAATGCCGCAAACCCGGCAACGGCCGAGGCATTCCTTGCCGGGGCGGAGAGCCACGGCGGCAGCTGGTGGCCGCACTGGGTCGAATGGCTGATCGCGCATTCCGGCGGGAAGGTGCAGGCGCCCGCGGCGCTCGGGTCGCGCAAGCACAGCCCGGTCGGCGATGCTCCGGGCACGTATGCGATGGAGGCCGCGTGATGGCTCCCGGGGCGGAAATCGGCACGGTCGAGATCGCCGGCCAGACGTTGCGATTCGCGCTGTTCGGCCCGCCGGAGGCCGGCCGCACGCTTCTCGTCTTCAACGGCATCGGTGCAAGCCTCGAGACCGTGGAGCCGTTCGCCCGCCACTTCCGCGACACGCGGATACTTACCTTCGACGTGCCGGGCGTGGGAGGCTCGCCGGCCCCGACGCTGCCATACCGCTTCACCTGGCTGTCGCGGCTGGCACATCGGCTGCTCGACCGGCTCGATATCGGCGCGGTCGACGTCTTCGGTGTCTCCTGGGGCGGGGCGCTTGCCCAGCAATTCGTGCATGACCACCCCGAACGCAGCCGGACGCTGACGCTGGCCGCCACGTCGGCCGGCTTCGTCATGGTGCCGGGGGATATCGCGGTGCTCTCGAAGCTCGCCACGCCGCGGCGCTACACCGACCCCGACTTCATGCTCAAGGTCGGGCCGGACATCTATGGCGGCGAGCTCCGGGTCGATCGGGCACGCCTCGTGGAGCATGCCGGCGCGATGCGGTCGAGCACGAAGCGCGGCTATCTCTATCAGCTGCTGGCCGGAGCGGGCTGGACCAGCTGGCTCTGGCTGCCGCGGCTGAAGCTCCCGGTCCTGATCATGATGGGAAGCGACGACCCGATCGTGCCGGCGGTCAACGGGCGGATCCTCGCGGGGCGCCTGCCGCAGGCCCGGCTTGAGATGGTCGATTGCGGCCACCTCTTCATCCTGACGCACCCGGAACAGTCGGCGGCGACCATTGAGATCTTCATGCACTCCGCCCCGACCACCCTCGCCGCCTGAGATGCGGCCCCGGCTGCGCCCTCGGGGCCGGCGCGCGGCTCATGCCTGCCGCGGCTGCGGCCAGGTCCGATCTGAACGGACTACCGAATGTAGGTCACGCTGACTGTCGATTGCACGCCGGAGGAGGCGCGGACTGTGGAGCGGCGTCGAACTTTGGCTCTGACTCAATCTCGGTGCAGCCGATCGGGT
>ERZ500977.230-NODE-230-length-10512-cov-6.416754_pt1 | contig 10512 bp, 7 predicted proteins | sample MGYA00248863_ERZ500977 | MGnify/ENA primary metagenome ERZ500977 (study PRJEB25958, sample SAMN03398581) | human skin metagenome | study: EMG produced TPA metagenomics assembly of the Human Skin Microbiome Metagenome (human skin metagenome) data set.
CCTCGCGCGTGCCGAGCTGCTTCACCACGGCGCGGGCAATGTCGCCGCCGAGGCTCGCCTGCGCCCGCGCCGTGGGGCGCGAGGGCGCCCGGGGCTCGGCAGCGGGCGGGGTCTCGTAGCGGGTGCCGGAGCCCGGCTTCGGCTGGCGCGCCGCCTCGGCCAGCATCTCTTCCGCCAGCGAAGCCTCGCGCGCGGCCTGTTCGGCCCGGGCCGCCAGCCGCTCGAAGGCGGATTCCCGGTCCAGCACCGTGTCGTACTTGCCCGCCACCGGCGAGGCGGCCAGCGTCTCCCGCCGCTCGACGTCCGTCACCGGGCCGAGCCGGCTCTCCGGCGGGCGGATCAGCGTCCGCTGCACCATCGCCGGCACACCCTTCGCCTCCAGCAGCGACACCACCGCCTCGCCGGTCCCGCATTCGCGGATCGCGGTCTCGGTGTCGAAGGCCGGGTTCGGCCGGAAGGTCTCGGCCGCCTGCTTGAGGGCCTTGGCATCCCGGGGGGTGAAGGCGCGGAGCGCGTGCTGGATCCGGTTGCCGAGCTGGGCGAGGACGTCGCCCGGCACGTCGTCGGGGTTCTGGGTGACGAAATAGACGCCGACCCCCTTGGAGCGGATCAGCCGGACCACCTGCACGATCTTTTCCTGCAGCGCCTTCGGGGCGTCGCCGAACAGCAGATGCGCCTCGTCGAAGAAGAAGACGAGCTTCGGCTTGTCCGGGTCCCCGACCTCGGGCAGCTGTTCGAACAGTTCGGACAGGAGCCAGAGCAGGAACATCGCATAGAGCCGCGGCGCCCGGATGAGCTTGTCGGACATGAGCACGTTGACGCGCCCGCGCCCGTCCGGCTCCACCGCCATGAGGTCCGACAGGGCGAGGGCCGGCTCGCCGAGGAAGGCCGCGGCGCCCTGGGTCTCCAGCACCAGCAGGGCGCGCTGGATCGCCCCGATCGAGGCCGGGGCGATGTTGCCATAGGTCCGGCCGACATCCTTCGCGTTCTCCGACAGCCAGACCAGCAGCGCCTGCAGGTCCTTGAGGTCGAGCAGCGCCAGCCCCTTCTCGTCGGCGACGCGGAAGGCGATGTTGAGCACGCCCTCCTGCACGTCGCTGAGTTCCATCATCCGCGCCAGCAGCAGCGGCCCCATCTCGGTGACGGTCGCGCGCACCGGGTGGCCGGCCTTTCCGAACAGATCCCAGAAGACGACCGGCGCGGCACGATAGGCATAGTCGGTCATCCCGATCTGCACCGCCCGCGCCTGCAGGGCCTCATGGGCTTTCGCGGACGGGTCTCCGGGGCGGGCGAGACCCGAGACATCGCCCTTGGCATCCTGCACAAAAACCGGGACGCCGGCCGCGGAAAATGCCTCCGCCAGGCCCTGAAGGGTTACGGTCTTGCCGGTTCCGGTGGCGCCCGCGATCAGCCCGTGCCGGTTGGCATAGCGGAGCAGGAGTTGCTGGGGGTCGGCATGGGTCGGCCCGCCGCCGCCCACGAAGATCGCATCGTCCGCCATGCTCGCCACCCGAAAGTCGTTGAAATCGAACCCGATCTTAACGGATGAGCCCTAGAGTGCAATGCATCCCTGATCTGCCAGGTCCAGGGATGCGCGACTTCCTCCCTGTTGGACTGGGCCGCGGAGCATGCCTCCGCGGCCATTTTTGTTCTGCCATTACTTTAGGCAGTTAAGCTACTTGCAAGGCGTACTTGACGTTAACTCTTATCCAACGTAGCGTCCGCTCCATAATGTTCGGCCCGTCCGACAGGGAAATCGCGCAAGCGGGGAAAAGGGTGCCTTCACGGCACCCTTTTCACCTTTCGGCCCGCACGTCGATCACGCGGTCCCGGAGGTCCAGATCGGGATGCACCCGCACCTCCGCAAATCCCGCCGCCCGGAACAGCGCCGCCACCGCCGCCCCCTGCGACGGCCCGATCTCGAAGAGCGCCCGCCCTCCGGGTGCCAGTACCGCCGCGAGGCAGGGCGCGATCCGCGCATAGGCTGCGAGGCCGTCCGCGCCGGGGGAGAGGGCGCCGAGCGGCTCCCAGCCGATCACCTCCGGCGCCAGGCCGGGCAATTCGTCGGCGGCAATGTAGGGCGGGTTGCAGACCACGAGGTCGAAGGGCCCGTCCACCCCGACGAGCCAGTCGCCCACCCGCAGCTCGGCCCGCGCCGCGAGCCCCAGCGCCGCGGCATTCGCGCCTGCCACGGCCAGGGCCGCCGGGCTCGCATCGATCCCGAGGCCCCGGGCCGCCGGCCATTCCGCCAGCAGGGTCAGCAGGATCGCCCCGCTTCCGGTGCCGAGGTCCAGAACGTGCTGCGCCGGCACCCCCTCCAGCGCCAGCGCCACCAGGCATTCCGTCTCCGGCCGGGGGTCGAGCACGTCACGGCTGACACGGAAGTCCCGGCCCCAGAACTGTCGCCGGCCGAGGATCTGCGCCACCGGCTGCCGGGCCAGCCGCGCCGCGATCATCCCGGCCAGCCGCGCGGCGGCGTCCGGGCCGAGCAGGGCGTCCGGCTCCAGCATCAGCCGGTCGGGGGGGGTGCCGACCGCCTCGGCCAGCAGCAGCCGGGCATCGCGGCCCGGGTCGGGAATGCCGCCCGCCTTCAGCCGCGCGAGGGTCTCGGCCAGAGCCTGCCGCCGGCGCGGTGCCGTCATGCCTCGGTGGCCGCCAGCCGGGCGGCCTGGTCGGCGGTCATGAGCGCCTCGACCACCTCGCCGAGGTCGCCCTGCATCACCTGCTCCAGCCGGTAGAGGGTCAGACCGATCCGGTGGTCGGTCAGGCGGCCCTGCGGGAAGTTGTAGGTGCGGATCCGCTCGGAGCGGTCGCCGCTGCCGACCTGGCCCTTGCGCTCGGCCGCCCGCGCCGCGTCGAGCCGCTGCCGCTCGAGGTCGTAGAGCCGGGCGCGGAGCACCAGCATGGCCCGGGCGCGGTTCTGGTGCTGGCTCTTCTCGGAACTCGTCACCACGATCCCGGTCGGCAGGTGGGTGATCCGGACCGCGCTGTCGGTGGTGTTGACATGCTGGCCGCCGGCGCCGGAGGCCCGCATGGTGTCGATGCGGATGTCCCCGGCCGGAATGTCGATGTCGACCTCCTCCGCCTCGGGCAGGACCGCGACCGTGGCCGCCGAGGTGTGGATGCGGCCGCTCCCCTCGGTGGCGGGGACGCGCTGCACCCGGTGGACGCCGCTCTCGAACTTGAGCCGGGCATAGACTCCGCTGCCCGAGACCTCGGCGACCAGCTCCTTCAGCCCGCCGAGCTCGGTCGTGGCGGTCTCGACCACCTCCCAGCGCCAGCCCTCGCGTTCGGCGAAGCGCTGGTACATCCGGGCGAGGTCCGCGGCGAAGAGCGCGGCCTCCTCGCCGCCGGTTCCGGGCCGGATCTCCAGCAGGGCGGAGCGGTCGTCGGCGACATCCTTCGGCAGCAGCGCCAGCCGGACGGCCTGTTCGGCCGCGGGCAGCTCGGTCCCGATCCGGGCGAGTTCCTCCTCGGCGAGGCCGCGCATCTCCGGGTCGGAGACCATCCGCTCGGCCTCGTCGGCCTCCGCGCGCAGCCGGCGCCAGGCCTCGATCGTGGCGACGACCGGCTTCAACCCGGCATATTCGCGGGAGATGGCGACGAGATCGGCCCCCGCTCCCTCGGACAGGCGCGCCTCCAGGAACTGGTAGCGCGCCAGGATCTGCTCGAGCCGTTCCTCGGGGACCATGTCGAACCGCCTGCCAAAACCGGAGCCCGCCTATCGCCCGAAGCGCGCCCCGCTGCAAGGGGGTGGGTCAGGGCCCGGGCCTCCCGTTCGTCCGGGCCGTCCCGGGAGGCGCTTGGTGGTGCCTCCCGCACGATACAGGCGACGGCGCGGCGAATGATCAGCGGAGGGGTCTGTCGGCGACGGGGGCGCGCAGCGGGAGAGGGGCGACCGGCACGGCATTCGCCTCTCGACCCCCATGACCTCGGTGCGCCGGCCTCCGGCGCCGGCCGCCTATTCGGCGGCGGTCGCTTCCGCCTCGGTGGTCGCCGCCTCGATCTCCGCGGCCCGCTTCTCGACCAGTTCGACGATGTGGTCGACCATGCGGGCATTGTCCATCTTGTGGTCCTGCTTGCCCGCCAGATAGACCATGCCCGACCCCGAGCCGCCGCCGGTGAAGCCCACGTCGGTCATCAGCGCCTCGCCCGGGCCGTTCACCACGCAGCCGATGATCGAGAGCGACATCGGCGTCTTGATGTGTTCCAGCCGCTTCTCCAGCGCCTCGACGGTGCGGATCACGTCGAATCCCTGCCGCGCGCAGGAGGGGCACGAGATGATGTTGACGCCGCGGTGGCGCAGCCCCAGCGCCTTCAGGATCTCGAAGCCGACGCGCACCTCCTCGACCGGATCGGCCGAGAGGCTGACGCGCAGCGTGTCGCCGATGCCCATCCAGAGCAGGTTGCCGAGCCCGATCGCCGATTTCACCGTGCCGGACATGAGCCCGCCGGCCTCGGTGATGCCGAGATGGATCGGCGCATCCGTCGCCTCGGCCAGCCCCTGATAGGCGGCGGCGGCGAGGAAGACGTCGGAGGCCTTCACGCTGATCTTGAACTCGTGGAAGTCGTTGTCCTGAAGGATGCGGATGTGGTCGAGGCCGCTCTCGATCATCGCCTCCGGGCAGGGCTCGCCATATTTCTCCAGCAGGTGCTTCTCGAGCGAGCCCGCGTTGACGCCGATGCGCATCGAACAGCCATGGTCGCGCGCGGCCTTGATGACCTCGCGCACGCGCTCGGGGCTGCCGATGTTGCCCGGGTTGATGCGCAGGCAGGCCGCGCCCGCCTCGGCCGCCTCGATGCCGCGGCGATAGTGGAAGTGGATGTCGGCCACGATCGGCACCGGGCTTTCGCGCACGATCTCGCGGAGCGCCCGGGACGAGGCCTCGTCGGGGACCGAGACCCGCACGATGTCGGCGCCGGCCTCGGCACAGGCCAGCACCTGCGCCACCGTGCCCGCCACGTCCGTGGTCAGGGTGTTCGTCATCGTCTGCACGCTGATCGGCGCACCGCCGCCCACCGGGACGGACCCGACATGGATGCGCCGGCTCTCCCGCCGGTCGATGTTGCGCCAGGGTCGGATCGCATTCAGGGACATGTCGCGTTCGCCGTGATTCCGCTCGGCCGCCGCCCGGGCGGCCCTCGCGGCGCACCATAGGGAAGGCGCGGGGGAAAGTCACGGGCGCCTCCCCGGGATGGCCTCCGGCGGCTCGGGCAAGGCGGCAGGGCCAGACTTTGCCGGACTCTCTCGCCCGGGAGCCATCGGCTTGGGCAAATCCTTTGCCATGTCCCTTGACAGCAGCGGCAATCCGGGTAGAAGGCGGCTCTTCCAGAATTCCGGCCCGGATTGACTGCGGGCGACCGCAAGGACAGAACATCATGGCGAAGCCGACCACCATCAAGATCCGGCTGAATTCCACGGCCGACACCGGGCACTTCTACGTGACGAAGAAGAACTCGCGTACCATGACCGAGAAGATGGTCGTGAAGAAGTACGACCCCGTCGCCCGCAAGCATGTCGAATACAAGGAAGGCAAGATCAAGTAATCTTTCCGCCGCACGAGGCTGGAGGGAAGGGCGGAGCATCGGCTCCGCCCTTTTTTATTCCGGGGATGGGCTGCGGGAGGCCGTCCCGCAGACTGGGGCACCTCTTTCCGGTTCGATTGCCGAAAGGTCGGAGGGCCTCTCATACGACTTCCAGGGGGAATGGTTCGGATCTCCCGGTCGACGTCCCGCACAAGGGCGCTGTCCCATCCGCGCCCCGATTACCCCGGTCGCAGAGCCTGCGCAGGACCCCTCGCCCTCCGCGCTCACGCGCTCCGGGCGACCAACCGGCGCGAGGCAAGGCCTCGCTTGTCGCCGGTTCGGGGCGTCCTTTGCGGCGGCGGCAAAGCCAGGTCCAGCCTTCGGGCCGGACCGGCAAGGGCGGCGGCTTCCGAAGGAGTCTGCTGGAAGTCGGGTCACTCCTCGCGCAGGGCCCGGCCGAGGTGGCGGGTGAAGGGTTCCAGGAAATAGTCGCCGGCGCGGCGCTCGCCGGTGCGGATCGCGACCTCGACCGGCATGCCGGCGGTCAGGACCACATCCCCATGGGCGGCGATGTCGGCCGGATCGATGGCGAGGCGCGCCTCGAAATAGGGGGTGCCGTCGCGCTCGTCCTCCAGCAGGTCGGGCGAGACGAAGATGACCTCGCCGGTCAGGACCGGGGTCTGGGCGCGCTTGTAGGCGGTCAGCTTCAGCCGCGCGGTGCGCCCGACATGGACGGTGTCGATCGCATCGGGCGGCAGGCGGGTCTCGACGATCAGGCGGTCCCCGTCGGGGACGATGTCCATGAGCGGCTGACCCGAGCCGATGATGGCGCCGGGCGTCACCGTGTGGATCTGCACGACGAGGCCGGCCTGCGGCGCAGTCAGCGCCGCGCGGGCGATCACGTCGCGGGCGGCGGCGGCCTGGCTCTCCAGTCCCTCCAGCATGCGGCGGATCTCCGTGCGGCGGCCGGCGATCTCGGCGGCGCGGGTGGCGCGCAGCGTGGCGGCGTCGGCCTCGGCGCGGGCGATGTCCTCGCGGGCGGCGGCGGCGAGGCCGCGGTTCTCGTCACGGTCGCCCTCAAGGAGCGCGATGGTTCGGTCGAGCTCGCGGAGCTTCTGCGCCGGGGCCGCGCCCTTCTCGATCAGGGTCGCGGTCGAGGCCCGCTCCTGTGCCCAGATGGCGAGCTGGCGCTCGGCGGCCCGGACCTGGCCCTCGGAGCCGTCGATCTGCGAGCGGAGCTGCTGGACCTGCGCCTGCAGCGCGGCGATCTGGCTGAGGTGGTTGCGCAGCCGCGCGTCGAAGAGCCGCGTCTCGGCGGTGATGCGGGCGGCGCGGTCGGGCGCCTCCGGGGCGGTCGCCGGGTCGAGGCGGTCGGCCCCGGCATCCTCGGCGGCAAGGCGCCAGCCCTCGAAGGCCATCGCATGCCGGTCGGCCTCGACCTGGGCGAGGCGGGCCTCGGTCTGGGTGGTGTCGAGGAGCGCCACGACCTGTCCGGCCGCCACCCGCTCGCCAGCCTTGACGGTGAGCTGCTTGAGGATGCCGCCCTCGAGGCTTTCCACCGTCTTGCGCTGGCTCTCGGCCAGGAGGACGCCATGGGTCACGACGGCCGCGTCGAGCCGCGCCCACATCGCCCAGCCGATGACGGTGGCGAAGAGCGCGACCGCGAGCAGGACCGCCGTCAGGAAGACCGGGCGATAGCTGAGTTCGGGGGCGTCGAGGTCGAATCCGGTCGGGGCGGTCATCGGCCGGCCTCCTTCGGCAGGGCGGCGGCGGGGCGCTCGCCCTCGGGCAGCGTCCGGCGCGTCGGGCCGAGGGCCGCCATGACGTCCTGCCGGTCGCCCATGTGGGTGACGACCCCGTCCTTCAGCACGATGAGCCGGTCGGCACGGTTGAGGATCGAGGTCCGCTGCGCCACGACGAAGACCACGGCGCCCCGGTTGCGCGCGGCTTCCATCGCGGTGATGAGCGCCGCCTCGCCCTCGGCGTCGAGCGCCGAATTCGGCTCGTCGAGGACGAGGAGCCGCGGGTCGCCGTAGAGGGCGCGAGCGAGCGCGATGCGCTGGCGCTGGCCGCCCGAGAGCCGCGCGCCGCCGCCCGAGAGCATCGTCTCGTAGCCCTGCGGCAGGCGGCCGATCAGGTCGTGGACGCCGGCGAGGCGGGCGGCGGCCACCACATCCGCCATGTCGCCCTCGCGGAAGCGGGCGATGTTCTCGCGCACCCGCCCGTCGAACAGCATCGGATCCTGCGGCAGATAGCCGACCGCCGCGCCGAAGCTGCCGCGCTCGTGGCCGAAGGTGCTCTGGCCGTCGAGGAAGATGCCGCCGGCCGAGGGCTGCCAGAGGCCGACGACGAGGCGGGCGAGCGTCGACTTGCCGGCGCCCGAGGGGCCGACGACGCCGACGAGTTCGCCCGCCTCGGCCCGGAAGCTGATGTTGCGCAGGAGCGGCGTGTCCTGCCCCTGCGGCACGTAGGAGAGGCGGTCGGCGACGAGGACGGCGCGCGAGACCGCGACCGGCGTGCGCGAGCGCGTGCTGGCGCCGCGGGCGAGGAGGTCGCGGGTCCGGGTCAGCGCCCCGAGCGCGTCGAGCCACTGCCGCCAGCCGTCGATCAGGTGCTCGTAGGGCTGCAGCAGCCGGGCGCTGATGACGGCCGAGGCGATGATCGTGCCCGGCGAGACCGCGCGTTCGATGACGAGGGTGGCGCCCGCGCAGACGACGGCGATCTGCAACCCGACCCGGATCATCCGGGCGGCGGCGGTCAGGCCCTTGGCGACGGCGCGGCCGGCCTCCATCTGGTGCAGCGCATGGCCCTGCGAGCGCCGCCAGCGGGTCGCGATCACCGGCAGCATGCCCATCGCGGTGATGACCTCGGCATTGCGGATCGCCGCCGCCGTCTCGGACTGGACGGTGCCCGAGGCGGCATTGGCGGCGGCCACCGGACGGCGGGCGAGGAGCTCGGTGGCGATCGCGGCCATGGCGAGCAGCAGCGCCCCGGTGAAGCCGATGATCCCGTAGACCGGATGCAGCAGGAAGAGGACCAGCAGGAACAGCGGCGTTAGCGCGAGGTCGGTCGGCAGGGCGATGGCCCCGCCGGCAATGAAGCTCCGCAGGTCGCCGAGGTCGCGCATGGCGCCGGCGGCACTGCCGACCCCCTGGCGCAGCGTGGTCTCGACCGCCGCCTCCAGGACGGGCTGGCCCAGCCGGGCGGCGGCGCGGGCGCCGAGGATGTTGAAGAGCCGCGCGCGCAGCACGTCGAGCACGGCCTGGAAGCCGAGCAGCACCGAGACGAGCAGCGTCAGGGCGACGAGCGTGTCGAGATTGCCCGAGGAGATCACGCGGTCGTAGATCTGGATCGTGTAGAGCGGCAGCGCCAGGTGCAGGACGTTCAGGAACAGCCCGATGACGGCGGCGGCGGCGGCGCCGCGGCCGAGGTCGCCCATGGCCGCGCGGAATTCCGGCGTGCTTTTCGTGCTCATGCGCGCCGCGCGAGCCGGGGCTCGTCCCTCCGGCGCGCGATGAGCCGCTCGAAGAGATCGGCATGCTGGCGCGCGGCGGTCGCCGGGCTCGTCGGTGGCCGGATGCCGGCGCGCAGGCGGTCCCAGAGCGCGGGCTCGCGGATCGCGCGGGCCATCGCCTCGGCGAGGCTCTCGGGATTGGAGACGTGGAAATGCATCCCGTCGATGCCGTCGCGGACCTTCTCGGCCATCCCGCCGATGTTGGAGGCGATGATCGGGCGGCCGTGGTGGAAGGCCTCCTGGATGACGACGGGCGCATTCTCCCACCAGGTCGACGGAACGATGGTCCAGTCCACCTCGCGCATGAGTGCGGGCAGGTCGGCGCTCTTGTAGGAGCCCATGAAGCGCAGGCGGCGGCCGGCGGCGCGGAACAGGTCCTTCACCGCGGCCTGGAATTCCTCGGGCTGGTGCTCGAGGTTGCCGCCGAAGATGTAGAGGATCGAGTCGCCCCAGACGTCGTTCGGAATGCGCGTGACCGCCTCGACCAGCACCTTGATGCCCTTGAACGGGTTGAGCTGGCCGAAATAGGCGAAGCGGTTGCGGCGCCCGCCGGGCGGCAGCGGCCGCGGCGGGGCGACCGGGCCGCCGTCGAGGCCGTTCTCGATCATGACGAGCTTCTCGCGCGGCATCCCCCAGTCCGCGAAGCGGGTCAGCAGGAAGCGCGAGGGCGAGACGAAGGCATCGACCTCGGCGAAGAAGCTCTTGATGAAGAGCTCGCGGCGCATGAGGTTCGCCGGCCCGATCTCGGGAAAGCAGACCCCGCATTCCGAGGCCGAGGCGCGCGAGCAGAGCGCGCCGGACTTCGCCTTGATCATCTGGCCGTGGTTGGCGCAGATCGGCAGGTATTCGTGCAGGGTGAAGACGATCGGCACGTCGCCGAGCGCGCGGCGGGCCGACCGGATCGCCTGGATGCCGAAGCCCATCATGTGGTGGAAATTGACGAGATCGGGTTTCAGGTCGGCGAGGAACCGCTCGAAATGGTCCATGAGCCCCTCGACATCCGTCGAGGCGAGGTTAAGCCAGTCATAGTCGTTCGACCAGTAGAGCGTCTCGTCCGGGCCCTGGCCGAGGGACATGAGCGGCGTCGCCCGGTGGCGGGCGACCGGCGGCCCGACGCCGGCCATGTAATGGGCATCCCAGTTCGCCGTCGCCTTCAGCCCCTCGAACAGGTTCCACGAGGCGACCTGCGCCCCGCCGATTGAGAAGGTCGGATGCGCATGGCTGAGGATCAGGGCTTTCACGGGCGGGCCTCCCTCGATGCGGCGGGCGCGGCACTGCGGCGCGCGATGAGCGCGGCGTCGATCTGGCGGATGACACGGGCGGCGGCGGTCGGGATCTCGGCGGCATGGTCGTCGAGGATCCAGAAGTCGACCGCGCCCGAGCACCAGCAGCCCCGGCCGCTCCGGACGAGCCGGTCGGCGAGGTCGAGATGGGCGAAGGCGTCGCCGAACAGGCGCCCGGCGAAGCCGCCG
>ERZ500977.231-NODE-231-length-10470-cov-4.878253_pt1 | contig 10470 bp, 8 predicted proteins | sample MGYA00248863_ERZ500977 | MGnify/ENA primary metagenome ERZ500977 (study PRJEB25958, sample SAMN03398581) | human skin metagenome | study: EMG produced TPA metagenomics assembly of the Human Skin Microbiome Metagenome (human skin metagenome) data set.
ATCTGTCGCGACGACGTCGCAACGGCGTCCGGTACCCGCCACACCGTCGAGGGCAGCACGTGCGTGCCGCAGGACGGCGACGGCGTCGTCAACTTCGACCACTTCGAGTCCGAGCCGTCGATGAAGTCGGTGCTGTCGTGGCAGCCGTCCACGTACGTGGCGCAGGCCGTGGTCGAAGGGAAGCCGCTGGCCATCTGGACGCCGTCCGGGGAGGCCGAGGATCTTGAGCCGCTGAAGCAGTACGGCTTCACGTTGGCGTCCTACCAGTCGCCTCTTGAGGCGCTGCCCACCACCGCGTTGCCTGCTGCCTCCGAGACCGCCGACATCGCAGCGTTGCCACCCAACCAGTACGGCTACGTCGTCGTCCAGACCGCCGGGGGCGACACCCAGTGCATCGTCGACACGACGTATGTGGGCTGTCAGACCGACGGGATGAACTGGGCGCAGCACGTCGACGGCAGCGGGCCCTACCACGGGGTGAGGATCAACGCCGACGGCACGGGTTCCTGGGTGGATGGCAATCTCGGCGCTGCGGCACCTACGACGCTGGGAAGCAAGACCTACCGCGCGCTCGGCTGGACGATCGCGCCGACGCCGTCGGGGATGCGTTTCACCAATGACGCGACGGGTCACGGCGCGGTGGTGAGCATCCAGAAGGTCGAGACTTTCTGACGCCGATGCGCGGGGCTTGCGGTGCGGCGACATCAGGCATCCAATGGCAACCATGCAGAAGGTGTCGATCGAAGCGCTGGCTCGTCAGCAGTTGTCGCAAGCGGCCACGAACGGTCGCAACGCGGCCGACACCGTGGTGGGTGGCCACGAGAAGGTGTTGCGCCAGACAGTGATCGGAATGCTCTCGGGCTCCGAGATGGGCGAGCATGAAAATCCGGGCGAGGCCACGCTCTACGTGCTCAAGGGGTCGGTCCGGTTGATCGCAGGTGACCAGGAGTGGGATGCCCGCACCGGTGACCTGCTGCTGTTGCCAGACACCCGGCACTCACTGCTCGCGCTCGCCGACTCCGCGCTGTTGCTGACCGTCGCCAAGGTCCCCTGACAGTCAACCTCCGACTCGTGACGGCGACACGACGTCGTCGTCGCGTTTGGCGTGCCTTCGGTTCACCACGATCCCCGCGGTCACGATGAACACGGCGGACACCACCGAGAGTGCGATGGCCTGCTGCTGGTCGGGATCGAACGCCATCAGGACCAGCACCACGACGATCAGCGCGATCACGGCGACCGTGAGATAAGGGAACAGCCACATGCGCACCGCAGGCCTCTCCCCCGAGGACCGCATCGTCCGTCCGAGCACGAACTGGCTGGCCGCGATGACGAGGTAGACGAACAACGCGACCGCGCCGCTGGTCGCCAGCAGATAGCCGAAGATCTTCTCCGGCAACAGATAATTGCCGATCACCGCCAGGAAGCCGACGACCATCGACGCCAGCACCGCGACCCACGGCACTCCGTTGCCGGTGAGCTTTCTGACGGCCTGGGGTGCGTCGCGCCTCTCAGCCAGTGAGAACAGCATCCGCGACGCGGTATAGAGCGCCGAGTTCAGGCACGAGGCCACCGCGGTAAGGATGACCAGGTCCATGATCAGCTTCGAACCCGGGATGCCGATCGCCTCCAGGGTGGACTGGTAAGAGCCGTCGGCGAGCTGGTCATAGGGCATTAGCGCGACGATCACGAAGATCGACCCGACGTAGAAGAGCGAGATCCGCCAGATCACCGAGTTCACCGCACGGGAGATGCCCGACGCCGGATTAGGCGACTCGGCAGCGGCGATGGTGACGATCTCGGTGCCCATGAACGAGAACATCGTCAGGAGCATGGCGGCGATGACCGCCCCGAAACCGTTGGGCATGAAGCCGTCCGGCTGCCACAGGTTGTGAATGCCGCTCACCTCGGAGTCGGGAATCAGCCCGAAGATCGCCGCAACGCCGATGCCGATGAACGCGATGATGGCGACGACTTTGATGAGCGCGAACCAGAATTCGAACTCCCCGTAGTTGCCGACGCTGACCAGGTTGGTGATGGTCAGCAGAAGTGTGACCGCGAGCGCCCAGACCCACTGCGCACCTCCGATGAGGTCGCTCAGGATCGCTGCGGCCGCGGTGGCCTCCACCGGGGTGACGAGCACCCAGAACCACCAGTACAACCACCCGATGGAGAAGCCTGCCCACCCGCCGAGCGCGCGGTCGGCGTAGACGGAGAACGACCCGGTGTCCGGGTTGGCGACTGCCATCTCCCCCAGCATCCGCATCACCAGGACCACCAGGGTGCCGGCCATGAGATAGGCCAGAATCACTGCCGGCCCGGCCTCTTCGATGGCGTTGGCAGAGCCGACGAACAGTCCCGCCCCGATGATCCCGGCGATCGAGATCATCGTGATGTGCCTGGGCTTCAGGCTCGTGCCGAGACCCTGCGTACCGTTTGCGGCGTTGTTGTCCATGCCTGCACCCCCTCGAAACAGGCTGTGCGAATTCCTACGGCGCGACACGCTCAAACCGGGTTTGACCGGGCTGCCTCCGGGCAACCATTCGTTCGATTCCGGCGGCACGGCGAACTGAGGTCCGGCGATGACGAACACCGAGCCCCCCGGGGGCGACACCGCGGTTCTTGCCGCGCGCCTGGCGCCGAGATGGCGACTGGTGCGCAAAGAGGGCGCCGCTGGACCGTTGCAGTTCTGGCGCGGAGTCGACACCTTGACATCTCGTCCGGTGGCACTAACCCTGCTCCTGCCGGGCGACGGCTTGGGACGGCACCAGGTCGACGAGATCCTCGAGCGCACCGCCCGGCTGGGCGCACTCCAAATGTCCGGGCTCGCAAGGATTGTCGACGGTTTCAAGATCGACGACATCGGCGTGGTGATCACGGAGTGGGTGCCCGGCGGGACACTGCGTGAGGTCAGCGACACGGAACCGACGGCAACCGCAACCGCAGCCGCCCTCAAATCACTGGTCGTCACCGCCGATGCGGCGCACCGGGCCGGCCTCGTCCTCGGCGTCGACCATCCAGACCGGGTCAGGATCAGTTCCGACGGTCGCGCTGTCCTCGCATTCCCCGCCCCGCTGCCGGGTGCGACGACCGCCGACGACCTCCGCGGCATCGGCGGTGTCTTCTATGCGCTGCTCGTCGACCGTTGGCCTCCCCAGCGCCACATGCCGGACGGATGGGTTCCTGCCGACCTCGAGGAAGCCGGCTGGCCACGCGAGCCCGCGGCCATCAAACCCGGCATCCCGTTCCTGATCTCGACTGCCGCAGCGGGTCTGCTGCGTCCCGATTCCGGGGTGGCCGACACGTCTGTCCTGTTGGCGTTGCTCAAACAGGTGGTGCCGAGCGGTCGGCCACACATTCGGCCCAACCCGCAGCCTGCCCGTCCCTCTGGTTCCTATGCGGTGTTCCACGCCCGCGACACCGCCGCACAGGCCAAGCAAGCGCGGCGGCACCTGACGTTCACGATGATCGCGGTCGCCGCCGCCGTCATCCTCGTGGCGGTCACCGGACTCGGCTCGACAGTCAACCAGGTGCTCGACGCCCACGACGATGTCGTCGCATTGGACGCGAACCAGTTGGGTCTGACACCGGGGCAGGACAAAGCCACCGGGCCCGCGAACCCCGCCAGTCCTCCGAAGGTTCTCAAGCAGGGAGCGGTCGACCCCGCCGTTACTCCGGTGCGCGCCACCGTGTTCTCCCCCGAGGGGCGGCCCGACAATCCGGAGAACGCGGGCAATGTCATCGACGGCGATATCGCGACGTCCTGGGCGACGGACCGCTACTACGACGCGAATCCGTTCCCGGTGTTCAAGCAGGGTCTTGGTCTGGTTCTCACACTTCCGGAGCCGACCAAAGTCGGCACCGTCGCAATCGAGGCCAAGACAGCGGGCACCGTCGTGCAGATCCGTACCGCACCGAACGATTCTCCGAAGGCCCTGTCGGAAACCACCGAACTGACTGCACCGACGCCGTTGCAGCCCGGCGCCAATCGCATCGCGCTGCGCGCCGCGGACAAGACCTCCACGGTGATTGTGTGGATCACCGCGCTGAGCGACCACCGGGCGGAAATCTCCGAGATCACGATCAACTCCCCCGCACTGGCCTGATATCCGGCCACGTCGCCACGCGTTGGCGCCAATTGCCAACTGCGGCACCGCACGGCCGTTAAGGTGCTCTGCGTGGGCAGGAACCTGTTAGCCAACGGCAGAGGGCGGTGGATGGCGGTCGGCGCCTCCCTCGTCATCTCCGGTGCGATGGTCTACGCCCAACAGACTCAGCCTGTAGCCCCGCCTCAGCCCGCGTCACCCGTCGCGGAAATGCCCGCATTCAACGCAGACCCGCCTCCAACGCCCGTGCCGACCGAAGCGGAGCTGCTTGCAGCAACCGCGCCTGCCGTGGATGCCCGGGTGTTCGATTTCGCGCTGCCCAAGGGCATCACCCCGGAGGGCGGACTGCAGGTCCACACCATCTGGGTCGCGCGCGCGATCAGTGCGATGTTCCCGGAGATCAAGACGATCGGCGGCTACCGGCAAGATCCGTTGAAGTGGCATCCCAACGGGTTGGCCATCGACGTGATGATTCCCGATCACAACAGCGAGGAAGGCATTGCGCTCGGCAACCAGATCGCCGGGTATGCACTGGCCAACGCGGAACGAATGGGTGTCATCCACGTGATCTGGCGGCAGGGTTTTTATCCCGGCATCGGCGCACCCAGCTGGACCGCCGACTACGGTTCGGAAACCTTGAACCATTTCGACCATGTGCACATCGCGACCGACGGTGGGGGTTATCCGACAGGCGACGAGACGTACTACATCGCTTCTATGCAGAAGTAGCGGCGATGTCGAGGACGATCCGGAACCTCGCTTTGCCGGACATCATTCGTTCGTAGGCTTTCGGAGCCTCGACGAATGGCATGGTCTCGACCATCGGCGTGATGCCCGCCGCGAGACTGAAGTTGAGGTTGTCCTCGTTTTCGATCGGTGACCCCGTCAGGCTCCCCACGATGCTGCGGCCGCCGAAGATCAGATCCGAGGTACCCACCGCGATCGGATCGGGCGCGGCACCGACCACCACGAGCTTGCCGCGGGGCCGCAGTCCTGCCAGCAACGGAGTCATCGACGAGCCGCTGGCAGCGGTGGCGATGACAGCTGCCGCTCCACCGAGGGCGTTCAGCGCGGCCGCCGGGTCTTCGGCCGCACCGTCGATATAGTGGTCGGCCCCGAGAGTAGTTGCCAGAGAAGCCTTTTCGTTACCCCGCGCGATGACTGCGATGCGGTGGCCGAGCTTCTTCGCATATTGAACACCGAGATGACCGAGGCCACCGAGCCCCTGGACGGCAACCAGGCTGCCCGGTGGGGCATCGGCGACTCTCAGCGCATTGAATGTCGTGATCCCGGCGCACAGCAGTGGGGCGACGGTCACGGGATCGAGGCCGGCGGGCACGCGGACCAGTCCGCTGGCGCGCGCATAGACCATCTCCGCGTAGCCTCCATCGACCGATGTCCCCGGCAGCGGCTGGTCGGTGCAGTTCACGTAATCGCCGCGCCTGCACCACTCGCACTGGCCGCAGGGCCCGCCGAGGAACCCCAGTCCCGCCCGGTCGCCGACGGCCCACCCGGTGACGCCTTCACCCACGGCATCGACGACTCCGACGACTTCGTGGCCCGGAACCAGCGGCGTCGCCGGGTCCGATCGCTGACCCTCGACGGCGAGAACGTCGCTGTGACACACCCCGCAGGTGAGCACCCGCAACCGCACCTGGCCCGGTGCGGGGTCGACGAGGTCCCGGTCTACGAGCTCGAAATGGCGCTGATCGGTGACCTGGAAGGCCCGGTATGTCGGCATACCTCAGAAGCTAGGTGCGGGACCGCCTCCGCGGCATTCCTGCTAGCACCCAAACTCAGACCGCGACAGCTGCTGCGCCACAGGCGAACAGCGCGCTCGACACGCGACCGTCGGTGCACGCCACCGCCACCAAGTCAGGCGTCGACGACTCCTCCGGCGGCCACGGGAACGTCGGCGTCGTCGGACGTTGCAGCGGGAAGATGCTGGCACCTTCCACGCCGGTGAGCCGGGCGACAATCTGAGCGACGATGTTGGTCGCGATGTAGGCGATGTCGCCGACGATGTCGACCGGAATGATGGCCAGCTGGGCGAGCGGGCTGATCAGGAAGATGTCCTGATCGGCGAGCGACTGCAACCCCGATGTGATGCCGTTGACGATGTTGTCCACGTAGTAGGGAATCGTCGCGACGATGGTGCGCACGCTGAGCGCGATATTGGTGCCGATGTCGGGATAGCCGTACATCGCGATCGCATCCTGCAGCGCCTTGCGCAGCAACGCGTCGTTATCACCGGGCAGCACTGTGCTGTCGTCGAGGTCGGTGAGCGAGACGCCGTCGGAGTCTTCGGCCGGCTGGTAACCGAACAGGTGCATCACCGTCGGGGTGACGTCGACGATCGAATATTTGAGGTTCACCCCACCCTCGGTGAAAAGCCCCGGGGAGTTGGCGATCACGAACGTCGAGGTCTCGTCCGGCGACTGGAAGCCGTGACCGAAGCCTTTTTGCGGCTGGTGGCCGTGATCGGTGACCATCATGATGGTCCACTGTTCACCGGTGAGGTCTTCCCAGTCGTCGACGGCCGCCATGATCAAGCCGAGGTTTTCGTCGAAGTTCGCCAGTGCTTCGAGGTATTCCGGTGAGTCGCCGCCGTACAGGTGGCCGTTCTCGTCGACACCGACGAAGTAGCTGAAGATCAGGTTGGCGACGTCGGCGCTGGCCGCGGCGATGGCCGCCTCGGTGTATTCGCCGACGAGGTCGTCGGCCTCCAGCCAGCGCGGATCGTTCTCCTGTTCTGGCACGTTGACGAGGTTGTCGACGCCGAGGCCGGACGCCGCGATGGCCGAGATGACGTTCCAGTTGGCGATCGACGTCGTCTCGATCGCGGAATTCAGGGTCTCGAGCTGAGTGAACACGGTCGGCCATTTGGAGTACGTCCACGGGGTGAAGACGTTGTTGATGACCCCTGTCTTCTCCCCCCACGCCCCGGTGAGGATGGACGACCAAGACGGGTTCGAGATGGTGGTATGCCCGACGATCGTCGATGCGGCGGTGGTGCTGCCTTGGATCAGCTTGAAGAAGTTCGTGGTGAGCTCGGGGTGCGCCAGCACCCGACTCAAGTTGGTGCCGTCGACACCGATGACCAGGACATTGGGTGTTCCGACGTCGAGCACCTCGGCCTGCTGTGTCGTGACGGCGGTGCGGCGCAGCGTGTTGCGTTCGAGCTCGTCACGGGCAGCGGCCAGCGACGCGAGGAGCGTCGAGCCTTGCAGCGGTGCGGCCGGCGACGGCTGCTCCGGGGCGGGCAGCGAGCTGACCCCGTCGGAGACCACCTTCGTCACGGTTGGCTTCTCGGTCGGCCCGGCGTCGGGCTCTGCTTCCTCCTCGTCGGTGACCGACTCCGCGGGTGCATCGTCGTCGCCGTCGGAGGAGGCCTCGGCCCGGCTCGCCTTCGTGGTACGACGGTGCGCGGAATCCTCGGCAGCCTCGTCGTCGGCGTCGTCAGCGGTCTCGTTGTCGTCGGCCGCGGTGTCCGAAGCAGCTGCGGAGTTGTCGGATGCAGACGAGTCGGAGTCATCCGAGGATGAGGCCGTCGAACTCGACGACGAAGCGCTCGATGATTCGCTCGATGACGAGGAATCCCCGGTGTCGGCGTATGCGACTCCTGATGCAGATGCGACAGCCCAACCGACACCCAGTGTCACTGCAAGCGCTCCGACGCGACCAATGTTGTTGGCGTAACTCATGGGTTTCCTTTCGACGAAGCACGACACAGGTGCGTCGACGGGGGTCGCCGCGTCGTGTGGGCTGATTGTGCTTCCCGTAAATTACGCCGCGGCGATCGTTCGCTGACCGCGATTCACCGAGTTGGTTGCCAGTCGCATGAATCTGCTGGCGATGCTGACCGTGACGCCGCCAGATCCAGCCGCCTCCTAAGGGGTGGCCTGCAGGGTCCGTATGACTTGTTGAAGCGGTTCTGGGACCGTGGACACCGCTCCCACATACGGGTGGGAAAGCTCGACCACGAGGAAGAGTTGAGCGCCGACGAGCGTTCCGATGATGGCCACCATGGCGAAGTGGTTGGCGGCCTTCTCCACGCCGTAGATGATGGCGCAGCCCAGCAGAAGGCCGCTCGTGACGAAGATGACGGCCCACAGTGACCATGGCGGACCGGTGTCGGTGCGCGCTTGCAGAATGCGCTCGGCGCGGTTCTTGCTGAGGTCGTTCAAGTTACTGAAAGAGGTTGACAGAAGCGTCTTTTGCGCATCAGTGTCGGGCGTTATCGCTTCATAGGCGGCGTAGAGCCGGTTCAGCGCTTGGTCCGCTGCCGGATAGGACCGGCCTTCGTTGATTTCGTCCCACTCGATGATGGCTGCCTGCTCGTACTCGAGCAGACTCAGTCGGATCCGTTCCCTGTCGGGCTGATTGAAAATGTGTGAGTCCCTGGCCAATTGCGCACCGGCGGTGCCTTCGGTGCGCACCAGGTCATCGGCGTGGCTTATCTGGCCCCACATCGCTGAGACTACGAAGCCGATGAAGAAGGCGAACACGAAACCGACGACCCCGAAGGCGAACTTGGTGACGTCGTTGTGTTCCTCGCCTCGGAGGTTGGGAAACCGGCGCCGCACCACGAGCTGGATGACGATGGCGGTGCCCGCCGTACCGGTGACCATCACGATCAGCAGCAGCCACGAGGGCACATGGGATACCAGCCACTGACTCAACGCTGCCCCCGTGTCGTCGCTGTGCCCGGCTCGCGCGGGCGCGGAGTTCCGACCTTAGGTGCCATGTCCGTCCAGTCAGCGGTGATTCGGCACTTTGGACGGTTAAATTGTCTCGGCGCCACATCGACCTGGTCGGTCGTGAACACCGACCCCGTAGTTGTGGTCTCTGGCCGGCAGGCCGCGGCACCTCCCCAAATACACAAAACCCGCTCCGAACTGGTCAGAGCGGGTTTTCGTGCGTCGGGCTGACAGTGTGCTGGTTCAGGACATCGGCGACAGATGTCTCGCGTCATTGGAGATAGATGTCTCGGGGCATTGGAGACAGTTCGGCTCGGCGTGATGCTCGGGGATGCCGCAACCCACGTCAAAGGCCCGTCTGGTCCTGACCGCGTTGTTCGTCGACCACCAGAGCCCAGCCGAAGTCTCGGCGCGTTACGGTGTGCACCGCAGCTGGGTGTACAAGCTCAAGGCCCGCTACGAGGCTGAGGGCCATGCTGCCCTCGAGCCCCGCTCGCGGCGACCGAAAACCTGCCCGGGCGCCACCGCACCGCACGTTGTCGAGCTGATCGTGCGTCTACGCAGCGAGCTGACCGCCGCCGGCCTCGATGCCGGACCCGACACCATCGCCTGGCACCTTCACCACCGCCACGGACACCGACTCTCCCGCTCGACGATCAGCCGACATCTGGTGGCCGCCGGCCTCATCACCCCGCAGCCCAAGAAGCGACCCAAGTCCTCCTACGTCCGGTTCCAGGCCGTAATGCCCAACCAGACTTGGCAATCAGACTTCACCCACTACCGACTCACCCGCCCTGACGGCCGACCCGGCGCCAGCGTGGAAATCATCAGCTGGCTCGACGACTGCACCCGCTACGCCCTGCACGTCAGCGCCCACCCCCGCATCACCACGCCGATCGTTGTTGCCACATTCCGCACAACCATTGCCCGCCAGGGAATCCCAGCCTCCACACTGACCGACAACGGCATGGTCTACACCGTGCGATTGGCCGGCGGCAAAGGCGGACGCAACAGCTTTGAAGCCGAACTGCGTCGACATCACATCGTCCAAAAGAACTCCCGCCCCAGCCACCCCACCACCTGCGGCAAAGTCGAAAGATTCCAACAGACCATGAAGAAATGGCTACACGCCCAACCCGGCCAACCGCACACGATCGCCGAGCTCCAAACCCTCATCGATAGCTTCTGCGACGAATACAACCACCGCCGACCACACCGGTCCCTGCCACACCGAGCCACCCCGGCCGCCCTCTACAACACGATGCCCAAAGCCACCCCCGGACCACCGTCTCACCCCGACGCCCACGACCGCATCCGACACGACACCGTCGACAAAGCAGGGTCGGTGACCCTGCGCCACAACAGCCGTCTACACCACATCGGCATCGGACGAATCCACGCCGGAACCTGCGTCATCCTGCTCGTCCACGACCTCCAGATACGGGTCGTCAACGCCGCCACCGGAGAGCTGCTCCGCGAACTGACCCTCGACCCAAACCGCGACTACCAACCCACCGGAGCACCCAAAGGACCCACCCGACAACCCCCGAAACGACAACAGCCGAACCTACAAACGTAGGTCCGGCTGTCGCCGATGTCCTGAGACATCACAAGGGTGCCCCCGGCAGGATTCGAACCTGCGACACCGGCTTTAGGAGAGCCTG
>ERZ500977.232-NODE-232-length-10463-cov-7.743563_pt1 | contig 10463 bp, 7 predicted proteins | sample MGYA00248863_ERZ500977 | MGnify/ENA primary metagenome ERZ500977 (study PRJEB25958, sample SAMN03398581) | human skin metagenome | study: EMG produced TPA metagenomics assembly of the Human Skin Microbiome Metagenome (human skin metagenome) data set.
GAGCGCCTCGGCGGCCGCGAGCCGCCCGGCGAGCAGGCCCATCGCCGCGCTCTCGACATAGCCCTCGACCCCAGTCACCTGCCCGGCGAAGCGCAGGCGCGGATCGGCCTTCAACCGCATGGTGGCATCGAGCAGGCGCGGTGAGTTCAGGAAGGTGTTGCGATGGATTCCCCCGAGCCGGGCGAAGGCGGCATTCTCCAGCCCCGGGATCCGGCGGAAGACCTCGGTCTGCGCGCCGTGCTTCATCTTGGTCTGGAAGCCGACGATGTTGTAGAGCGTGCCGAGCGCGTTGTCGCGGCGGAGCTGGACGACGGCATGGGGCTTGCGGTCCGGGGCATGGGGGTTCGTCAGCCCCACGGGCTTCAGAGGGCCGAAGCGCAGGGTCTCGCGGCCGCGCTCGGCCATGACCTCGATCGGCAGGCAGCCCTCGAAATACGGGGTGTCGCGCTCCCAGTCCTTGAACTCGGTCTTGTCGGCCGCCAGCAGCGCGTCGATGAAGCTCTCGTACTGGTCCCGGTCCATCGGGCAGTTCAGGTAGGCGGTGCGCTCCGCCTCGGTCTCGCCCTTGTCGTAGCGCGACTGGAACCAGGCCTTCGACAGGTCGATGCTTTCGAAATGCACGATGGGCGCGATCGCGTCGAAGAAGGCGAGCGCGCCTTCGTCGGTCAGCTCGCGGATGGCCCCGGCCAGGGCGGGCGAGGTCAGCGGCCCGGTGGCGACGATGACCGACTGCCAGCCGGCGGGCGGCAGGCCCGCCACCTCGGCGCGGTCGATGGTGACGAGCGGATGCGCCTCCAGCGCCGCGGTGACATCGGCGCTGAACGGACCCCGGTCCACGGCCAGCGCGCCGCCGGCAGGCAGGGCATGGCGGTCGGCGGCGCCGATCACCAGCCCCCCGGCCGCCCGCATCTCCCAGTGCAGCAGGCCGACCGCATTCTGCGCGTCGTCATCCGAGCGGAAGGAATTGGAGCAGACCATCTCGGCCAGCCCGTCGGTCTGGTGGGCGAAGGTGCCGACAACGGGCCGCATCTCGTGCAGGATGACCGGCACCCCGGCGGAGGCGAGCTGCCAGGCGGCCTCCGAGCCGGCCATGCCGCCGCCGATGACGTGGACTGGATCTGGGTTCATGGGCCGCATCTAGGCGAGACGGCCGGGAAAGGGAAGCGTCCGTGCCACGGGCGGGCACGGACGCTTGGCTGGGGTCAGGGTCAGGCGAGGGCGCGGCTTCCGCGCCGGGCATCGAGCGACAGGACGCCCGCCCCGATGCCAGCGATCGTCAGGAGCCCGCCGGCGATGGCAAGGTTCTTGTTGAACATCAGCGACTGCACGAAGGCCTGACCGGGCTCGGCGCTGAGCGACGGCAGGTAGTGGAAGAGAAGGCCGGCCACCAGCGTGAAGGCGGCAAGCGCGACGGCGGCGATGCGGGTCTGCCAGCCGACGAGAATCGCGAGGCCACCGAAGATCTCGAGCAGCATCGCGGGGACGGCGAAGATCCCGGGGAGGCCGCCGGAGGCGGTATAGGCCATCGCCCCGGGCAGGTCGACGAGCTTGGCGATGCCGGCGGAGACGAAGAAATAGGCGATCAGGATGCGCCCGGCGAGGGCGGCAACGGAGCCAAGGGAACTGGGCATGAGCTACGATCCGATTGCGGCGCAACACCATGCCGCGCCAATGCAACCGACTCTACCGCACCGCCAGATGGCGACAAATCCCGATCGCGTCGACTTATTGTTTCCGGAACGGGAACGGTTTTCCGGCCCCCCTCGCCGAAGATCCGATGCGCGAGGCGCCCGAGCGGCTGCTCCATCAGGATATAGCAGAGGCAGCCCGCGGTGGCCGTGACCGCGATGATGACCAGCGACAGCCCGAGGCCGGGCAGGGGCGCCGTCGCGGCGGCCGCCACCCCGGTCCGCTCCAGCACCTGGTCGAGCGCGGACAGGACCATCGGATGGATCAGGTAGAGCGAATACGAGGCATTGCCGAGCAGCAGCAGCAGCGGCAGCCGCGGCACCAGGCCCTGCCGCTCCAGTGAGATGATGCCATAGACGAAGGCCGCCGCCGGCAGGCCCCAGGTCAGCCCCTGCTGCGGGGCGCCGTCGAGCAGCCACAGCGCCGGCAGGATCACCGGCACCAACCCGAGTGCCAGCCCGCGGGGCATCAGCCGCCCGCGCCGGACAAGGATCCCGATCCCGGTGCCGAAGAGGAATTCGAGGAGCAGCGTCGAGGTGTAGAAGCGCGTCTGCACCTGATGCGGGTCGAAGATCCACCCCGCCAGGACGAGGCCGCCGAGCACCGCCGAGAGCGCCCAGGGCCGCCGCCGCTCGGGGAGCGCGAGGCAGGCAGCGAAGGCGACGTAGAAGAACATCTCGTAGTTCAGCGTCCATCCCGGGACCACGACCGGGAAGGGATAGTTCAGGACCGGGTGCATCCAGGGCACGAAGAGGTAGGAGGCGACCACATGGGGCAAGTCGAAGCTGCCCGACCGGACCACCTGCGGCACCCCGAGGATCAGCGCCACCATGACGGTGGTCACCAGCCAGTAGAGCGGCACGATTCGCAGGAGCCGCCGGCGGATGAATCCCCCCGGCGTCACGTCGCGACCCGCCGTCGTCCAGTACATGATGAAGCCGCTGATGACGAAGAAGATGTCGACGCCGGCCCCCAGCCAGTGGCCGGAATACCTGCCGGCATAATCGGTGCTGCCCATGTGGAAGAGCACCACCATCAGCGCCGCGAGCGCCCTGGCATACTGGATGGAATGAAGCGACATGCCGGCCCCCGGGCTCCTATCGGGGCCGACCCTGGCATGACCGCCTTAAGGGCGGTTGAATCAGCCGCGGCCGGGATGGGGCTGCGGCAGGGCCTGCGGGGCGGCCGCGGGCCGGGCCACGAGGGGGCGGGTCAGGCGGCCGAGCGGCTGCTCCACCAGCCGGTGGCAGGCGAGGCCCAGCCCGACCGAGACCGCGACGCCGGCAAGGGCGAAGCTGGAGCCCACCAGCCAGGGCGGGCCGTCAAACGCCCGCCGCCACGCCTGCGCCGTTGCCGAAAGGGCGAGCTGGTGCACGAGATAGATCGAATAGGACGCATTCCCGAGCAGCAGGGCAACCGGCAGGCCCCGCACCGGCCGCCACCGCTCCCACGAGACGGCCACGAAGACCACGGCCATCGCCGGGAGACCCATGAAGAGAAAGCGCGTCTCGGAAGTCGCGAAGCGTTGCAGGCCGACGAGGGCCACCACCGCCACCAGTGCGGCCAGCGGCAGGGCCCGCGGCGGAAGGACGCGGCCGGCCTCGAAGAGAACCCCGAGCCAGACGCCGAACAGGAATTCGAGCAGCAGCGTCGAGGTGTAGAAATCGGCGACGCGCGACTGCGGATCCACCAGCTGGCCAAGCAGCACCAGCAGCACCATGGCAAGGGAAACGAAGGCAAGCCGATGGGCGCGGGGCAGGAACAGGCCGAGCGCGAAGATGCCGTAGAAGAACATCTCGTAGTTCAGCGTCCAGCCCGGCGTGACCAGCGGCATCATGTAGCCCGTCACCGGATGCAGAACCGGGATGAAGAAGAAGGAGGCCACCGCATGGGGCAGCTCCAGCACGCCCGACTGCATCAGCCGCGGCGCCACCAGCAGCACGGCGACATAGACGGCCGACAGCGCCCAGTAGACGGGCACGACCCGGTGGATCCGCCGCCGCATGAAGTCGCCCGGCGACACATCGCCGGTGCGGGTCGTCCACCACATGATGAAGCCGCTGACGACGAAGAAGATGTCGACGCCGGAACTCAGCCACTCACCGGGCCATGCCCGCACCCCCATGCGTTCCAGCTGGGGATGAAGATGGAAAAGAACCACCATGAGCGCGGCAATGGCGCGAAGATACTGGATTGAGATGATCTGCACGGGCCAAGGGTAGCCACGAGCTGCCGGAGCGACAATCTTGCGGAAATCAACCGGCGGTCGTCCGCCGATCACGGCCATCCTCATGGCTTGCAGAGCGGCGCGGCGCAGGGCCACATGAGGGTTGGGCGGCGGCCGATCGGACGGCCCCCGGCCCGGGCGCCGTCTGCGCCTCGATCCGCCCGCCAGAGGCTGCCCGGAACTGCGGCGGCGGAGGGCCGGCGCAAGAAGCCCCGTCGGACAAAGCCGTCCGGGGCTCCAGACGGTCTCTCAGGCCTCGTCCTCGCCGGCCTCGGCGATCAGCGCCACCGAGACCACCCGCTCGTCCGACGCGGTGGAGAAGACACGCACGCCCCCCGCGCCACGCGAGCGGAAGGAGATGTCGGAAACCGGCACCCGGATCGACTGCCCCGCATCGGTTGCCAGCATGACCTGCGCATCGATCTCGACGGGGAAGAGCGCGGCGAGCGGCCCGCCCCGCATCGCCTTGTCCATCGCGGCCACGCCCTGCCCGCCGCGGCCGCGCACGGGATAGTCGTGGCTCGACGACAGCTTGCCGGCGCCCCGCTCGGTGATGGTCAGGATCAGGTCCTCGGCCTCGGACATCTCGACATAGCGCGCCTGGCCGAGCTCGAAGCTGCCCTCGCCCATCTCGTCGTCCTCGTCGGCCTCGACCTCCTCCTCCAGCGCCCCCGCGACGGCGCGCCGCATCTTGAGATAGGCCGCCCGCTCGTCCGGCGTCGCCTCGAAATGGCGGATGATCGCCATCGACACCACCTCGTCGTCCCCGCCGAGCCGGATGCCGCGCACGCCGGTGGAATCCCGGCCCTTGAACACCCGCACGTCCGTCGCCGGGAAGCGGATCGCCTTGCCAAGGCGCGTCGTCAGCATCACGTCGTCGTCCACCGAGCAGATGCGGGCGTTGATGAGCCGAATCCCCTCGGGCAGCTTCATCGCGATCTTGCCGTTGCGCATGACGTTGGTGAAGTCGTCGAGCGCATTGCGCCGCACGTCGCCGTCGGAGGTTGCGAACATGATCTGCAGGCTCGCCCATTCCGCCTCGGGAACGTCGACGGGCATGATCGCCGCGATCGACACGCCCTGCGGGATCGGCAGGATGTTGACGATCGCCTTGCCTCTCGCATTGCGCCCGCCGAGCGGCAGCCGCCAGGTCTTGAGCTTGTAGGCCATCCCGTCGGTCGTGAAGAACAGGAGCTGCGTGTGGGTGCTGGCCACGAAGAGGGTGGTGACGAAATCCTCGTCCTTCGTCGACATCCCCTGCGTGCCCTTGCCGCCCCGGCGCTGGGACCGGTATTCGGTGAGCGGGGTGCGCTTGATGTAGCCGCCGGCGGTGATCGTCACCACCATGTCCTCGCGCTCGATCAGGTCCTCGTCGTCGAGATCGCCCTCCCAGTCGATGACCTCGGACCGCCGCGGCACGGCGAACTGCGCCCGCACCTCGCGGAGCTCGTCCGAAATGATCTCCATGATCCGCGTGCGCGAGCGCAGGATGTCGAGATAGTCGGTGATGCGGCCCGCCAGCTCGGCCAGTTCGTCCGTCACTTCCTTGACGCCGAGCGCGGTCAGCCGCTGCAGCCGCAGGTCGAGGATGGCCCGGGCCTGCAGTTCGGACAGGTTGTAGGTCCCGTCCGCGTTCATCGTGTGCGTCGGGTCGTCGATCAGGCGGATGTAGGGGGCGATCTCCTCGGCCGGCCAGCGCCGGCTCATCAGCCGCTCCCGCGCCTCCGAGGGATCGGAGGAGGACCGGATCGTGACCACCACCTCGTCGACATTCGCGACCGCCACGGCCAGACCGCAGAGGACATGCGCCCGCTCCCGCGCCTTGCGCAGCTCGTAGGCGGTCCGCCGCGCCACGACCTCCTCGCGGAAGGTGATGAAATGCGTCAGGAAGTCGCGCAGCGTCAGCTGCTCGGGCCGGCCGCCGTTCAGCGCCAGCATGTTGCAGCCGAAGCTCGTCTGCAGCGGGGTGAAGCGGTAGAGCTGGTTCAGGACCACCTCGGCCGTCGCGTCGCGCTTCAGCTCGATGACGACGCGCACGCCGAAGCGGTCGCTCTCGTCCTGGACATGGGCGATGCCCTCGATCCTCTTGTCGCGGGCGAGCTCGGCGATGCGCTCGATCATCGTCGCCTTGTTCACCTGATAGGGGATCTCGGAGACGATGATGGCGGTGCGTCCGCCCCGCACCTCCTCGATGCGGGTCTTCGCCCGCAGGATCACCGAGCCGCGCCCCTCGTGATAGGCCTTGCGCGCGCCGGAGCGGCCGAGGATCGTCGCGCCGGTCGGGAAATCCGGGGCCGGGACATAGTCCATCAGCTCGGCGACGCCGAGGTCGGGATTGACGATCAGGGCCAGGGTCGCGTCGATGACCTCGCCGAGGTTGTGCGGCGGGATGTTCGTCGCCATGCCGACGGCGATGCCGCCGGCGCCATTGACCAGCATGTTCGGGAAGCGCGCCGGCAAGACCGTGGGCTCCAGGTCCTTGCCGTCGTAGTTCGGCTGGAAATCGACGGTGTCCTTGTCGATGTCGGCGAGCAGGTAGGTCGCCGGCTTCGCCATGCGCACCTCGGTATAGCGCATCGCCGCCGGGGCATCGCCGTCCATCGAGCCGAAGTTGCCCTGCCCGTCGAGCAGCGGCAGCGACATCGAGAAATCCTGCGCCATCCGCACCAGCGCGTCATAGATCGCGCCGTCGCCATGCGGATGATACTTGCCCATCACGTCGCCCACGGGCCGGGCGGACTTGCGATAGGGCTTGTCGTGGGTATTGCCGGTCTCGTGCATGGCGTAGAGGATGCGCCGGTGCACGGGCTTCAGCCCGTCGCGCAGGTCCGGGATCGCCCGGCTGACGATCACGCTCATCGCATAGTCGAGATACGACGTTCGCATCTCGGACTCGATCGCGACGACCGGTCCGTCATGGGGGTGGCGGGGGCCGGACGACTCCGGCCCAGTGCCGGTCTCGGGATCGTCTTCGGGGGTATCGGTCAAGGAAGCGGCCTTCACGCGGGCTCGGGATTTATACGTTTTGTCTAACCAGTCAGCCGCTCAACTGCAATGCGCCGCGCTGGAAAAGCCCCTGCAACGACTGTTTTTTCACGATTTGCCAGCCATTTCCGCCAAGGATGCGCGAAAATCCGGCCTGACGCCCCAGACGCACGAATTTACATGGCGTCAATTTCCAGCCGCCCGGACGCTGCCGGCCGGATTTGCAAAATGGCGCCGCACCCGTTACATCCGCAGGACCAACCCCGGAGATTCCACCTTGGACGGACAAGAGCCCAGCCGCCTGAACAGGGACGGCATCCGCATTCATACCCCTGAGGACTTCGAGGGGATGCGACGGGCTGGCCGGGTGGTGGCCGACATCCTCGACCGCATTGCCGACAAGGTCGCGCCCGGCGTCTCGACCGGGGCGCTCGATGCCGAAATCGAGGCGATGACGCTCGCCGCCGGGGCGACCTCGGCCACGATCGGCTACAAGGGCTACCGGCATGCCTCCTGCATCTCGGTCAACCATGTCGTCTGCCACGGCATCCCGGGCAACGTGATCCCGACCGGCAAGACCGAGAAGAAGCGGCAGAACGACCTGCTGCTCGACGGCGACATCCTCAACATCGACGTGACGGTGATCGTCGACGGCTGGTACGGGGATTCGAGCCGCATGTATGTCGCCGGGACGCCCAAGCCCTTTGCCTCCCGGCTGGTGGACATCACCCATGACTGCCTGATGGAGGGCATTGCCCGGGTGGCGCCCGGCAATACCTTCGGCGACATCGGCGCGGCCATCCAGCGGTATGCCGAGGCGCAGCGCTGCTCGGTCGTGCGCGACTTCTGCGGCCACGGCCTCGGCCGGGTGTTCCATGCGGCCCCGAACGTGCTCCATTACGGGCGCTGGGGCACCGGCCCGGTCCTTGAGCCGGGAATGTTCTTCACGATCGAGCCGATGATCAACCTCGGACGCCCGGAGACGAAGGTGCTCGAGGACGAATGGACGGCCGTGACCCGCGACCGCTCGCTCTCCGCGCAGTTCGAGCATTCGGTGGGTGTCACCGAGACCGGCTGCGAGATCTTCACCCTCTCCCCCGCCGGCCGCTTCCACCCCACCACGGCCGGCTAGGGGCCGGGGCCCGACCGGGCACGCCCGACGCGCCGCCGGCACCACCGCCGATCCGGCGACCGGACCGTGGACCCGGGGACGGCGCCTCCGTCCCCGGGTCCCTGCCTCAGTGGTTGTCGCGCGGGATGCCCATGGTCTGGGCAATGCGCTGGTATTTCACCGCATTCTCCAGAACCGCCCCGGTCTCCAGCTCGCCCACGAGGGTGCGCTGGATCTCCTGCCACGGCGTCTGGTTGGCCGGATACTGATACCCGCCCTCCGCATCGAGCGCCGCCCGGCGGCGGGCGATCTCCTCCTCCGGCAGCAGCAGGTCGAGCCGCCCGCCCTCGAGGTCGAGCCGGATCCGGTCGCCGGTCTCGATCAGCGCCAGCGTGCCGCCGCTCGCCGCCTCGGGCGAGGCGTTGAGGATCGAGGGGCTGCCGGAGGTGCCGGACTGGCGCCCGTCGCCGATGCAGACGAGGCTCGTCACCCCGCGCTTCAGCAGATAGTCGGGCGCGCGCATGTTCACGACCTCGGCCGCGCCCGGATAGCCCTTGGGGCCGGCGCCGCGCATGAACAGCATGGTGTTCTCGTCGATCCCGAGCGCGGGATCGTCGATCCGGTGGTGGTAGTCCTCCGGCCCGTCGAACACCACCGCCCGGCCCTCGAAGACGCCCGGATGCGCGGGGTTCGACAGATAGCGCTCGCGGAATTCCGGGCTCACCACGCTCATCTTCATCACCGCGGAATGGAAGATGTTGCCGGTCAGCACCCGGAAGCCCGCCCGCTCCTTCAACGGCCGGTCGAAGGGACGGATGACGTTCTCGTCGACGATGACGGCCCCGCGATAGGCCTCGCCCACCGTCTTGCCGCTGACGGTCATCGCCCCCTCGTCGATCATCCCCTGACCGATCAGCTGGCCGAAGACCGCCGGAACCCCGCCGGCGTGGTAGTAGTCCTCGCCCAGATAATCCCCCGCCGGCTGCAGGTTCACCAGCAGCGGCACGGATTCGCCATGGGTCTGCCAGTCCTCGATGCTGAGCTCCACGCCGAGGTGGCGGGCGATGGCGTTCAGGTGGATCGGGGCGTTGGACGAGCCGCCGATCGCCGAATTGATCTTGATCGCGTTCAGGAAGGCCGCCCGTGTCATGATGTCCGACGGCTTCAGGTCCTCGCGCACGATCTCGACGGCGCGCTTGCCGGTGCGGAAGGCCATCTCCTGCCGGTCGCGGTAGGGGGCCGGGATCGCCGCCGAGCCGGGCAGCTGCATGCCGAGCGCCTCGGCAAGGCTGTTCATCGTCGTCGCCGTGCCCATGGTGTTGCAATAGCCGGTCGAGGGCGCCGAGGAGGCCACGAGGTCGATGAAGCCGGCATAGTCGATCTCGCCGCGGGCCATCATCTCGCGCGCGCGCCAGACGACGGTGCCGGAGCCGGTGCGCTCGCCCCGGAACCAGCCGTTCAGCATCGGCCCGACCGACAGCGCGATCGCCGGAATGTTGACGGTGGCCGCCGCCATCAGGAGCGCCGGCGTCGTCTTGTCGCAGCCGATCGTCAGGATGACGCCGTCGATCGGATAGCCGTAGAGCGTCTCGACGAGGCCGAGATAGGCGAGGTTGCGGTCGAGGCCGGCGGTCGGGCGCTTGCCGGTCTCCTGGATCGGATGGACCGGGAATTCCACGGCGATGCCGCCCGCCTCGCGGATGCCCTCGCGCAGCCGGGTCGCCAGTTCCAGGTGGTGCCGGTTGCAGGGCGACAGGTCGGAGCCGGTCTGGGCGATGCCGATGATCGGCCGGTCGGACTGCAGCTCCTCGCGGGCCAGCCCGAAATTCATGTAGCGTTCGAGGTAGAGCGCCGTCATGTCCGGGTTGCCCGGATTGTCGAACCAGGCGCGCGACCGCAGCTTGGACGGATTGGCTGGCACGTTTGTCATACTTTCCTCCCTGAGCCGCCAGATATGCGGCCCCCGGGCCGTCTTGGCAACAGCCCTGTTACCGGTCGCATCCGGCGGATCGGCCCGGCACCGGCCCGCCCGCCAGATCCTCCAGGATCGGGCAGTCCGGCCGCGTGTCACCGTGGCAGGAGCCGGCGAGATGCGCCAGCGTGCGGGCCATCTCCTCCAGCGCCGCGATTTTGCCGCGGAGTTCCGCGACATGCGCCTCGGCGATCGCCTTCACCTCGGCGCTCGCCCGGCCCTTGTCGCGCCAGAGCCGCACCAGCGCATCGACCCGCGCCAGCGGGAAGCCGAGGTCCCGCGCCCGGCGGATGAAGGCGAGGGTGTGCACGTCCCGCGCGTCATAGACCCGATAGCCGCTCTCCGTGCGCCGTGCCGGGGGCACGAGGCCGATGCTCTCGTAATAGCGGATCATCTTCGCCGAGACGCCCGAGGCGGCGGCGGCCTGCCCGATGTTCATGCCGGCACCTCCTGCGCGGCCGGCGCGGCGGCGGCCGGGC
>ERZ500977.233-NODE-233-length-10376-cov-7.173820_pt1 | contig 10376 bp, 5 predicted proteins | sample MGYA00248863_ERZ500977 | MGnify/ENA primary metagenome ERZ500977 (study PRJEB25958, sample SAMN03398581) | human skin metagenome | study: EMG produced TPA metagenomics assembly of the Human Skin Microbiome Metagenome (human skin metagenome) data set.
GAGATTGAGGAGCCCCGCCGTCAGCCGGCGCGGGTCGAGCTCGAGATTGTCGTGGCTCAGGATGGCGCCCGGGCGGTCGAAGCCCCAGTCCTCCCGGAGCGTGCGCGCGTCGAGGTAGCGCGCCGCGATCCCGGCAGCGGCCCGGGCAGCGGCCTCGTCCCGGAGCGCGTCGCCGTCCATCAGGTCGCCGGCGAGATAGAGCGAGGGGCGCGGCACCATCCGGGCGCGCAGGCCGAGCTGCTCCACCCGCGCCTTCAGATTTGCGACCGCGAGCCGCGAGCGGATCCAGGCGCGCTCCGCCCTTTCGCGGCCGATCTGCGCGGTGAGACGGGTCAGCGGCTGGTCGATCTCGAACTGGACGAGGGCCGTCGTCGCCGGGGTCGAGCCCTGCATCGGGCCCCGGCGGTCGATCATCACGACCTTGCGCCCGGCGGCGGTCAGCGCCTCGGCCAGCATCGCGCCCGAGATGCCCATGCCCACCACCAGCACCTCGGCGCGCAGGTCGCTCGCGAGGGTCGAGGTTCCCACGCGCGGCGCCCGGTAGGCCATCCAGACCGGACGGCCGCTGCGCAGGTCGAGTTGCCGGGTCATGCCCGACGGCCTCGCGGTTCAGCCAAGCTCCACCAGCAGGTCCTTGGCATCCACCTGCGAGCCGGGGCTGACATGGAGGGCCTTCACCGTTCCCGCCTTGTCGGCATAGAGGCCGGTCTCCATCTTCATCGCCTCGATGGTCAGCATCAGGTCGCCCGGGCTGACCGGCTGCCCCTCGCGCACCGCCACGCTGGCGATGATACCGGGCATGGGCGCGGCGACATGGGCGGGATTGCCCGGCTCGGCCTTCGGCCGCTTGGGCGCCGCGGCCTGTGCGGCCCGGTTCGGCACGCGCGCGGCCCGTGGCTGACCATTCAGCTCGAAGAAGACGCGGACATCGCCCTCCTCGTTGGTCTCGCCCACCGCCTGCAGGCGGACCTCGATGGTCTTGCCCGGGTCGATCTCGACCGAAATCTCCTCGCCGGGCTCCATCCCGTAGAAATAGGCGCGGGTCGGCAGCGTGCGCACCGGGCCGTATTCCTGGTGGCGGTGCAGATAGTCGGTGAAGACCTTCGGATACATGAGATAGCCGCAGAAGTCCTCGTTATCGACCGGGGTCTCGCCGGCCTCCTTCTGGAGCTTCTCGCGCAGGGCGCCGAGATCGGCCGGGGCCATGTTGTCGCCGGGCCGCGTCGTGCTGGCGGGCTCGCCCTTCAGCACCTTCTTCTGCAGCGCCGCCGGCCAGCCGCCCGGGGGCTGGCCGAGGTTGCCCTTCATCATGTCGACGACGCTCTCGGGGAAGGCCACGTCGACGGCCGGATCCTCGACCTGCGACCGGGTCAGGCCCTGGGCCACCATCATCAGCGCCATGTCGCCGACGACCTTGGACGAGGGCGTCACCTTCACGATGTCGCCGAACATCTGGTTCACCTCGGCATACATGTGCGCGACCTCGTGCCAGCGCTCCTCCAGCCCCATGCTCCGGGCCTGCGCCTTGAGGTTGGTGAACTGCCCGCCCGGCATCTCGTGGAGATAGACCTCGGAGGCCGGCGCCTTCAGCCCGGCCTCGAAGGCGGTGTACTGGTTGCGCACCGCCTCCCAGTATTCCGACAGCTGGCGGATCGCCTCGACGTCGAGGCCGGTGTCGCGGTCGGTGTGCTTCAGCGCCTCGACGATCGAGCCGAGGCAGGGCTGGGAGGTGCCGCCCGAGAAGGCATCCATCGCGGCATCGACGGCATCGACCCCGGCATCGGAGGCGGCGAGGATCGTCGCCGCGGCCACGCCGCTCGTGTCATGGGTGTGGAAGTGGACCGGCAGGCCGACCTCCTCCTTCAGGGCCTTGATGAGCACCCGGGCCGCGGCGGGCTTCAGGAGACCCGCCATGTCCTTGAGGCCGAGCACATGGGCGCCGGCGGCCTGAAGCTCCTTGGCCATCGCGACATAGTATTTCAGGTCGTACTTCGCCCGGTCCGGATCGAAGATGTCGCCGGTATAGCAGATCGCCGCCTCGCAGATCTTGTTCTCGGCGATCACCGCGTCCATGGCGACGCGCATGTTCTCGACCCAGTTGAGGCTGTCGAACACGCGGAAGACGTCCACCCCGGACTGCGCCGCCTGCGAGACGAAGGCCTGGACGACGTTGTCCGGATAGTTGGTGTAGCCGACGCCGTTCGAGGCGCGCAGCAGCATCTGCGTCATCAGGTTCGGCATCCGCGTGCGCAGGTCGCGCAGCCGCTGCCACGGGCATTCCTGCAGGAAGCGGTAGGCGACGTCGAAGGTCGCGCCGCCCCAGCATTCGACGCTGAAGAGCTGCGGCAGCATCTGGGCATAGGCCGGGGCGACGCGGATCATGTCGTAGGACCGCATCCGCGTGGCGAGCAGGCTCTGGTGGCCGTCGCGCATCGTCGTGTCGGTCAGCAGCAGCGCGCGCTGGTCCAGCATCCACTGCGCGACCGCCTCGGGGCCCTTTTCCTCCAGGAGCTGCCGGAGGCCGGGCAGGGGGGGCTCGGTCGAGACGACCGGCGGCTTCGGCAGCCGCGCCTCGGCCGGCGGCCGCGTCCGTCCTGCCGTCTCCGGATGGCCGTTCACGGTGATGTCGGCCAGATAGTTCAGGATCTTCGTCGCCCGGTCGCGACGCGCGACGAAATGGAAGAGCTCGGGCGTCGTGTCGATGAACTTCGTCGTGTAGCTCAGGTCGAGGAAGGTCGGGTGGCGCAGCAGGTTCTCGACGAAGGCGATGTTGGTCGAGACGCCGCGGATGCGGAACTCGCGCAGTGCCCGGTCGAGCCGCTTGATCGCCATTTCCGGCGTCGGCGCCCAGGCCGTCACCTTCTCCAGCAGGCTGTCGTAGTAGCGGGTGATGACCGCGCCGGAATAGGCCGTGCCGCCGTCGAGGCGGATGCCGTGGCCGGTGGCGCCGCGATAGGCCGTGATCCGGCCATAGTCGGGGATGAAGTTGTTCTGCGGATCCTCGGTGGTGATCCGGCACTGGATGGCATGGCCGTTCAGGACCACGTCCGCCTGGCTCGCCTTGCCGGTGGCCTCGGCGATCGAGGCCCCCTCCTCGATCAGGATCTGGGCGCGGACGATGTCGATGCCCGTCACCTCCTCGGTCACGGTATGCTCGACCTGCACGCGGGGGTTCACTTCGATGAAGTAGAACTCGCCGGAATCGCGGTCCATCAGGAATTCGACGGTGCCGGCGCATTCATAATCCGCCGCCCGGGCGATCTTGAGCGCCAGACCGCAGACATAGTCGCGCTGCTCCTGGCTGAGATAGGGCGCGGGGGCGCGTTCCACGACCTTCTGGTTGCGGCGCTGGACCGAACAGTCGCGCTCCCACAGGTGATAGATGGTGCCCTGCTTGTCGCCGAGGATCTGCACCTCGACGTGGCGGGCGTTGAGGATCATCTTCTCGAGATAGCCCTCGCCGTTGCCGAAGGCGGCCTCGGCCTCGCGCCGGCCCTCCTGCACCTTCTCGACGAGTTCCTCGGCCTTCATGATCGGGCGCATGCCGCGCCCGCCACCGCCCCAGCTCGCCTTCAGCATGAAGGGATAGCCGACGGCCTCGGCCATCCGCTTCACTTCCTCCATGTCGTCCGGCAGCACCTCGGTCGCCGGGATGACCGGCACGTCGGCGGCGATCGCCACCTTGCGCGCGCTCGCCTTGTCGCCGAGCTTGCGCATCGTCGCGGAGGTCGGGCCGATGAAGGTGATGCCGGCCGCCTCGCAGGCGTCGACGAACTCGGGATTCTCCGACAGGAGCCCGTAGCCCGGATGGATCGCGTCGGCGCCGCTCATCTTCGCGACGCGGATGATCTCCGGGATCGACAGATAGGCCGCGACCGGACCCAGCCCCTCGCCGATCCGGTAGGCCTCATCCGCCTTGAAGCGGTGCAGCGACAGCTTGTCTTCCTCGGCGAAGACCGCCACCGTGCGCTTGCCGAGCTCGTTCGCAGCCCGCATGACACGAATTGCAATCTCGCCCCGGTTGGCCACCAGGATCTTCTTGAACGTCGTCACTTCGGCAAACCCCCGTCCCGCATCGACAAGCGCAAGGGTTACGGCGCCCCTCGGGCCAATGCAACGACCTTGGTCATCCTCCCGCGATCTGCCTATTCCATTGACGTCCGCTTTGCTGAACCCCACCCCATCTGCACGAAATCGGGCAGATCATGCCTGCTGCATGCTCCGGGTCATGGGGCCGCCTGTGTGGCGCCGCCCTTTTCCCCGGACGCAGGCGCGGCCGAATGCCCGCCCTGCAGCACGGCGGCAATGACGGCGGCCTGCTCGCGCGCCTTCGCGATATAGGCGGGGTTGCGGTCCGGTGGCACTTCGGGATCCCAGACCGCCGCCAGCTGCGCCAGAAGGTTCCGGTCATGGTCCACGAAGGCGTCCGAGATCCGCTGCACGTCTGCCGGCTCGTGGCCGAGGGCCGCCAGCGCATAGCGGCCGGCCCGCACCGCGCTGTCGAAGACCTCGCGCACCTGATGCTGCGCCCCGGCGGCATGCAGGCGGTAGACGTGGTGACGGTCATGGGCGCGGGCGATGACCTGCACGTCCGGGTGGCGGCGCCGGACATAGGCAGCGATGCGCACCGCGCTGTCGGGATCGTCGATCGCGAGGACGAGGGCGGCCGCCTCGCCGATGCCGGCCGATTCCAGCACGGCCGGCCGCTCAAGGTCGCCGTAATACGCCTTGAGCCCGAAGCGGCGCATCTGCGCGATGACGGCGGGTTCGTTGTCGATCACCACCGTCCGGTGACCGGCGGCACGCAGCATCCGGTTCACCACCTGCCCGAAGCGCCCGAGCCCGGCGATGATGACCGTCCCCGGCTCCTCGATCGCGTCATCGGGCCGCGCGCCGGGACGCCGGGCGATCAGCCAGTCGTGAAGCAGGAACAGCGCCGGCGTCAGCGCCATCGACAGCGAGATGACGAGCAGCAGGCGGCTGACCGTCGCTTCGGGCAGGAGCGCGATCTGCGCGGCATAGGCCAGCAGGAAGAAGCCGAACTCCCCCGCCTGCCCGAGCGCCAGCACGAAGAGCGTCCCGCTGTGGCCCCGGAGCCCGAAGGCCAGCGCGATCACCCTCAGGACCGCAACCTTCAGCGCCATCAGGGCCACGGTCAGGCCGAGGATCAGGAGCGGTTCGTGCACCAGCAGCGTCATGTCGATCGCCGCGCCCACGGTAATGAAGAACAGCCCGAGCAGCAGTCCCTTCACCGTGCCGAGGTCGGATTCGAGCTCGTGGCGATATTCGCTGTCGGCAAGGACCACCCCGGCGAGAAAGGTCCCGAGGGCCGCAGAGAAGCCGAGCAGGTTCATCAGCAGGGCGATCGAGACGACGAACAACACTGCCGCCGCGGTCTGGATCTCCGGCATGCGAGCCATGGCGACGAAGCGGAAGACCGGGCGCGTGAGAAACCGCCCGGCGAGGATCACGAGCGCCACCGCTCCCACGACGAGCAGGGCCCGCATCCAGCCCTCGACCTGCAGGACACCGGTCGCATGGTCGCCGGCCGCCACGGAGGGCGCGCCCCCCGACAGCGCGACGAGCAGCGGCATCAGCGCGAGCAGCGGGATCGCCACGATGTCCTGGAAGAGCAGCACGGCAAAGCTCGCCCGTCCGCCCTCGGTGCGGGTCAGCCGCTTCTCGCTCAGGGTCTGGATGACGATCGCCGTCGAGGAGAGGCTGAGGATGAGGCCGATCGCCACCGCCTGCGCCCAGCCGTTGCCCGCCAGCATCGCGACCCCGGCGATGATGGCCGCGGTCAGCCCCACCTGCAGGCTGCCGAGGCCGAGCAGCCGCCGGCGCATCTCCCAGAGGGTCCGCGCCCTGAGCTCCAGCCCGACGAGGAACAGCATCAGCACCACGCCGAATTCGGCGTAATGCCGCACCCCCTCGCTTTCCTGTTCGGCGACGAGGTGCAGGATCGGCCCGATCGCCACGCCCGCGGCGAGGTAGCCAAGGACCGAGCCGAAACCGAGGCGCTGGCTGACCGGCACGGCGATCACCGCCGCCGCGAGGTAGATCGTCATCTGCAGCAGGACAGCGTGCACGGCCGGGGCTCCATGGCAAGGATCTCCCGACCCTTACGGCCCCGGCACGCGCGGCACCAGCCATCACCCGGTCCCGATGGCGTCAGCGTGACCGGGCGTGGCCCGGATCCCCCGGGCCACGCCGATCGTTGCTCCGGTCAGGCCGCCATCACGGCCGGATGCGCCCCGGGAATCTCGTCGGTGATGACCTCGAATCCCGCGAGGCTCGCCGGACCGAAGGTGGTCGAGATCGCCACGTCGGCGGCGTCACGCCCGGTCCCGATCAGGATGCGGCCGATCCGCGGCACGTTGTGGCGCGCGTCCATCGTATACCAGCGCCCGTCGAGATAGGCCTGGAACCAGGCGCTGAAGTCCATCGGATCGGGCACCGGCGGCACGCCGATGTCGCCGAGATAGCCGGTGCAGTACCGCGCCGGGATGTTCATGCAGCGGCAGAGCGCCACGGCGAGATGGGCATAGTCGCGACAGACGCCGACCCCGTCCGACAGCGCACCCGAGGCGGTCCGGGCCGAATTCGCCAGCTGGTAGTTGAAGCGGATATGCTGGTGGGTGAAGTCGCAGATCGCCTGCAGCCGCGCCCATCCGGGCGGGATGTGGCCGAAGTTGGACCAGGCGAAGTTGCTCAGCAGGTCGGTGTCGCAATAGCGGCTCGCCAGAAGATAGACGAGCACCTCCTCGGGCAGGTCGGCCACGTCCTGCTGGACCGCCTCGGGATTCACCTCGTCGGGCAGGCCGCTGTCGCGCACCTTGAGCCGGGCCGAGAGCGTGGTGCGCCCGGCGGGCAGGACGACGCGGGTGCAGCGGTTGCCGAAGCCGTCGAAATAGGTGCGCACCGGCGTGGCCGGCGAACAGGCGAGCGGGGATTCCGACACGACGTCGCCGAGGCGCGAGTGATGCACGTTCAGCAGGAACACGGCGGGAACCGGGTGGGGGCAGTCGTAGGTGATGTCGTATCCGGCGCGGATCAGCATGGGGTCGCCTTGGAATAATCGTGAATGTCGTAGCCCAACCCCGTATGCCGGTTCCGGTTCCCCGAAAACCGCATCTCGCCTCCGAGGCTGTCTGGACCTGCGGCGGCGGAGGGCCGGCGCGGGGTTTTCGGGTCCCGTCGGGAGATCCTTCCTGTCAATCTCGGGGATACTGGCGGGAAGGATCGACGCACCGGGGCGCGAAACGACCCGCCGGACCGACCCGTCCGGGGGTCCAGACAGGCTCTGAGGGCGCGAGGGGCCGGCCCGCAGGCTGGCCCCGACGCCCCTCCGCCGGCTCAGGCGGCCTTCACCGTCTCCATCGCGGCAGCATAGCCCCCCTGCGTCAGGAACGCCTGTTCCGGCGCGGTGCTCCGACGCCCGAGGGCGGCGTTGCGATAGGGGAAGCGCCCGAACTGCCGGATCACCGCGCGGTGCGCCCGCGCATGGTCGACATTGTGCTGCAGCTCGGGGTCGAGCAGCACCCGGCGCAGGCAGCGTTCCTGGTCGGCCAGCGATTCCGAATGCATCAGCGGCAGGTAGAAGAACTGCCGGGCCGGCGCCGGGATACGTGCCGGATAGCCGAGCCGCAGGGCCCGCTTCGCCACGGCCAGCGCCTTCGCATCGGTCGCGAAGGACCGGGGATCGCCCCGGAACATGTTGCGCGGAAACTGGTCCAGCAGGATCAGCAGCGCCAGCGTGCCTTCGGGGCAGGTGCACCAGCCGTCGAGCGTCCCGGCGCGCGCCTGTTCCCAAGCCGCACCGAACCGCTCGCGGATCGTCGCATCGAGCACGGGGTTTTCCGAATACCAGCCTGCAGGCCCGACCTCGTCGAGCCAGAAACCGAGGATCTCCTCGGGGGTCGTCATCACGGCGTCTCCTCTTGATACCGTTTGCGGCATTGTTGTTGACCGCTCTTCTACGCGATTCGCGGCGGTTTGCCTTGTAATTGCTCAAGCTATCACGGGACTGTCACCCAAGGGTCACGCATCGGCGCCCGGATTGCCCCCCGGATTGCCCCCTGGCCGGCGGCCCGCGGCGGCCGCGCGGCCGAGCGCGACTTCCCGTGACGCCCCGAGCGCCACCGGCGAGGCCTGGGGCGCCACCGGCTGGTAGGGCGCTGTCTGGGCGACGGCGGGCGCGAGCCGGCGGGTCGACCGCCAGAGCGCATAAGCGGCGATCACCCCGAAAAGGACCGCGAGATAGCCGAGATAGGCATCGGGGCCGAGCCGGGTCATCAGGGCGCCTATCACGACCGGCCCCGCGATCGCGCCGAGCCCGTTGATGAACAGCAGCCCCCCGGAGGCCGAGGCCATCTCGGCCGGGGCCAGGAAGTCGTTGGTATGGGCGATCAGCAGCGAATAGAGCGGGTTCGCCACCCCGCCGATCACCAGCCCGAGCACGAGCAGCACCCGGTAGTCGTCGGAGAAGGGCGTCGCCAGCGCCGTCGCCAGCGTCCCGAAGGCGGTCAGGCCGAGGATCAGGCCGCGCCGGTCCATCCGGTCGGAGAGCCAGCCGATCGGATACTGCGCCACCAGCCCGCCGAGATAGATGACCGCCACGAAGGCCGAGATCTCGGCCACGGTCAGGCCCTTGGCGGTGCCGAAGACCGAGCCCATCCCGAAGATCGCCGCATAGACCCCGCCCAGCGCGAAGGTCCCGACGCAGCCGAGCGGCGAGGTGCGGAAGAGGTTGCGCAGGCTCATCCGCTGGGAGGTCGCGAAGGCGGGCGCATGGCCGGCCGTCAGCAGGATCGGCCCGACCGAGATCGAGACCAGCACCGACATGACCACGAAGGGGAGGTAGCCGCCGGGGTCGGCCAGCACGAGGATGCCCTGCGCCGAGATGATCCCCACCATCTGGGTGATCATGTAGAGCGACAGCGCCTTGCCGCGGGTCTCGTTGGTGGCGGCGTCGTTCAGCCAGCTCTCGGCCACCACATAGATCCCGGCAAAGCAGTAGCCGACCAGGATCCGCAGCAGCGCCCAGGCCCAGGCGACGGGGGCAGCGGCATAGAGGATGAAGGCGGCCGACACGAGCGCGGCGAGGGCGGCGAAGACCCGCACATGCCCGACGCGGCTGATATGCACGGGCGCGCGGCGCGAGCCGACGAGGAAGCCGAGGTAATAGCCGCTCATGACCAGCGACATCGCGGCCGCGTCGATGCCCTCCAGCCCCCCGCGGATGCCGAGCAGCGTGCCCTGCACCCCGTTGCCCATCAGGAGGAGCAGCATCCCGAAGAGGAGCGTCCAGGACGTGCGCAGGACCACCAGCATTCGCGTCTCCAGAACTGAGGCCGGACCCGTCCGCTGCTAGCTGCCGTGCGGCGTGGGCGCAAGCGCCGCGCCGACTGAGTGAGGACGGCCCGCGACAGCCGATCCGGCGAAGGGCCTGCCTCCTGCGCCGATCGGCGCGCCGTCGCGATCGCGGAGAGGCCGCTCACGGGTGCGAGCTGGGGTCGGCGAGACGGCCCAGCCCTCCACAGCGGTGGCCCCGCGCCGTCCCCGAGCCGGCCCGGACGGCGGGGGCCGTCAGGGTCTCTCCCGCCCGCCGCCCGGCAGGTCGGGCAGCAGCAGCGAGGCGTCGCCATAGGAGAAGAAGCGATACCCGCCGGCGATCGCATGGGCATAGGCGCTGCGCATGCGATCGAGCCCCATCAGGGCGGAGACCAGCATCAGCAGCGTCGAGCGCGGCAGGTGGAAATTCGTCATCAGCCCGCCGGTGACGGCGAAGCGGTAGCCGGGGCGGATGAAGATGTCGGTCTCGCCCCGCCAGGGCGCGATCGCCCCCGGCCCGGTGGCGGCGGTCTCCAGCACCCGGAGCGCGGTGGTGCCGACCGGCACCACCCGTCCGCCCGCGGCGAGGGTGGCGCGCACCTGCCCGGCGGCCTCCGCGCCGATCTCGCCCCATTCCGCATGCATCCGGTGCGCCGCCACCGTCTCGGACTTCACCGGCAGGAAGGTGCCCGCCCCGACATGCAGCGTTACCCGGGCCGTCCCGATGCCGCGCGCCGCGGCCGCGGCCAGCAGGCCGTCGTCGGACAGGTCGGCCAGGTCCTCCCCCTGCGCCCGCAGCCATTCCGCCCGGGCCTGGAGCCGGCGCAGCGCCGGGGTCCAAGGCAGGCTCGCGAGGCCGAGGTCGCGCACGCCCTCCGCCATGGCCGCGGTCAGCGCCTCGGGGGGCGCGTCGCGCCAGGGCCGGTCCTCGAAGGCGACGGCCCCGAGGACCAGACGCTCCCGCGCCTTGACCGCCCGGTCGCGGCGGGACCAGTCGCAGACCCGCTCCCGCCGCAGACGGTCGGCGTGAAGCGCGCGGATCT
>ERZ500977.234-NODE-234-length-10372-cov-4.949016_pt1 | contig 10372 bp, 5 predicted proteins | sample MGYA00248863_ERZ500977 | MGnify/ENA primary metagenome ERZ500977 (study PRJEB25958, sample SAMN03398581) | human skin metagenome | study: EMG produced TPA metagenomics assembly of the Human Skin Microbiome Metagenome (human skin metagenome) data set.
TTGCGCTCGGGGCAGGCCACGGAGTGGCCGCCGCTGATACCGACACCTCCGACGGCGGCGCGGAATCGTCGAGTCAGGCTGCGGCGACGACCGAAGACCACGACAGCGAGTCAGACTCCCCGTCGTCGCCGGACACCGAGAACGATCGGCGAGGCACCACCAAGCGCGACCTAGATGATGCGCCTGACAAAGACGCCACAGAAGAGGCCGTCCGCGAACAGGATTCAGAACTGGAATCCGATGACGAGACCGCCGACGCCGACGGCCCGGCCGAATCGGCGTCGAAAACGGCAGTGCTCACCACCGACAGCGAGACAGACAAGGAAGAAGCCGCCGAAGAGACCTCCGAGCCTGTCGACGACGCCACCTCCGAGGCTGCCGCCGCCCCTGCTCAGGCCATTCCCGCGGGGGTGACCGGGGTCAAGACCGGTCAGGCCGCATTGACGATTCCGGTGGGCGATCGGGGTTATAAGACCCGCGCCAGTTGGTACCTCCCGACCCAGTCGGACGGGTCGGTCGCAGCCACCGGGGTGATCTGGCTGCAGCACGGTTTCCTCGGCAACCGGTCATCGATGTCGAAATTGGCGCAGACGCTGTCGCTGCAGACAAACAGCATCGTGGTAACCCCGTTCATCTCGTCCTTCCCGCTCCGGTGCTCGAGTTGCTGGATCAACGGTGTGCCGATGCAGCAGGCGGTGGCCTCGATGTTCCTCGGCGAGCGCGACTCACTCACCTCGAGCGCCGTACTCGCCGGGTACTCGGGCGTCCTGCCCGAGGACTTCGTGATGTCCGGTCAATCCGCAGGCGGTGGGTTCGCCACCGCCGTCGGCGGCTATTACGTCGACGACGCGCCCGGTAGCGACGCGCTCCGCGGTGTCGTGATGTTCGACGGGTTCGCGTTCGACGGCGTTGTGCCCAACGCGCTACAGAAGCTCGACGATCCGTTCGTGCCCGTCTATCAGGTTGCGGCGCCGCCCCAGCCGTTCAATTCCGGCGGCTCGACGACGCAGGAGCTGGTCGCCGCACGCCCCGGCCAGTTCGTCGGCGTCACGCTGGCGGGCGGATCCCATGCCGATTCCTTGATCGGCGGCAACGCCATCTTCGATTTCTTCGCACAACTGGTGACCGGGATCTCTCCGAGCGGCAACACCCAGGCGGTCTACACGCTGGCCACCGGCTGGATCAACGACCTCTATCAGGGCCTGGGCCCCCAGGACGGCACAGGCATCTACGGTGTCCCCGACCAGTACCTCGTGCTGGGCGAAGCGGCCGGCGTCGTGCTGGCACCCCCGCCGGTCGTGGACCTCGACCGCTACCTGGGCACGTGGTTCGAGGTGGGTAGCGTCAAGCAGTTCTTCTCGATCGGGCTCGTCAACACCACGGCGGTGTACAGCCTCAATCCCGACGGATCGATCAAGGTCGAGAACTCCGGCAACTACTTCTTCAACAACGGGCCGAAGTCCACCATCGTCGGGTCGGCACTGCCGATCAACGACGCCAACAACAAACTCAACGTGGCATTCTTCGGGTCAGCCTCGACGAGACCGCCCGGCAACTACTGGATCGTCGATCTGGATCCGGACTACGGGTGGGCCGTCGTCACCGACCCCACCGGCTTCAGCGGGTTCCTGCTCAGCCGAGATCCCATCGTCTCGGACGAGTTCTACCAGGAGTTGCTCGACCGCGCCTCCGTCTACGGCGTCAAGAACCGGATCACCCCGACCCGGCAGCCGGCAGCCACCTCGACGTCGACGTAGACGCTAAATCAGACTGCGCTGCAACTACTTTCGACTGAAGCTCCGATCCGTTGACGGCTGCTCTGGCGCAATGACGTCAGGGGTTGTCCGTCGTCGGGTGCGCGGGCAGCGTCGAGATCGCGCAGTTGGTGCAGTTCTCGACGGCGATCCGCTCGTTCGACCGAGCAGGGCGACGAATTCCGATGGCCGCCAAGGCCGCCGCCAGGATCATCAACCCCGCTGAGATGAACACGGCGACATGAAAACCCGCCGAGAACGCGACCGGGTCCGCGTAGTCCGCCCCGCTGATCCCCGCCACCCCGGGCAACACCGCGACCGCCAGCAGTCCTCCGGCTCGAGCCACCGCGTTGTTGACCCCGGACGCCGAACCCGCCATGTTCGCCGGTGCGGAGTCGAGCACCGTCGCCGTCAACGGCGCCACCACCAGCACCATGCCCGCACCGAAAACGAGCGCCGCCGGCGCCACGTCGAGTATCCAGGACGCGTCTGCATCGATCCGTGTCATCAAAAGCAGTCCCGCGGCGGTGACCAACGGGCCGACCGTCATCGGCATCCTGGGCCCGATCCGGCTCGCTAGCGCCCCTGCCCGCGAGGAGAACACCAGCATCACCGCGGTGAACGGCAGAAGAGCCGTTCCCGCCGCGACCGGGCTGAATCCGGCCACCGTCTGCAAATGGAGCACCAGCAACAGAAACACCGCGCCCAGTGCGCCGTAGATCAGCAGCGTGATGACGTTTGCCACTCCAAAGATTCTGTCGGCGAACAGTTTCGGCGACACCAGTGGATGCTCGGAGCGATGTTCGACGACGACGAATGCCACCAGGGCCAGCACGCCGGCGGCAACCGATGCAACGGCTGGCGGTGTCAGGCCCTGCCCTCCCAGCTCCGTCAGCCCGTACGTCACGGTTCCCAAGCCGACCGCGGCCAGTGCCGCGCCCGTGACGTCCAGGCCCCCGGGTGCGTTGGGGTCACGACTCTCGGGGACGTGCCGCCACGTCACTGCGACAACAAGCGCGGCAAGCGGCACATTGATGAGAAACACGGCCCGCCAATTCCATTCGACAAGGAAGCCGCCGAGGAACGGACCTATCGCAGCGGCTATCCCACCCAGTCCCGACCAAGCCCCGATGGCGGCGCCACGGTCGGCACCGCTGAACGACGCCGAGATCAACGCCAGACTGCCGGGCGTCAGCAGAGCACCGCCCACGCCTTGCAGCGCGCGAGCCGCGATGAGGACCTCAGACGTCGGAGCGAATCCGCACGCGGCCGAGCTGACCGCGAACCACACGACACCGATCAGAAAGACGCGGCGCCGACCGTAGTGATCACCGAGCGACCCGCCGAGCAGGATCAGTGAAGCCAGGGTGAGTGTGTAGGCATTGACAATCCATTGGAGCTGGGCGAAACCTGCTCCCAGTTCGGCACCGATATGCGGGAGCGCGACATTGACCACCGTCCCGTCGATCATGACGAGACCAGACCCGAGCACGGTGGCCAGCAAGATCCACCGCCCCGCCGCGGTCCCCATTGTCGCCCCGGCCATTGGGCCACCCTAGTCGTCCCGCCATCGTTGAACGTCTCAGCAGTTGTGCACGCCGCGTCGTAGCGCAGGTGCCATTTGCGACACCTAGACGTGTGCGCACGAAAGCTTCGTTCCTGAGTTTCCGCAGTCGCTCCACCTGGGTATTCTCCGACTGTGACGAACCAGCCGCCCCTCGTCGGGAGGGCCGAAGAGTTCGCTATGTCACGGCGTGCGATTGCCGCGGCGTCGGGGTCCGGGGGCATTGTGCTCGCGGGCTCCGCCGGTGTGGGTAAGTCGCGACTCGCCCGCGAGATCGTCGATCACGCACGCGGTACCCGGCGGCCCTGCCACTGGTTGTACGCGACGGCGTCAGCCCGATCGGTGCCACTCGGAGTCTTCGCTGAGTACGCATCGTCGTTCGGTGAGGATCCGCTGCGCCGGATTCACGACGTGATCGCCGCGCTGACGCGCGACAACGCCGGTAGGGCAACGGTCATCGGCGTCGACGACGCACACCTTCTCGACGAGCAATCCGCGATGGTCGTGCACCAACTCGTCCAGCGTAAGGCAGCGACAGTCGTGCTCACCATGCGCAGCGGCGAATCGGCGCCCGACGCCATCACCTCGCTGTACAAGGACCTCGGCATGCCCCGGTTGGAGCTGCAGCCCCTGTCTGCCGTGGACGTGGCGGCGCTACTCGAACAACTCCTCGGTGGACCGGTAGAAAGAGCCAGCTCACAACGACTTTGGCGATACACCCACGGCAACGTTCTCTACCTCCGCCAGCTAGTCGACGACGAATTGGCAAACGGAAAGCTATCCCGGCGCTCCGGCATCTGGGTTTGGACCGGACACCCCGAGGTATCTCCCACGCTGACCGACCTCATCGAGGCAAACGTCGGCCGGCAGGATCCCGCCGTCCTCGAAGTCATCGACACCGTCGCCATCGCCGACCCCATCGAGATCGACGTGCTGCAATCACTGGCACCGGAATCGGCTCTGCATCAAGCAGAGGCCCGCAGCGTGATCGTCGTCGACTTCGAGGCGGGATATGTCAGGCTGGCCCACCCCCTTTACGGGGAGGTCCGCCGCAAGCGCATGGGGGCGCTGCAGCGTGCGGCATTGGGACGTCACATTTCGGATGCCATTGCGTCAGTGAACCCACAGACGCCCCAGCACCTCGTCCGGCGGGCCGTCCTCATCTCCAACTCCGATCGTCCGGATGACGCGGAATTACTTACCGCAGCAGCCAACTCGGCTCTCTACCTCATGGACCTCCGACTGGCGGTCGACCTCGCCGAGCGTGCCATGGAGTGTGGGGACAGTATTGCGGCACGCATCCTCTACGGGTTCGCACTGTTGACGGCTGCCCGAGCAGAGGAGGGCGAACAGGTGCTACGGGACACGGACGCCTTCGTCGGTCAGTCCGCCGAGCGTGGGCACATCGCATTGCTCCGCGCCGCCAGCCTGGCATGGAATCTCGGCCGTCCCGCGGATGCCGAGGACGTACTCGACGCTGCTCAACCCTCGTCGGAGAACTACGGACTGACAACGTCTTTCGAGGCTCTGCGGATCTCCGTCTCGGCGACCCGCGGCGACATGCCCGTTGTGGTGAGCGCCGCTCCGTCCATCATGCAGCTGTCCGACATTCTCCCCATCGCCCGCATGTTCTGCGCCTGGGGATACGCCGCGGCCCTCGGGGATATCGGTGACGTCGACCGGCTCGACGACATGGCCTCCGCAGGCTACGCATTCGCCCAGTCGTTACCGGAAACCTCACACCTGCGGTTCGGGCTCGGCGTCAATCACATCGACGGACTCCGGCTGGCGGGTGAACTCGACCGCATGCACGTGCACGCTGCACTGCTGAGCGAGCAGGCTCAAGATCATCAGGCATCGCTGACGATTGCACAGTTGTTGCTTGGAATGACCAGTGCCGCACAGGGTGACTTGAGGTCGGCGAGGCGCTCGTTCGGCGAATCACTCGCAGCGTACGAGTACATCTCGTCGGTGAGTGAGCACAGCGGCTACTGGCTCGCCGCTGTCTGTGGGATGGCCGGCGATCACGTCGCGGCCGAACGACAACTCCGCAGCGTGCCGGATCGAGTCTTCAACGGCAGCGGGTTATGGGATCCGATGCAGCACATCGCGACAGCGTGGGCGAAGGCGGCGGCCGGTCAGGTGAGCGCCGCACTGACGACCCTCAGCGATGCAGCTGTACTGATGCGCAAGGCGGGCCGTCCCGCCCGCGAACTGTGGTGCCTACAGACGGCCACCCAGTTCGGCGATACCCGTACCGCGGCGCGCCTCGCGGAGATCGCCGAGAAAGTGCAGGGGCCCCGCGCGTCTACTGCTGCCGCCCACGCCGCAGCGCTCACCGAGGGGGACGGTCCGAAACTGTTGTCGGCGTCGAGGGCGTACGAGGCGTTCGGCGACAAGCTTGCCGCTGCCGATTCCGCGGCACAGGCCGCCACGGCGTTTCGCACCGCCGGGTCCCGCGGATCTGCACTCATCGCCGCCGCCCGCGCGCACAGTCTCGCCGAGGAATGCGGCGCCGACACGCCCGCTTTGCGGACTATGGACACCCGCGCCGAGCTGACCCCGCGCCAACGGGAGATCGCTTCGCTGGTGGCATCAGGGCTTTCCAACCGCGACATCGCAGATCAGTTGCACATGTCCGTCCGGTCCGTCGAGGGACATATCTTCCGCGCATCGCAGCGCAATGGCGTCACGTCTCGCGAGGCACTTGCCGCGCTGCTGGATGGACGTCAATTGCCCGATGACCGATTGGGGTAGTGCACTACCCGCGTCGCGCCGACCTTCCGGCGGCATCGTCAGGGGGTGGCCCCGCATGAGCGCGATGCAGCCTTGGACCGGCTGCCCCTGCCGTACTCCATGGCGTTGCGCCTGCGCGACGCCGGTGTGGATGACGCAGTCATCGCCGAATGCGTCGGTGTGGAGCCAGAGGGACTGCAGGCGCTGATGGAGATCGCACGCGCCAAGCTCCTTGCTGCCGGTTATCGCGAGTAGCCGTTGACTTTCCCTCTGGGGGAACCTCAACGATCACTGTCCAGGTTCGCTTGACAGATGACCAAGTCCGATATGCAATATATTGCAGTCGACGGAGGGTTTCGGTAGGCATGCCTGAACTGTTCGGCCGAGGCGTCGAGCTACTTCGGATTTCGCGCTTCCTCGAGAGGGCTCGCAACATCGGAGATAGCCGGCTGATCCGCGGCGAACCTGGTGTCGGCAAGTCTGCTCTCCTCGACGCCGCGGCCGACCTGGCCTGCGACGCCGGCATGCTCGTGCTGCGTGCTTCCGGTTCGGAGTTCGAGCGCGACGTCGCCTACTCCGGACTCAACCAGCTGCTCCTCCCCCTGCGCTCCCAACTGGACCGCCTGCCGCTCGGGTCGCGCGATGCGTTGTCGGTCGCGCTGGGATTCGGGCCAGGGCCACCCCAGGGCGAGCTACTGGTGTGCAACGCCGCATTGTCGCTTCTCGCCGACGTCGCGGAGCAGAAACCAGTGCTGGTGCTCGTCGACGATGCCCAATGGATCGACAGGGCCAGCGCAGTCGTGGTCGGATTCATCGCCAGGCGGGTGAGCGGCCACCGCCTCGGCGTGGTGCAATCCTGCCGGACCGGCGGCGAATGTTTCCTCGATCGACGCGGGCTGACCGAACAACTCGTTGAGCCCCTGTCCCGCGAGGCCTCCGAGCACCTCGTCGACGACCGGTTCCCCCACCTGCCTCCCGCCACCCGCCAGAGGGTGCTCGAGCTGGCGCAGGGAAATCCTTTGGCGCTGGTGGAACTTCCTGATGCACTCATCGATCTCCCTGCCCGGATCCTCGCCCACCCTGATGTCGTGCCACCAAGTGATCGACTGTCTGCACATTTCGCGTCCCGCGTTGCAGCGCTGCCCGACGCCACTCGCCGGTTGATGCTCATCGCAGCTTTCGAGGGCACCGGTGACATCCGGGTGTTGCGCGAGATCGCCGGGGAAAAGCCCGGACTCACCGATCTCGCTCCTGCCGAGCAGGCGCAGCTCGTTGCGGTCGACGACGCCGCTGCCCGAATCTCGTTCCGGCACCCATTGATTCGCTCATCTGTTGTCGCCACATCCAGCCATGAAGAGCGACGCCACGCCCATCTCCTCCTGGCCGATTCACTGAGTGGCAACGAAGACCGGCAGGCATGGCACCTCGCTGCCGCGGCGGTCGGACCGGACGAGGCGGTAGCTGCGGTGCTCGAGCGCGTGGCGCGCCGGACCGCCATGCGCGGCGATGCGCTGGGAGCCGTTACGGCGTTGATTCGCGCAGCTGAACTGAGCACGACGAATACCGCGCGGGGACGCAGGCTGGCCGAGGCCGCCTACATCGGCGCCGAATCTGGCGGCATCATCGGTGACCCAGAAAGCCTTCTCGCCGAGGCTCGTCGGGCGGGGCCGGACTCCAGCGGGGCGCTGCACGCGGCCAACGCGGCGGCATTCTTGATGCTCAACGGTGACGGTGACGTCGACACTGCCCACCGACTCCTCGTCGGCGCCATCGAGACGACCGATCACGGTTACCGCGCCGAAAACGACGCGCTCATCGAAGCCATGCACACCCTGCTGCTTCTCGCCTGGTATGCGTGCACGCCCGCGCATTGGGAGCCCTATTTCCGAGCATTGCGCAAATTGGCGCCTGAGCCGCCAAAACTCCTTGCGCTGGTGAGCAAAACCTTCGCCGATCCAATACGGTACGGCGCCGCGGCAGCGTCTGAATTGGACCGGATCATTGCCACCCTTCCCGGCGAGGACGAGCCGTCGAAGATCGTCCGGGTCGGTGCAGCGTCGGTCTATCTCGACCGCCTGTCGGACACCCGGGACGCGCACTGGCGACTGGTGCGCCGAGGGCGTGACGGCGCATCCCCACGCAGGCATATCGGCGCGCTGATGCATCTGTGCCTGGACGACTACCTCACCGGCAGATGGGACGAGTCCGAGCAACTCGCCGCCGAAGGGCAACAGCTCTGCAACACACATGGTTTCATGTTCTTCAACTGGTACTTCCTGTACAACCGCGCGGTCATCGCCGCCGGACGGGGCCGGACCGACGAAGCGTTCGCACTTGCCGACGAGCTCAGCCACTGGGCACAACCCCGCGGGGTTGCCAGTGTGCTCCGGTATGCACACCATCCTCGTGTGCTCGCCGCCTCCGCCACGGGCGATTTCGATGCGGCCTTTCGCTACGCCGCCGCGCTGAATCCGCCCGGCATGCTGTCGTTCCAACTACCACACTGCACCTGGGTGATGTTCGATCTCGTCGAAGCAGCGCTGCGCACCGGTCGCGAATCAGACGCCCGCGCACACCTCGCCGCGATGCGGCAGGCCGATGTGGCGGCGTTGTCGCCGCGTATGGACCTGATCCAGCGCGGGGTGGACGCGCTGGTCTTCGACGACGAGGAGACCGATCGCCTGCTCGAAGAGTCGCTCAGCGCGCCCTCGTCGAACCGGTGGCTGTTCGAGGCGTCCCGCATCCGGCTCGCCTTCGCCGAGAACCTACGCCGACGCAAAATGCCGGACAGGGCCCGCCGGCACCTGCTCGCCGCGAGAGAGAACTTCACCGCGATGGGGGCGCAACCGTGGCTCTCGCGTACGCAGCAAGAGTTGCGCGCCAGCGGTTTTCGGGCGACTCAGGATCCCCAACCCGCGCCGGTTCTGCTGACCGCCCAGGAGTTGGAGATCGCACATCTGGCCGCCAGCGGAATGACCAACCGCCAGATCGGCGAGCGCCTGTACCTGTCACACCGAACCGTGGGCGCACATCTGTACCGGGTGTTCCCCAAGCTGGGCGTGTCGTCGCGGGCAGGGCTGCGCGACGCGTTGTCGAGCAACCCTGACGTCAATCAAACGCACCCGCGTACGCATTGAGAGCCGGCTGCCCGCCCAAGTGCGCGTACAACACCGTCGAGTCCGCAGAAATCGCTCCGTTGTGGACCAGGTCGATGAGGCCGGCCATCGACTTGCCCTCGTAGACAGGGTCGATGATCATCCCCTCAAGGCTTGCCGTGAGCCGGATCGCGTCGATCGTGGATTGCACCGGAATTCCGTACCGGTCGCCCGCCCAACCTTCGAGCACGGTGATCTCTTCATCGCGCAGTGGGCGCCGAAGGCCGATCAGCTCCGCTGTGTTCCTGGCGATGCGCGCAACCTGCTCGCGCGTCTTGTCGAGGGTTGCCGACGCGTCGATACCCAGTACGCGGCGCGGTCGATCCTGGCCTGCGAAGCCGGCGATCATGCCCGCGTGCGTCGAGCCGGTGACGGTGCAGACCACGATCGTGTCGAAGAACACGCCGAGTTCGCGCTCTTGTTGCTGAACTTCGTAGGCCCAGTTGGCAAAACCGAGTCCGCCGAGCGGGTGCTCGGACGCTCCCGCGGGGATGCCGTAGGGAACCCCGCCGGCGGCGCGAATTTCCTCGAGGGCGGCTTCCCACGAGTCCTTGATGCCGATACCAAAGCCGCTGGGGTCCAGCCGGACATCGGCACCCATGATCCGGGAGAGCAGGATGTTGCCGACCTTGTCGTTGACGACGTCGGGCCAGTCCACCCAGCGTTCCTGCACGAGGCGGGCCTTCATGCCGAGCCGCGCGGCGACGGCCGCCACCTGCCGAGTGTGGTTGGACTGATAGCCGCCGATCGAGACCAACGTGTCGGCGCCCTGGGCCAGCGCGTCGGGAACGATGTACTCCAGCTTGCGCATCTTGTTGCCGCCGTATGCGAGACCTGAGTTGCAGTCCTCGCGCTTCGCCCAGATCTCGGCGCCGCCGAGGTGCTCACTCAGGCGCTCCAGCTTGTGAATCGGGCTGGGACCGAACAGGAGTGGATAGCGGTCGAAATCGGCAAGCGACATGATTCCTCGTTTCGTGGGTTCTCTACAGAGCCGCGTGGCGGGCCGACGCCCACACTGCGAGCTCGACGGTGCATGATGAGGTATGCCGGTTCCTGTTGCCAGCTCCCCCGAGGGGCGGCAGTTGCTGCGCGACAGCGTCTTTGTGAGGATCCGCGACGCGATCATCGACGGAACCCTTGAACCCGGTGAGCGTCTTCTCGAC
>ERZ500977.235-NODE-235-length-10329-cov-5.133930_pt1 | contig 10329 bp, 10 predicted proteins | sample MGYA00248863_ERZ500977 | MGnify/ENA primary metagenome ERZ500977 (study PRJEB25958, sample SAMN03398581) | human skin metagenome | study: EMG produced TPA metagenomics assembly of the Human Skin Microbiome Metagenome (human skin metagenome) data set.
CAGTCGATGCTGGCGGAGCTGCAGCGACTCAAAGAGGCGCTGCCCGACACCGCAATGCTCTACGTCACCCATGACCAGGCCGAGGCGCTGGCGTTGGCGGACCGCATCGTGGTGATGAATGACGCGCGCCTCATGGATGTCGACACCGCGGAGAACCTGTGGAAGCGACCGCCGACGAGCTTCACGGCGGCGTTTCTCGGCGGGGCGAACCTGCTGCCCTGCGAGGTAGGCCGGGTGATCGGCAACTCCGCCCTGGTGAAAGTCGGCTCCCGCACCGTCAATGCCGAAGCGCCGCAACCCGCGTTCGGGCATGCCGATTGGGCTCCTGGGTCGCACGCGCTGCTGTGCGTACGCCCCCACGCGATGCAGGTGGTGCCGACGCGTGAGCGGGATGCGTTGCAGGCCCACGTGAACGCCGCCGTATGGCGTGGAGCGGTGACCCGCCTCGTCCTTGCCGTCGAGTCACTTCCCGACATCCTCGTCGACGTCGACGTACCGGGGCACACCCCGTTCGAGATCGGCAGCGTCGTCGGGCTGCGCCTCCCCGAGCCCGCCGGTGTCTTGGTGTCGTCGGGAACCGCGGCATGACAGGGCTTCTCGAGCGACCTGAAACGACACCTCCGCCGTCGACCACTGCCGCCCCGCGGTCGACGGCTTGGCTGTGGGTACTGCCACCGCTGCTGCTGGTTCTACTCGTCGTGCTCTACCCGTTGATGCGGGTGTTCATGGAATCGTCGGCGGACGGGTCGTGGGGCGAGGTCCTCGGCTCGGAGATGTTCCGCGATGCGCTGTGGCGCACGGTCGCCATCGCGGCGACATCCACAATCGGCTGCCTCGTCCTCGGCACATTCCTGGCCATCGTGCTCGCTTTCGTCCCGTTCCCGGGCTCGGCGGTCGTCGGACGCCTGATCGATACGGTGCTGGCCTTGCCGTCATTCCTCATCACCCTGGCGTTCACATTTCTCTACGGAAGCGCCGGTGCGGTCAACGCGGCGATCTCGGCCATCACTGGCTCAAGCTCACCGATGCTGGACTTCCTCTACACGCCCGCCGGCGTCATCACCGCCGAGGTCACCTTCTTCACACCGTTCGTGGTGCGGCCACTGCTCGCCGCGTTCTCGCTGATTCCCCAGGCGCAGCTGAACGTCGCGGCGAGCCTGGGTGCCTCGCCGTGGAGGGTACTCAGAGCGGTCATCCTGCCCGAAGCCTGGCCTGCACTCGCCGCCGGTGGCAGCGTCGTTCTGCTGTTGACGCTCAACGAATTCGGCATCGTGTTGTTCACCGGAGCCAAAGGCGTCATCACCCTGCCGGTGCTGATCTACACGCGTGGCATCGTCACGTTCGACCTGCCCGGCGCCGCGGTGATCGCGACCGTTCAGGTTCTCCTTTCGCTCGCGCTGTACGGCCTTTACCGGGTGGTCTTTGCCCGGCTGACGACCCGAAGGGGGGTTGGCGATGCTGCTGTGGAGCCGCCGAAGTAGAGCGGTGACCCTGGCTGTCTTCGGGATCGTCGTGCTGGTGGTGTTCGTGCTGCCGCTGGGTACCGTCCTGCTGGCCGGGCTCGCGGGTTCGTGGACCGGGCCACTGCCCTCCGACCTGGGCTTCGCCCGGTTCGGTGACGCGTTGTCCGGCGAGGATCTCGCCAGCCTCTCCGTGAGCCTTCAAACCGCCTTCCTAGCAGGCGGTTTCGCACTCGTCGTCGGCACCTGGGCCGCACTTGCCGCACGAGAGGCGCCCGATTGGCTGCGCCGCATCACCGATGCCGTGTTCCATCTGCCCATCGCGGTGCCGTCCGTCGCCATCGGTTTGGGTCTGCTCATCGCATTCAACTCGAAACCGTTGCTGCTCGGCGGGACTCGCTGGATCGTGATCCTCGCCCACGCCGTCCTGGTGCTGGCGTTCGCCTTCAGTGCCGTCTCCGCCGCGCTCGACCGGCTCGACCCCGCCTACCGGCAGGCGGCCGAGTCCCTCGGAGCGAGCCCCGCGCGGGTACTGACGCGGGTGACGCTGCCGCTGCTTCTGCCCGCGCTCGGTGCGGCGGCGGGGCTCGCCGTTGCCCTGTCGATGGGTGAGCTGGGCGCTACCGTGATGGTCTATCCCGCGACGTGGAAGACGCTGCCGGTCACCATCTTCGGGCTGACCGATCGCGGCCAGGTGTTCCAGGCAGCCGCCAGCACCACGCTGCTGCTCACGGTGACGCTGGTGTCGTTGATCGTGCTGGGACGGATCCGCGGGCGCGCCGCGCTGCGCTAGCCGGTGACAACGCCGACGGTTAGGCCTTGCCGGTACGTTCGCGGTGCTTGCAGCCCGGCCAGCAACACGGGCGGCGCATACCCTCTTCCAACTCCTCCTGAGTGCGCCGAATCCGTCGTTCTCGGGTCTTGTCCTGCTTGGCGTCCTCCACCCAGCAGATGAACTCGTTGCGCGCCAGCGGCGTGATGTCCTTCCACGCGGCCAGCGCGTCCGCATTGCCTGCCAGCGCGGTGCGCAGATCGGCGGGCAGCTTGTGTACCACGCCCCCGGGGATCTGCTGGCCGCCCATGCGGTCAGCGTAGCCCCACCCCCGCCGACACCCGTCCCCGATATGGAACGATCAACAGTGCCGCTGAGGGAGGGAACTTGTCGGTATCGATTTCGACGGTGCGGGAATCGCAGCCCGACAGGCTTGTCGACGCTGCCGATGTCATGCGCGGCAAGCACTCCGAGCTGCAGGCCGTCATCACCGGCGGCCGCGAGATGCTGTCCTTGTTGCAAGACCGCTGGTCGGGAGATGCTTCGACCGCTGCCCTCGGCAGGGGTCTCGACGACATCGCCAAACAGGAGCGGATCGCCCGCCGCTTGCTGAACCTGGAGTCCGCCCTGCGCAATGGTGGTCTGCAGATGGGTGCGCTGCGCGATGCGCTCCTGGATCTGGTGGCGACGACCGAGCGCTTCGGGTTCGCGGTGGCCGACGACGGCACCGTGACGCCGGAGCAGTGGCTGGTCGGCGGCTTGCTCAAAGGCATCGCCGAGAAACTCAGCACCTTTCTCAAAGAGATGCTGCGGCTGTTCACCGACCTCGACGAGAACACCGCCTCGGCGATCGACCAGGCCGCCGGCGTCGACATCCCCAATCCACCGGTCGAGGTCGGCGGACAGCTCCTCCAGATCCCATCACCGGACACCGACCCTGCCGACGTCAAGGCGTGGTGGGACTCGCTCAGCGAGCAACAACAGCAGGAGCTGATCGCAAAGCATCCGCCAATCCTCGGCAATCTCAATGGGATTCCCGCCGAGGCCCGCGATCCCATCAATGTCGCGGTGATGGATGACGACCTCGATCGCGTAGAGAGCGCCGCCAGGTCCAACAACGTATCCGCCGACGAGGTGGCCGCCAACCCCGGACGGTACGGGCTGTCCGAGAACGACATCACGCGCTACCAGAACGCGAAGAAGACCCAGGAGGGCCTAATCCACCAGATGACCGGGTCCAACGAGCTCAAGGGTCCAGACGGACAGCCGCGTCGCTACAGTGACGTCACCGCCGAGGAGCGGATGCGTGAGAACTGGCGTCCTACGATGCTGTGGGCCTACGACCCGCAGGCCTTCGACGGCAAGGGACGCGCGGCCGTTGCGATCGGCAACCCCGACAAGGCAGTGAACACCGCCGTCATCGTTCCGGGCACCAGCGCCAGCGTCCGCGACGGCTGGCTCTCCGACGGCCACAACGACGCCATCAACCTTTACGACGAATCGCTGGCGGCGGCACCGCGAGAGCCCACAGCGGTCATCTCCTGGATGGGCTACGACACCCCGGAGAGCTTCACCGATCCGAACATCGCCAACACCGGCCTCGCCCGTGCCGGCGGGGATGCGCTGGCATGGGATATCAACAGCCTCAACGTGACTCACGAATCCGGCGTGCCGCAGCACGTCACCGTCGCCGGGCACTCCTACGGCTCGACCACCGTCGCGGACGCGTTCGCCAACAGTGGCTTGCAGGCCAACGATGCCATCCTGCTGGGCAGCCCGGGCACCGACGTCGCACAGAATGCGGGCGATTTCAACGTCGACGGCGGCCAGGTCTACATCGGCGACGCGTCCACCGATCCCGTCGGCTGGCTCGGACAGATGGGCAACACTCTGCCCGACGAACTCAACGACTCGCTCGGCAACATGATCGGGCCGTCGGCAGGACTCGGCGCCGACCCGGCGTTCGAAGACTTCGGCGCGACACGCTTCCGGGCCGAGGTGCCCGGCGCGGACATGATCGACCCCTCCGACCACTCGTATTACTACACCTCCGGCAGCGAGTCGCTGCGGAGCATGACTCAGATCGTCGTCGGTAACGGCGACGGCCTCGGCGATCTGGGCCTGCTGGCCGAGCACCGCACGGAGCTGACGGTCTCCACCCCGCAGAACGTCGACATGCCGATCATCGGGGAAGTCCCGTTGCCGCATCTTTCCGTCGAGACGCCGATGATCTACGACCCGGAATGGGACCGGCCAGGACAATGAGTTTTCCAATGACGACGACGCCCATGAACAACCGCCGCGCCAGGCGCCGCACCGCGGCGCTGCTGGTCCTACTCGCCACCGCGCTTCCCGCGACAGGAGGATGTTCGGAGATGATCCCGTTCAAGCGAGACCGGCCGGAGCCGACCCCGATCTCCGACGAGGAGTCGCGCGCCCAGGTGGTCGACGCCGCCAAAGCCATCACACAGGCCGCGAATCTGGACATCGCCTATGCGAGCTACGGCTGGGAGTGGTGCAACGACCAGGGCGAGCCTCCGTTCCGCAGCAGGGTCGACCTCGCGTTCGTCGTCCCGCCTGGCACCGACAACGTGGACATGGCCAAGGAGGTCGCCTCGAAGGTCGCGGGGGTGCCGGGCTGGGAGGCGGGCACCCCGCCCGGGATCCACACCGCCGGCGACGCCGTGCACCAAGGCAATGTGTGGGCGGTGATCGGGCCGGGCAACTACCCCGAGCGCGGCGGCGTCCGCATCTTCGGGGAGTGCCGCAACATGAACGACCACCGCCAGGGCGGGGGCGAGGAGATCACCGACGAAGTTCGCGGCGGCTAGCAGGGGATGGGGATGCCGGTGAACATGTCGTTCCCGCATACCGTGCGGTCCGACCCCGCCGGCGGGTTCGCACCGTCCCAGAGATTGCTGTGCTCGAGGCTGTAGGAGCCGTCCAGGCTCTGGGAGGGCGCGTTGCCCATTCCGGGGTCGACCTCCTGACGACCTAAAGTCTCGCCACCCCACCCGGTTCGGTACATGCGGTGTTCGCCTCATTTATGCCGCCCGGCGCGCCATTGGGGCGGGCGTCCGCGGACCGCTGGGGGCTAACCCCCGGAGAAATCAGGTAGTCCACTACGCAATCGTCTCGCGTTGTGCCGCCTTAGGTTTCTGTCAGCTGACCGGGGGCCAGCCGTTCCTGAGTTGAGTGCGGGAGCTGACAGATTCATCAATGAGAAAGAAGGACAACGTCATGGCTGTGAAACAACAACTTGCACAACAGGCGAAGGTGCTCGGCATCGTCGCCGCCGCGATGGCTGCCGGCGCGCCGGTGCAGGCCTTCGCGGCTCCGGCACTGCCGTACGGCCCCGACACGTGTATCCAAGGACTGGTGTGGCGGGAAGCGCGCCCTGGCGACACCGTCTGCGTGTCGCCGGGGTTCCGGGCTCGCACTGCGGCGGAGAATGCCGCCCCGTACGCCAACAAGGTTCCGGCAAGCATCAACTGTGTCTCCGGCTTCGTCTGGCGTGAGGCGTTCGACGGAGACATCATCTGCGTGACACCGGACATCCGCCAGCAGAACTGGAACGCCAACGCCGCGGCGCAGAGCAACTTCCAGCGCAACCAGCCGAGTTAGGATCCGGCCTTCGAGGTAGCGGCGCCGCAGATCGAACAAAAGAGGTCACGGACAGTTCCTTGTCCGTGACCTCTTCGTGTGGTGGGCGGTTCATGTGCGTTGGTCGGGCGACAGGGAATCAGCACAGCTTGTCCCGACGCGGCCGGTTCCGCGCGAGCGTTGACTGTGCCGTTACGTCCTGCTGTTCCATTGTGGCTGTGAATTCCGATGCCACCGCGGCCCCCCACGAAACGATCTTGACCGCCGCCGACTACGCCCGCGCTGAGCAGATGCTGGCACCGTACCGGGCACGCCGCGTGCCCGGAGCATCAATACAGCCTCAGTGGCTTCCGGACGGCCACCGTTTCTGGTATCAGGTCGAGTCTCGCTTCGTAATGGTGGATCCGCGCCACGGCAGCAGAGGCGACGCGTTCGACCACGACCGTTTGGCCGCGGCGTTGTCCTTGGCTTCCGGTCATGCGGTCAGCGTGGACGATCTTCCGATCAGCGCCGTCGAGTTCGGCGGCGACGGGACGGTCGGCTTCACCGCGTTCGGATCACGGTGGGTGTGGTCGCCCGGCGCTGGCACCTGCGAACGGGCCGACACCGGCGAGCGCGCGCTGCCCTGGGAGGTGGAATCGCCCGACAAGTCGTGGGTGGCTTTTCGCCGCGACGGCAACATCTGGGTCCGATCCCGTGACGGTGAGCAGGAATTCGCGCTCACCGACGACGCCGAACCGCACTTCGAATACGGCGGGATGGCCGATGCGACCGGCGGGCGAGCGCTGATGCGGGTGCTCGGGCTGCCGCCCCTGTTCGCCGTGCAGTGGTCACCGGACTCGACACGGATCCTGGCCCAGCGCATCGATCAGCGTGGCCTGCCCGAGCTGGTGCTGGTCGAATCATCTCCGCCCGACGGCGGCAGGCCGGTCGAGCACCGCACCCGCTACACCATGCCGGGCGAGGAGGCGCAGGCGATGTTGACCTGGAATGTCCTCCACGTGGCGGACCGCACCGTGGTCCGACAGGCCGAACCCACCGTTGTCATGCACGGCACCGCCGTCATGTACGCCTGGTGGACCGGCATTTCGGGGGACGCGGTGCACTTCCTGAACCATTCCCGCGACGCCCGCACGCTGGAGCTGCGCCGCCTGGACCCGGCCACCGGAGCCGTCACCACCCTGATCAGCGAATCCGGTGAGACGCGGGTGGACCCGACGCCGCAGCTGGGAGAACCAACGATGACTCGGGTGCTGGACTCCGGTGAGATCGTGTGGTGGTCGCAGCGCGATGGCTGGGGCCATCTCTATCTCTATTCGCCCGACGGACAACAGGTCCGGCAGATCACCAGCGGGCAGTGGCAGGTGCGCAAGGTGCTCTGGGTCGACGAGAAGCGCCGGCAGGTGTGGTTCGTCGCTGCCGGCCTCGTCGCCGACGATCCCTATGTACGCCAGATCTGCCGAATCGGGCTCGACGGCGAGGGATTCGTGCGACTCACCGAAGACGACACCCTCGATCATGACGCGGTCAGTCCCGACGGCGGCGACTACTTCGTTCAACGGGCGTCCTCACCCAACCGCCCTCCGCACACGGTGGTGCGCGACGGGGACGGCCAACTACTGGTCGAACTCGAGGCGCCTACCGCCTCAGCGCTGGAGGCGCAAGGCTGGAGCGCGCCGGAGCGGTTCTGCACCGTCGCCGCCGACGGCAGAACTCGCATCTACGGATTGCTTTGGCGTCCACACGGTTTCGATCCACAGCGTCGCTACCCTGTGATTGAGCACATCTATCCCGGCCCGCAGATCTGGAACGCGGGAGCCGCATTCGACTCACCGCACGTAGGCCAACCCGAAGCGCTGGCAGCGCTGGGTTTCGCGGTAGTGGTGATCGACGGACGCGGAACCGCCGGGCGCAGCAAAGCCTTTCACGACCACTCCTACCGCGACATGGGCAATGCAGGCGCCCTCGACGACCGCGTCGCCGCGATTCGCGAACTGGGTCGGCGGCACGGCTGGTTGGACACCGAGCGCGTCGGGATAACGGGTCTATCGGCCGGTGCCTTCGCCGCCGCCAGGGCATTGCTCACGTACCCGGACTTCTACCGGGTTGCGGTCGCGGTGTCGGGCAACCACGACAACACCGTCAACCTGGCCATGTGGGCCGAGCAATACCACGGCGATCTCAGCGACGACGGCAAGAAGACGATCTCCAACACTTACCTGGCCGCCGAACTGCAGGGCAAGCTGTTGCTGATCCACGGCGAGCTCGACGACAACGCCCATCCCTATCAGACGATGCGCCTGGCGCACGCACTCATCCAGGCGGACAAGGACTTCGATCTGATCCTCATTCCGGGCGGCGAACACGCGCTGATCGGCTACCAGCACTACGCCTACCGACGCACCTGGGACTACTTTGTGGCCCACCTCCACGGGACCGAACCGCCTAGCTACCGCCTGGCCCCGTTGCCGCTTCCGCAGTGGTCGCTCGGATGATGTCGCGGCTGCGGCGCAGCACGTCGAGCTGCGCTTCGGTATAGAGCTCCTGCATGGCCTCGTTGATGGCCCTGCCGGCGAATTGCGCCCCGCCGGGGGCGTCGGCGCGCGACTCCGCGAGCCCCGGATGTGCCTCGCGCACCGACAGCAGGTAGGGCACCAGGCGTTCTGCGAGGTCCTCGCGGGTGCGCTCGTCGGCGTCGGAGGCCAGATCATCGAACTCGCAGGCCACGGGGTCGTCCGGGGCGTTCTCCAGCAGGTGGGCGTAGACCTGCCGGCCCCGGGGACCCAGCACCCGCGACAACAGAACGACGAGAGAGCGGTCGGCCTCGGACAGTTTGGCGACCGCGTGCGGTGACACGAATTCCGTCGGCAGGTCGGTCGGTGCCTTCTGATCCAGGATCTGACGCACCTCGGTGCGTGCCTGCTGCAGCTGCTCGATGGTCGCGGCCAGCTCATCGTCGAGGGCGCGCAGTTCGGCGGCCGGGTGGTCGTCGGCATCGCCCATCGCGGCGATCTGGGAAAGTGAGAAGCCCAAGTCGACAAGACGTTTGATACGCACGAGGCGGACCAGATGTGTCACCCCGTATTGCTTATAGCCGTTGGTCCGGCGTTCGGGCTCGGCGAGAAGGCCGACGTCGTGGTAGTGCCGCACCGCCCGCAGGCTGGTACCGGACAGCGCGGCGATCTCACGGGTGCTCCAGGCCATGGTTTCCATTCTGATCAACGGCGGCATGCGGCTGTGCCGTCGCGGTCCCGGTGCATGCCACAGTGGGTACACGGGGCGTTCGTCGCCGATCTAGCTTCCGAGCACGATGCCCTCGCCGACATCCTCGCCGTTGTTCACGAGGGTCTGCTGCGCGAGGGCACCTCGCCGCATCCCGACCTCAGGTGGACGAGCTAGACCTGGTTCATCCCGCCGTCGACGAAGATCTCCGCACCTGTCATGAAGCTGCTCGCATCGGAGCCGAGGAACACCGCCACGGCGGCCAGTTCGGCAGGATCACCGATTCGCTTCATCGGGTTGGTTGCCAGACCGTCGAAGAACTCCTGCCGCTGGTCTTCGTCAGGCACCAGTTCGGTGAGTCCCTCGGTCAGGATGGGACCGGGTACGACCGTGTTGACCCGGAAGCCACGGTCGCCCAACTCGGTGGCCCAGGTGCGGCCGAAGGACCGGATGGCAGCCTTTGCCGCGGCGTAGGCGCCGAATGCCGGGGTCCCCCTGGTGGCCGCTGTGGAGCCGGAAAGAACGATCGAGGCACCGGGATTGAGTAGTGGCAGCATTTTCTGCACGGTGAACACTGTCCCGCCCACGTTGCGGTTGAACGTGTCGATGAGGTGTTCGGGGGTCTCTTCCTCCAGCGTGGCGAACTCGCCACTGCCGGCGTTGGTAAAGACGATGTCGAGACCGGCGCCTGCGTCACGGATGACCCCGACCAGTCGGTCCAGATCCTCGGTGCTGGTGACGTCGCTGGCGACACCGACGACACCGGAACCCAGAGAGGCTGCGGCGGCGTCGACGCGCTGTTGGGTACGCCCGGTGATGAACACCTTGGCGCCCTCGTCGACGAAGGCGCGCGCCGCCGCGTAACCGATGCCGGATGTGCCGCCGGTGATCAGTGCTGTTTTCCCCTCAAGCTGAGCCATCTTGCCCTCCTGTTGTCGAAAACGCTTGTTGCGTCTCATGTCCGACAACTAGGTGACATGTCACTTTATTCCGAGGCTTGTCGCGCTCGATCGGGCGAAAAGCAGGAGTACATCGAGCGGGCGTGGCGCAATGTCGCACCCCCATCGATGCTGAGGCGCCATCTTCAACTCGAGGAGGCGCATGAACGTCGCAGCTGTGATGTGCACACTTGTTAAGGTCTTTTCACCGACGGGCGTCCGACCGGAAAAGCAGGTGGTAGCGATGGAGATCGCGCAATTGTGGCGCTTCCCCGTCAAATCGATGGGCGGTAGCACGGTCGAGCGGGTGCGGATCGATCGTCGGGGCGCTCAC
>ERZ500977.236-NODE-236-length-10321-cov-5.895967_pt1 | contig 10321 bp, 10 predicted proteins | sample MGYA00248863_ERZ500977 | MGnify/ENA primary metagenome ERZ500977 (study PRJEB25958, sample SAMN03398581) | human skin metagenome | study: EMG produced TPA metagenomics assembly of the Human Skin Microbiome Metagenome (human skin metagenome) data set.
CAGAAGGTGGTGTGGTCGGCTTCGAAATACCCGTCGGCGGCGCGGAAGTATCCCTGCATCTCGACGGTGTCGCCCGCCACCAGCGGCAGCAGGGTCTGCAACGTGAGGGTGGTCGCGAGCGAGACGTGGGTCGCCGAGTTCTCGCCCTTGCCGCCCTTAATCTCGGTCGAGCCGTTCAGCACCAGTCGTCCGTTCATCCGGGCGGTGGTGCTGGCGTTGACCTTGTAAAGCAGCGACGCCCCGAAGAGGTAGGTCCCGGCGACCGGCGCCACGAAGCGGTTGTGGTCGGCGTCGAAGGCGCCCTGGTCGTTGTACTCGGTGTTGTTGATGGCGATCTTGGTCCAGGTGGTCAGGGGCACGTAGTTGTCGAAATTGGTGTAGCCTTTGAATCGCGGCAATCGCGGCTGGTCGACGATGCCGTTGGCGTTGTCGACGATGAGCCCGTCGAAGAAGCTCGATCCGTCAGCCGAGACCGCGAGGCGGAGCTTGTCCGAGCCGAAGAGGCCAAGCAGCGCCTTCGTCATGAACCCGGTCTGCAGCGTCAGCCCGAGATCGTCGCCCGAGGTCTCCTTGTTCATGGTGTAGAAGAGATCGCCAGTGCCGCCCTCGGCTGCGGTCTTCGCGGTCCAGAGCGCGGCGTTGAGCTTCGCCGCGAACGGATTGCTCGCATCCGCGGCGGTACCTATCCCGAGCAGCGACAAATTCTGCAACGCCGAGGGCAGCGGCGCGCTCCAGGCCGACCCGTCGAAGACCAACAGCAGGACCTCGTCCTCGACCCACGCCCGCCAGCCCGGCCGCGGCACCAGCCGCATCCAGGCGCCGTCGACCCAATAGGCTATGCTGCCGTCCCAGCCAGCCCAGGCGTCTGTCGCGCCCGAGGTGACGATGTATCGGTCGCCGTCGGCTGGACTCCCCGGCGGCGCGGTGAGGTCGCGGTCGAGCACGGCGAGCTGGACGAGGCCGTCGAGCAGCCGCAGCGCCTCGTTGACGGTGACGTGTTTCTGCGCCTGCGCCGCCAGCAGGTAGGGCAGCAGGAGGTGGGTGCTGGTGTCGGGCATGGTCAGAACTCGAGGGTGACGGAGGCCGGCGCGCCCCGCCCGACGAGGGCGGAGAGCTGGAAGATGCGGATCGGCAGGGTATCGCCGGGACCGAGCAGCGCGCCGAGGTCGGCGAGTTGCTGGGCGGCGGCGTAGGCCACGTTGGTCGCCGACGTCGCGAGGGTCCGCAGCACGGTCGTGCCGTCGAGGACTTCGACCTCGTAGGCCTCGCGCTCCTCGCCGAGCGGTACCTCGGCGGCAGTCCAGCTGTCGGCGGCGAGCGCCCGCGACCGGCGGGTCCAGGCGATGACGAGGTCACCGGGGGTGCGCGCCGTCCGCCACGGCTGCCGGACGTGACCAACCGAGAACGGCCGCAGGCCAATACCCTCCGGCGTGAAGGCGAGCTGCCGGTAGGATCTGTCGGCCACCGGCTTCGCCGCTGGCCCGAAGCGCCAGTTGGATTCGAGCCCGAGCGCCGCCTCCTCGATCGGCAGCGGCACGAGCGCCTCGTCGAGCACGACGACCCGCGCGCCGGCCGGCGCCGGGTTGCCGATCGCGCCTTCGGTGCCGCGCTGGCCGCGCAACAGCCGCAACAGCCGGTAGCGGCCGGGCGCGATCAGCTCCGCGCTCCCGGCCTGCAGCACCTCCCAGGCACCAGAGGTCGCCTCGACTGCCAGCGCGTTGGCGCCAGCGAAGAGCGCGAGGTCGGTGGTGCTGGCAAGCGCGCCGAAGGCGAGATCGACGATGGCGACGTTGCCGAGGTCGAACCGCGACGTGGGCCCCGCGTGCAGCGGCGAGACCAGCCGCCCCATCCGCGCCGGCCGCCCGAGGGTCGTCGCCAGCGTGAAGCCGTCCTCGCCGGGGCTGGTCCAGGCGGCGATGCGCCCCGGCCAGGGCACGGCGTGCACCGCCGCCAGCGGCTGGTGCGTCGGCGTGCTCTCGCGGAGCTGCGGCAGGTCGAGGATCGCCACCGCCGGCGGCCCGTAGGTGACTGGCTTTGACACCCGCGGGCTGCGGTCCGAGCCGGGCGCGAGGCCGTAGGCGCTGACGTCGGTCCTCACCGCCTCGACCGACCGGGCGCCGGCATCGGCGACGCTGGTCAGCCGCAGCGCCGCGAGCCGGCCGTCGTGGTCGAGGCGGACGACGTCGCCCGGATCGAGGGCGAGGCGCGACAGCGGCAGCCGGAAGGTGGCGGTCTCGCGGCCGACCCACTCCTCGAGGAGCGCCCCGCGGCAGCGCCGCTCGGCGTCGCCCGCCGGGGTGGCGATGACAAAGGTCTCGGACGTCACGCGGATCGCGGTCCCGGTAGCGCGCCGTGCCTCGACGCTCATCGCATCGTATTCCTCGTCCGAGCGCACCAGCTGCCACTTCAGCGCCTGCGGCAGCTCGGTCTCCTGGGCGCGAACCAGCTCGATGATCTCGGCATCGGCGTCGGAGGCGGCGACGAGATCGTCGAGGCCGAGCGTCGCCACCGACCGGCGGTCGCGCGGCTGGAAGCGGATGACGCCCTCGCTCTCGATCGCGTCGAAGCCGAAGTGGCGGGCGAGCGGCGCGATCGAGGCGCGCGGGCTCTCGATCGCCGAAATCAGATAGCCATGGACGACGTCGGCCAATGCCAAGACGTCGATCTGGCTGTCCGGTAGCCCGGCGCGGCGGCAGAGCTCGCGCACCAGGCTGCCGAGCGACACCGAGCCAAGCCGGCCGTTGAGCCAATGCCCAAGCCGCCAGTTGTCGGCGTCGGTCCAGACGTCGCTGCGCGCCGGGAAGGCCGGGAACGGCCGCGCGTCCCAGGTCCAGGCCGCGGTCTCGGCCGTGGCGATCATCCGGCCGCCGTAGACGCTCGATGTCGGGTTGTTGCTCGGCTCGGCCCAGTAGCCGAGCGCTGCCTCGAGGAAGCGGCGCTGCACGGCGTCGTCGCGCCAGCCGCGGGAGAAGTACGGTAGGAAGCTCTCGGCCGACTTCGGGTCGTAGAAGACGTTCGGCTGGTTCGGGCCGCGATCGACCGCCGGGCAGCCGATCTCGGTGAAGCGGATCGGCTTCGATTCCGGGATCCACGCCGTCGTGCCGCCGCTCTCCACCCCGCCCGGCCGGTTGCGGTGCGGGTTCGACCACCAGGAGCGAATGTCCTTGTACCGGAAGACCCATGGCCGCCCATGCGCGCCGTCGGTGATCGGCGTCCGAACCTGCGCCTCGCGGTCGCCGGCGCTGGCGTAGTGCCAGTCGAAGCCCTCGCCGCCCTCGACGTTGCCGCACAGGTAGTCGAGGTCGGTGATCGCGTCGGCGGCCTCGGCGTCGAGATGATCGAGCCCGGCGCGCCAGTCGGCGAGCGGCATGTAGTTGTCGATGCCGACGAAGTCGATCGCGTCGTCGGCCCAGAGCGGATCGAGGTGGAAGAAGACGTCGCCCGAGCCGTCCTGCGGGTGATGCCCGAAATACTCCGACCAGTCGGCGGCGTAGCTGAGCTTCGTCCCGGCCCCGAGGATCGCGCGGACATCCTCAGCAAGGTCGATGAGCTCGGCTACCGCCGGATAGCTCGACGCTCCGCTCCGCACCTGCGTCACCCCGCGCAGCTCCGAGCCGATCAGGAAGGCATCGACCCCGCCCGCCGCGGCGCAGAGGTGCGCATAGTGCAGGATCATCCGCCGTAGGCCCCAGTCCTCGGGATCGCCGTCCCACTCGACCCGCGCGTCGTCGACGTCGAAGTCCGACGGCTGCGCCGAGCCGAAAGACGCGGCGACCTGGCTGCCGGCTGTGGCGCTCTTGTCCGGGCTGCCGGCGTAGCCCGCCGCCGGCGAACAGGTGATCCGCCCGCGCCAGGGATAGGCCGGCTGGCCGGTGGCCGCGGCGTGGTCCGAATACGGGTCGGGCAGCTCGTTGTCCGCCGCCACGTCCATCAGGATGAACGGGTAGAAGGTCACCCGGTAGCCGCGGGCCTTCAGCTCGCGGATCGCCTGCACCACGGCGCTGTCGGAGGGCGTGCCGCCATAGGCCGGCCTCCCCTGGTCGTCGCGGCTGACGAGATGCGCGTCAGCGCGGGCGACGCCGTCAACCGACCAGTTCTCCGGGCTGGTGCTCTTGGCGCTGACCTCGACGCCGGGCCGGATGCGGCAGTGGCCGGCACGCAGGTCGTCGCCGAACCACGCGACGACGAGCGACACCGACTCGACCTTCGGCGCGCAGGCCTCGAGCCGGTCGAGCGCCACGGAGAGATCGGTCGCGTCCAGCTCGGCGTTGACATTCTCTGCCGCGGTCTCGCCTTCGCCGTCCTCGCGCCGGACGATCTCGCTCGCGTAGGCGAACTCGCCGGAGGCCGGGATCAGCGTCACCGCCCGGACCAGGCTCTCCGCGGAGTCCCCGTCGAGGATTGGGCGGAACACCTCGAAGGAGAGCTGCGGCAGCCGGTTGCCGAAGCGCTCGAGCGGCAGCTCCTCGAAGACGACATAAGCGGTGCCACGGTAGGCCGGGGTGTTCGCCGCGCCCATCTTCGCGGCGATGAACGGGTCTGGCTCCTGGTCCTCGCCGCCCTTGTGCAGCCGGAGGGTGACGCCGTCGCGGCTCATGATCTTGCCGTCGGCCCAGATGCGGCCGATGCCGGTGATCGGGCCCTCGCAGAGCGCGACCGCGAAGGACGCGAAATAGAAGTACTCGGTGACCTCGGCGCCGCCGCCTCCGCCGCCCTTGCCGCCGCCGCCCTGGCGGGTGGTCTCGGTCTCCTCGCGGAAGTCGGTCGCCCAGATGATGTTGCCGCCGATGCGCATGGCGCCGAAGACGCGCGGGATCACCGCTCCTTCGGTCGAGGAAGTGATCTGCAGGGTGTCGAGCCGCTGGCCGGCGATCCTTTGCGTCGGCGCCATCGACGCGACGAGCCAGGAGTCGATGGCCGCGCCCGCGATCGAGCCGACGGCGCCGCCGATCGCGGCGGCGGAGACGCCGAGGATCGAGCCGCCAACCGAGCCGCCGATCGCGGTGCCGGCGGCGGCGAGGATGATCGAGGCCATGGCTCAGCTCGGGCTGGGGAACAGGAAGACGTAGGCGACGCGCCGACGCCATGCGGCGTCGAGCGGGACCTCAACGACGCCGCTGCGCTCGTAGGCGTGGATGAAGCGGTCGGGCGCAGTGACGATGCCGCAGTGCTTGGCGACAGAGCCGGCGCGCATTCGGAACAGCAGCAGCCCGCCGGGTGCGATCTCCTTCGTCGGCAGCTCCGACATCACGCCACGTGCCGCGTTCGCCAGCGGCTCGCGTATCCCGGTCTCGCCCCAGTCGCGGCTGTAGGGCGGGATCGGCAGCGGCTCGGGGCCACAGAGCTCACGCCAGACACCGCGCACGAGCCCGAGGCAGTCGCAGCCGACGCCCTTCACGCTCGCCTGGTCGTGGTAGGGCGTGCCGAGCCATCCACGTGCGGCGGTGACGACACCGCAAGGTTCGGCGGTCAGCATTTCGCAGATCCCACTTAAGAGTGAGCGACTGTGTTGCGGGTCAAGCGTTTTGCCACGGTTTTTTGGTCCTGAGGATGGCGTTGAGGATCGTGAGGAGATGCTGGAGGCAGGCGATGATGGCGAGCTTCTTCGGTCGTCCCGCATCGACGAGGCGGGCGTAGTGGTCGCGGATGACGGGGTTCCAGCGGATGGCTGAGAGCGTTGCCATGAAGAGAGTGTTGCGGACGCCGGCGCGCCCTCCTGCGATGGCCCGGTGGCCGCGCCACTGGCCGGAGTCGCGGTTGATCGGCGCGACACTGACCAGCGCCGCGATGCGGCGGCGATCGAGCTGCCCGAGCTCGGGCAGCTCGGCGATGAGGGTGCGGGCCGTGACGTCGCCGATGCCCGGCACCGAGGTGAGCAGGTCGTCGGCGGCCCGCCAGGCCGGGGAGCCGCGCACCGCGCCGTCGATGTCGCGGTCGAGCGCGGCGAGCTGGGCCTCGAGCAACTTGAGGGTGGCCTCGAGACTTCGCTGGACACGCCGGGTGCGGGCCTGCCGGGCACGGTTCTTTTCCATGCCGATCATGTCGACCAGCTGGCGTCTCCGGGCCACGAGCTCGCCAAGCGTCTGTGCGTCCTCGCTTGCGAGCGGCCGCGGCTCGGGGCGGATCGCCTCGGCGAAGCGGGCGATCGCCTCGGCATCGAGCGCGTCCGTCTTGGCGAGCCGCCCGGTGGCGCGGGCGAAGTCGCGGACCTGGCGCGGGTTGACGACTGCGAGCGGCAGTCCGGCGCCGGCGATCGCCGCCGCCACCGTCACCTCGAAGCCGCCGGTGGCCTCCAGCACCACCAGCGCCACGTCCCAGCCCCGCAGGGCAGCAACCAGGGCTTCGAGACCTTTGCCGTCGCGCGCGACGGCAAAGGTCTCGGCAGTGGGACGCAGATGCACATCGAGGCGATCCTTGGCGACGTCGATGCCGACGAAGCTCGGCATCAGGGGAGGCTGTTCCATGACCCGTCCTTGCAAATCCGGGCTCGCGCGGCGGCCCAAGCGACTGTTCGGGTTCCGTGTGGAACCGGCGGACGGGGCGCCGGGCTCAGTCACGGGCTCAGCGGCCCCAGGGGAGTACGGGCTCCCGTCCACCGATAGCCTCGCCGGCTTCGCGCCGGCGGGCAACTGAGAGATACAAGGGGAAATCCCGGCGCCGGACATGGGCGTTCGCAGGGATTCCGGCTTGTGCGTCGTCGCTCCAAGCACGATCCTTGGCTCCTTTCCGCAAGGAACCTTGATCGAGCAGGCGACATGAAAGAGCCGGTTGTTCCACGTTTCGAGCCAGAAGTAGTCGCATCCGCGGCGCGGAAGAAATGGCGCGGCGATGATGAGAAAGTCGCTACGACATCAGTATCCAGCCTCATAGTAGATGGCGTCGCCATCACCAGCCGATATGACAAGGCGCACGAGTTCGACTGCATGGCGGCGATGGTGCGAAACATAGACGAAACGATGCGCTCCCTTGTGGAAGGCTTGTGGTGCGACAGCAAAGCGAACGCCTGCTTCATCGCAAACCTCAAGTCCTGCTCAATCTCGCGGGCCCGCAGGATCGCAGAACAGCTTGAAGAGGGCTGCATTCGCCACCAAGGCGGGCACAACGGCATCGTGGTGGAGGGGGTGAGTGGCGGATCGCTGGTGGTCGATCCCTACTGGGAAAGTGATCACCCCTAGAAGCGGGCTTCGGCGTCTGGCTCGGCTGCGGGCGCAGCATCGGCATGCGGCCCTCACAAGACCTCTCCGGCGTTCGCGTCCCCGCGGTTCGGGTAGCGCACCACCGTGTCCTGGCCGGGGATCTGCGGGAAGCCACGGAAGTTGACGACGTTGGCGAAGCGGTCGCGGCAGGTCTCCAGCCGTCTGTCGCAGCCGGCCCGGACGACGAAATCATGACTCGCTGCAATCGGCCGCACCGGAGCCTCGAGCAGCGTCAGTCGCCGTGCGCCGCCGACGACGTCGTGGCTCGCAACCTCGGCGACGCGGCCGGCGTTCGGGCCGCTGGTCCAGGTCAGCCGGCCGAGCGCGAACCAGCCGGCGGCGAAGCCGCTGAGCCCGGAGGCCGCGAAGCTGCGGTCGCCGGTGAGGCTGGTGACCGACCCGGTCGCCTTGAACGCCGGATCGTCGAGGTCGACGCTGCAGCGGGCGTCGCCGAGCTCGGCGTCGCAGGCGTGCTGGAAGGTGCGCCCGACGGTCTGGTTCAGGACATGCGCGAGCGAGCGCACCTCGGCGACGAAGGCGAGCCGGCCGCGGCGGACCTGACCGATGGCGCCGCGGCGCATCAGCACCCGTTGGCTGACAGCATCCCAGTTCACCCGCCAGACCTCGACGGCGGCATTGTCCCAGCGCCCGTCGAGGATGTCGGTCTCGGTGATGGTGTCGGAGGTCAGCACGCCCTCGGCGTCCTGCGCGTCGACGGCGAGGTCGGTCCCGCTCCGGATCTCCGAGGCGGCGAAGCCGGAGTCGGGCTCGTAGGTCACGCCGCCGAACTCCAGCTCCCGGTCGTGGTCGGTGAAGCCGAAGACGACGCCATCGGCGCGTTCGATCCGCCAGCACCAGGCGAGCGTAGTGGCGCCGCTGTCGAGATGCGTCTGCAGGGCGGCCGGCAGGCTCTTCATCGCTTCTCGTGGCTCCGGATCGCGCGCTCCAGCCGATCGCGGAGGCCGATCAGCCCGAGGCCGAGGGTGATCAGCGTCGCCGGCGCCGCATCGTCGGCGCCGATCAGCTGGGCGATCACCCCGGCAAGCTCGCCGAGCGGCCCGTGCTCGGGCAGAGCGAGCGCGAGGAGCCCGATCAGAATCGCAGCGAGGCCCGCCCACCAGGTCAATGACGTCGGAAGCACGTAGCGCATGGGGATCAGCTCCGTTGGAAGGCAGTGGAAAGGGAGGTGAGCAGCGCGGCGAGCCAGCCGCCCGGCCGAGACGCAGACGCCACCTGAGTTGCCATCTCGGCGGCCGGCGCGGGCCGCAGGAGCGCCAGCGCTTGCGGCTCGTTCAGCCGGCGCACCGGCCGCGAGAAATCGACCCGGCCGCCGGCGTCGGCCGCCCAGACCGGGATCGGTCCCTCCGGGTAGCGCCCGTGCAGGAAGAGGTCGCGCTCGGCCTCGCGGCGGGAGCGCAGGCTGGCCGGCCGCAGCCAGTTCATGAACGCCCCGCCTGCGCGGGTCCGGTCGCCGGCGTTGAGGGCCCTTGTCAGCGCCGCCCGCGCGATGGCGCCGGTGTTGAAGTGGAACGACACCAGCGCATCGAACTCGTGCGGCGCCAGCGGCACGGTTACGGCGCGGGCGACCTCGGCCTGGTAGCGGGCGAGGTCGGCCCGGAACAGCCGCAGCGCCTCGCGGATGCCGGCGTCGAGATCGGCCGGCATGCCGCGCTGCAGGCGGGCGGGATCGGGGGCGCCTGCCGCTGCGGTGTGGCCGACGCCGAAGGTCCAGACCTGTTTCACATCGAGATAGGGAGCCGGCACGATGCCCTCGTGCCGGGCGAGGGCGAGAAGCCCCCGGTCGGTCGTGATCATGGAGAGGTTACCTGAAGAGCGAGAGGAGCAGGATCAGGACGGCGACGGCGAGGCCAACCCGCAGGCGGTGGCGGAAGATGCGGCACGGATCGGCATCGTCGCAGCGCAGCCGGGCTGCGAGACCGAGAAGCTCACGCATCGGGTCCGTCCCCGGATCGAATGCCGCGGATGCGGGCGAGCGTGACCTCGATCACCGCGGGTCCGAACACGCCGACGAGGTAGGCGGCCGAGCCGGCAGCGCCGCCGGCCGGCACCGCCTCGGGCGGCAGGCCGAGCCAGCGGGCGACAAGCGCCATGGAGAAGCTGCCCATGCCGGCGGCGATGAGGCCGCCGAGCAGGATGTGGCGGAGCGCATCGCGGAGCCGCATGCGGGTGGTCAGCGCGTTGGTGGCGCCGCCGAGCGCGCCCCAGGCGGCAAGGATCGCTGCGGTCGAGGCTGCAAGGTCGCGCAAGGTTGCGGCAACGAAGCCCGGTTCTTCATTCATCGCCGCACCTCCACGAGCGGGATCGAGGCGATCGAGCCGAGCCGGTCGAGGTCCCAGGTGACGTCGAGCCGGTCGGTGTCGAAGCGGACGGGGACGTCGAACTCGAAGCCGGCGGTGACGAGCACGCCGGCGGAAGGCGCGGTGGCGAAGGTGACGACGCCGGTCGCCGCATCGACCGACCAGCCGGAGGTCGCCTCGCCGCCGGCGCGGGCAACCCGGATGGTACCAGCCACCGGCTTGCCGATCCGCCGCACCCAGGCCTGCGCGCCGCTCTCGTAGCGCTTCACCAGCTGGAAGGTCGTCGCCGTGCCGTCGCCGGTGCCGAGCGCCTGGTCGATCGGCGTCACCGGCGCCGACGGCAGGCCGGAGCGGTAGTCTCCCCAGTCCTTCCAGCGGAATCCGTGCAGCCGGCCATTCCGCGCCTCGAAGAAGGCGACGACCGCCGCGAGATCGTCGGCGCGGCGGATGCCATAGGCGGCGTCATAGCGCCGCCGCGAGTCCGCCCAGGAGGCGTTGCGCTCCTCGTCGCCGGAGGCGAGCTCGACCACCTGTGTCCGCCGCTCCGGACCACCCCGGGCGCCGCGGCTGATGTCGTCCGGAAACCGGACTTCGTGGAAGGCCATGGGTCACATCCCTCTGCGCCCGAAGGCCACCGCCCGGGCGATGTCGCTGGCGACCTGCGTCCGCGAGCGGCGGAAGCTCTCGGCGTCGGTCGTCATGATGTTGACGGTCACACCGCCGTCGGCCCGCGCCCGATCGAAGGCCCGGGTCTCCGCCCGGCTCAGCACCCGCTCGCCACGCTGCAGGATCGCAGGCACCTCGTCT
>ERZ500977.237-NODE-237-length-10316-cov-6.370432_pt1 | contig 10316 bp, 12 predicted proteins | sample MGYA00248863_ERZ500977 | MGnify/ENA primary metagenome ERZ500977 (study PRJEB25958, sample SAMN03398581) | human skin metagenome | study: EMG produced TPA metagenomics assembly of the Human Skin Microbiome Metagenome (human skin metagenome) data set.
GCCTGTTGGCGGGGCCCCGCGCCTGCCCGATAGGGTTTCTGCCAGTATGAATACCGGAAGGGGGGAGGGTGGAGGGGGGCTGCCCTGGCACGGGTGGCGGTATCGCGGCGGGCGGCGTCGGCGGGGAACCGCCTGTGGCGGCGCCTAGTAGGTCGCGCGGCCGCCCGAGAGGTCGAAGACGGCGCCGGTGGTGAAGGAATTCTCGGCCGTGGCGAGCCAGCAGATCATCGCCGCCGCCTCGGACAGCTCCAGCATCCGGCCGCGGGGGATCTTCGAGAGGATCATCTTCAGGAATTCGGGCTCCTGGCTCAGGGCCATCGTGGTCTTGGCGACCGCCGGCGTCACCGCATTGACCGCGATGTCGTGTTTGGCGAGTTCCTTGCCGAGCGATTTCGTCAGCGCCAGCACGCCCGCCTTCATCGAGGAATAGGCGGGGGCGCCGGGATTGCCCTCCTTGCCGGCGACCGAGCTCAGGTTGACGATCCGCCCGTAGTTCTGCGCGATCATGTGCGGCACCACCGTCCGGCAGCAGTAGAAGGTGCCGACGAGCCCGATATGCACCACGTCGACGAAGTCCCGCGCCGGGTATTCCCAGGTGGTCGCGTTCGGCCCGACGATGGCGGCGTTGTTGACGAGGATGTCGATCCGGCCATGGGCGGCGATGACCTTGGCCGTGGCACTCTCGACGGCGGCGAGGTCGCCGATGTCGACGGCCAGCGGCAGGATGCGGTCCGCCTCCGGATGGCGCGCGAGGGCCTCGAGCAGGGCGGCGTCGCGGTCCCAGATCGCGACGCGGGCGCCCCCGGCCAGCATCCGCTCGGCCACGGCGAGGCCGATGCCCTGTCCCGCCCCGGTGACGATCGCCACCCGGTCCTCGAAGTCGTAGGTGTTCATTCCGCTCTCCCCTCTCGATCTCGGCGCGGCCGGGGCCGTCAGTCCATGTGGAAGACCTCGACCAGCGGCACCTGCCGCGGCCGGTTGTCGGGCTCGGTGTCCATGATGTCGGCCATGTGGTCCCACCAGCGGCGCATGACCGGCGCGTCGGCCAGGTCCTCCAGCCGCGCCGGGTCCGCCGCGTGCAGCAGGGCGAAGAGGCTGTCGGTCCCGGGGTCGTGGAAGATCGTGTAGTCGCTGATCCCGTGGTCCGAGAGCAGGGCGCGCAGCTCGGGCCAGAGCGCATCGTGGCGCCGGCGGTACTCGGCCTGCTGGCCGGGCCGGAGCCGCATGCGGATGCCGATGCGCTTGCCGGCGCGCACGGGGCTCACCCGGCCGCCGGGGTCGGCGCCTCGGGGTCGATCAGCCCCTCGGCCTTCAGCTCCGACCAGAAGGCGTCCGGGATCGGCACCGACAGGGCCGCGGCATTGGCGGCCACTTCCGAGGGCCGGGTGGCACCGGGGATCACCGAGACGACAGCGGGATGGGCGAGCGGGAATTGCAGCGCCGCGACCGGCAGGGCGACGCCATGGGCGGCACAGACCGCCTCGAGGCCGCGAACCTTCGTCTGGACCTCGGCCGGGGCCGCGCCATAGGCGTATTTCGCCCCCGCCCCGGAGCCGGTGACGAGGATGCCCGAGGCGAAGGGGGCGCCGATGATCACGCCGATGCCCCGCTCGCGGCAGCGGCGCATGCCGCCGGCGAGCGAGGCCTGGTCGAGCAGGGTGTAGGGCATCGCCACCAGCAGGAAGTCGAGATCGACATCCGCCGCCACGGTGTCGAGCGCCTCGGTGGTGTTGACGCCCATGCCGATGGCCTTGATGTCCCCCGCAGCCTTCAGCTCGGCCAGCGCCCGCAGCCCGCCCGTCGCCAGCGCCCGGCGGTGGCCGTCGAGGGCATCACCGTGATAGCCGGCATCGAGGTCGTGGATGACGAGGGCGTCCACGGTATCGAGGGCGAGCCGCTGCAGCGCCTGTTCGTAGGAGCGCAGGATGCCGTCATGGCCATAGTCGAAGGTCACGTCGAAATTCAGTCCGCCCGCCCAGGGGCTGCGGTCGAAGCGGGCGGGGTCGGCCGGGCGGTGCAGGGTGCGGCCGACCTTGGTCACCACCTGGAACTCCCCGCGCGGCCGGGTGCGGAGGAAGCCGCCCAGGCGATGCTCGGCGAGGCCGCGGCCGTACCAGGGCGCCGTGTCGAAGAAGCGGAGGCCGGCGTCCCAGGCGGCGGCGAGGGTGGCCTGCGCCTGTGCCTCCTCGACGGGGGCGTAGAGTTCGCCGATATGGGCCGTGCCGAGGCCGAGGACCGGCAGATCAAGGCCGGTCGCGCGCGCGGGACTGCCGACCGGACGGCGGTCGGCCAGGGATAAGGGCATTCGACTGTCCTCCCGTCTGCCCTCTGCCGGGGCGTTTCCCCGCAGGCTTGTCAGACAAAAATCCGTTTGACAAGCCGGTATGGCAGGGAAACGATGCCTGATGCGGCGCGGGCGCGCAGCAGGAGGGCGGGGCACGGGAGATGGGCGGCTTCGGCGACAGCGTTCTGGTGCAGACGGGGGACGACCGCCGCCCGATCTCGGAGCAGGTGGTGACCCGCATCTCCGGCATGATCAAGAGCGGCAACCTCCGGCCCGGAGACCGCCTGCCGACCGAGGCGCAGATGGGCATCGCCTTCGGCATCAGCCGCCCGGCGCTGCGCGAGGCGCTGAAGGCCCTGACCCTGATGGGCATCCTAGAGGTGCGGCAGGGCGGGCGCTATACGGTGACCGAGCTCCGCCCCAGCCGGCTGATGGCCCCCTACAACGCGATTCTGAGCGGGGTCGACTACGACCCGGTGCTGCATTGCGAGACGCGGGCGGCGGTTGAGGGCGAGCTGGTGCGGCTCTGCGCGCTCCGTGCCTCCGGCGAGGCGCGCCAGAGGATCCTGGCGCTCGCCCATGACGGGGCGGCCTTCCTCGACGATCCGGCTGCCTTCCGCATGATCGACGTCGAGTTCCATCAGGCGCTGAACAACGGGGCCGGGAACCGGATGCTGGCGGTGCTGGCGGAGGCGCTCTACGACACCGGCCTCGACCAGCGGCGCGAGGCGAGCGCCCTGCCGGGGGTCATCGCCGTGAGCGTCGCGCAGCATGTCGAGGTGGCCGAGGCCATCGGCCGCGGCGAGGCCGAGGCCGCGCGCTTGGCCTATTTGCGCCACCTGGAGCATGTGCGCGACATGACGCTCGCCTCGATGCAGGCGGCGACAGGGGCGGCCGGCCTGACGGGGACGCAGGCGCGCCCCGCGCCGAGGCGCCGCCGGGCGTTCGGAGGCCGGGCTTTCGGAGACTGTCCGGAACCGACCCGCCGGACCGAGCCGTCCGGGTTTCCGGACCGTCCCTCAGGCCATGCCCAGCGCCTGCTTGTAGAGTTCGAGGATCGTCTCCTCCTCGTCCACCTCGGCCGAGTCGCGCTTGCGCAGCGCGATGAGCTTCTTCAGCACCTTCACGTCGTAGCCCCGCGCCTTGGCCTCGGCGAGAACCTCCTTCGCCTGGTCGGCGATGTCCTTCTTCTCGGCCTCCAGCCGCTCGTAGCGCTCGACGAACTGCCGGAGCTCCCCGGCGGTGACCTTGTACTGGACGGTTGCCTCGTCCTCGACCAGTTCTTCCACGTCGCAATCCCTTCGGTTGAGTTTCTTCCTCCTACCCCCGGCCGGCTTCGGGGCGCAAGGCGGCCCGGCTTGCGCCCAGGCGCGGCACTCGGTATCAGGGTGGGGGGCTGGATGCGGAGAAGCTGTTGATTTTGTTGCAGGTCATCGGGGCAGTCATGGCGTTGGCCGGTCTGGGCGGCCTCGGCTATTGTATCGTCCAGGGCTTTCGCATCCGCGGCGCCGGCCTCGCGCCCGATCAGGTGCGGCAGCGGCTCAACACCCTGATCGCCGTCAACCTCGGCTCGGTCGCGATCGCGGCCCTCGGCCTCGCGGTGCTGGTGGCCGGGCTCATCCTCTGACCCGGCCTCAGACGGGGCGCTGCAGCGCGGCGCGGGCCCGGTCGACCTCGGCCTGCAGCACGCAGTCGGCCGCGTGATCGTTGATGAGGCCCATGGCCTGCAGGAAGGCATGGATCGTCGTCGGCCCGACGAAGATCCAGCCGCGCTTGCGCAGCGCCTTCGAGAGCGCGACCGAGGCCGGCGAGGTCGACTGGCCCTGCGGCCCGATCTCGTCGCCCTGCGGCTCGAAGCGCCAGACGAAGGCGGCCAGCGACCCCTCGGCCGCCACCAGTTCGCAGGCGTGTGCGGCATTGTTGATGACGGCCTCGATCTTGCCGCGGTGGCGCACGATCCCGGCATCCGCCAGCAGCCGCGTCACGTCGGCCTCGTCGAACCGGGCAACCGCGTGGAAGTCGAAGCCGGCAAAGGCCGCGCGGAAATTCTCGCGCTTGTTCAGGATCGTGCGCCAGCTGAGGCCGGACTGGAAGGTCTCCAGGCAGAGTTTCTCGAACAGGCGGCGGTCGTCGATGACCGGGAAGCCCCATTCGCGGTCGTGATAATCGAAGAATTCCGGCGCGGCGGCGCACCAGCCGCAGCGGGGTCGCCCGTCCGGGCCGGGGATGGTCGCGCTCATGCGGAGGGCCGCAGGAAATCGAGCGCCGGGATGGTGCGCCGGGGGGCGATGGCATGGATCTCGGCCGAGACGATCCCCTGCCTCACGAAGGGATCGGCGGCGATGCGGGCGTCCAGCGCGGCGCGGCTTTCGCCGTGTGACAGGCTCGCGCCGCCAGCCCCGGGCAGGAGCGCGCCGACGCAGAGGAACTTTCCCTCGGCGAAGCCTTGCGCGATCCAGCGGTCATGGGCCGCCGCGAAGTCGGGCGCGGCCGCGCGGTTCTCGGAAAATCTCAGGAAGGTCATGAACATCAGTGCCCCCGAATGCTGGCGGGCGGGCGTGTCCGTGCGTCCAGCCATCGCTCGATGCCCGCAACCTCGCGATGGATGATGGAAGGGGCCGCGTCGGGCAGGGCCGAGGCCATCACGGCGACCCCCTGCGACCAGACGAGCAGGTGCAGGGCCAGCGCCTCGGACTCGGCCCCGGTGCCGAGGGCCCGGAACTGCCCGGCGAGCCAGTCGCGGAACAGGCCGAAGATCTCCGCCGCGCGGCCCTGCGCGATGTGGTCGAGCTTGGCGAGTTCGGTGCAGAGCGTGCCGACCGGGCAGCCGCTCGCCATGATCCGGGCGCGGTTGGCGAGAAGGAGGCGGATGAAGCACAGGATGCGGTCCCGGGGTGTCTCGCCCGCGGCCTGCCAGTCGTCGAGCATCTGGCGGGTCCGCGCGATCCGGCGGGTGATGACGGCCTCGAGAATGTCGTCCTTGGCCTTGAAATGGTGATAGAAATTTCCGCGCGAGATCCCCACCGCCGCCGCGATGTCGGCGAAGGACGTGGCCGCGAACCCGACATCGTAGAAGAGATCGTCGGCCTTCTCGACGATCTGGTCGCGGGTGGAGGGAGGGGGCATGTCGGGATCCTGCCGGGACTTTGGAAAAATCTAGGACGACTGTCCTAGAAAGTCAAGCGGAGGGGGAAAGGGCGCGGCCTCCCGGAGTACCGGGGGAGACGGGACGGCTGCGGTCGCCACGCAGGCCTCTTCCCGTCTCCGCAGGCTGGGAAGAACGGGCCGACAGCCCCCTTCCCATGAGGTCGCCGCCGGGAGCGGTGGGAGAAAGCCTGCCGGGGTCCTTGGAAGGCACGCGATCCGCGCGGTTGCGCACCGCACCCTCGGCGGCGGGCGGGCCCGGCCCGTCAGGCGAGGCGCAGGAACAGGGCCTTCAGATAGGCGGTTTCCGCCAGATGGGGGTGGACCGGGTGGTCCGGCCCGGCGCCGCCGGTGGCGAGGATCTGCCCGGTGCGCCCGGCCTTCGAGAGGCCGCGCAGGCTCGCCTCGCGGAAGCGCGGCAGGTCGGCCGCATGGCTGCAGCTGCAGAGCACGAGAAAGCCGCCGGGCTCGACGAGGGCCGCGCCCAGCCGCGCCACCTTCTCGTAGGCGCGCAGCCCCGCCTCCAGCGCCGCCTTGTGCGGGGCGAAGGCCGGCGGATCGCAGACGACGAGCCCGAAGCGGCGCCCTTCGGCGGCCAGGGCGGTCATCGCGTCGAAGGCATCCGCCCGCCGTGTCTCCAGCAGAGGGGCGAAGCCCGCGCGGGCGGCGCCGGCATTGGCGAGATCGAGCGCCGCGGACGAGCCGTCGATGGCAAGCGCGCCCTCGGCCCCGGCGCCCAGGGCCGCCAGGGCGAAGCCGCCGACATGGCAGAAGACGTCGAGCACCTGCCGCCCGCGGCCGAGCCGGGCCGCCAGCGCGTGGTTCGGCCGCTGGTCGTAGAAGAGGCCGGTCTTCTGCCCGCCGAGCAGGTCGGCCATGTAGGTGGCGTCGTTCATCGGGACCGCGACCGGCCCCTCGAGCGATCCGCGCAGCAGCCGGGTTTCCTCGGGCAGGCCCTCGAGGCTGCGGGCCCGGCCGCTGCCGTTCTTGACCACGACCGCGACTCCCGTCACCGCGACGAGCGCATCCACCAGCGTCTCCAGCCGGGTTTCGGCCCAGGCGGCATTCGGCTGGACCACCGCGGCGGTGCCGAACCGGTCGATGACCACGCCGGGCAGGCCATCGGCCTCGGCATGGACGAGCCGGTAGAAGGGCGCGTCGAACAGCGCCTCGCGCAGGGCGAGCGCCCGCTGGATCCGGGCGGCCAGCCAGGCCTGCCCGATCTCGACGGCCGGGTCGGCATCGAGCAGGCGCAGCGCGATCTTCGAGTCCGGGTTCAGCGTGGCGCAGCCGATCGGCCGGCGCTCGCCATCCTGCAACTCCACGATGCTGCCGGCCGGCAGCGCCCGGGTGCGCCGGTCGAGGACGATCTGGTCCTGATAGGCCCAGGGCGTACCGGTAAGGCCGCCTCCCCGGAACGGGTGGGGCGGAACGGTCGGCCGAAGCCGGACCACCGGGCGCTCTGTCTCCATCGGAGCTCCTTGCAGAGGTCAGACCCGTGCGGGCCTGACGTGTCGGAGATAGCGGGCTTCGAGCCACCGCACCAGCCCGACCAGACAGAAGGTGATGGCCATGTAGAGCAGCGCCGCGGTCAGGATGCCCTCGTAGGCCAGGTAATAGCGGGCATTCAGCGTCCGGCCGGCCCCGAGAATGTCCTGAAGCGTGATGACGCTCGCGACCGCCGAGCCGTGCAGCATGAAGATGAGCTCGTTGCCATACTGCGGCAGGGCGCGGCGCAGGGCACCGGGAATCACCACCAGAAGGTCGGTCTGCCAGCGCCCGAGCCCCAGCGCCCGGGCCGCCTCGACCTCGCCCGGGGGAGTCGCTTGCACCGCCCCGCGGATGATCTCGGTCGCATAGGCGCCGGAGTTCAGGGAGAAGGCGACGAGCGCACACCACCAGGCGCTGCGCAGATAGGCCCAGGCCCAGCTCTCGCGCACGAAGTCGAACTGCGCGAGTCCGTAGTAGATGAGGAAGGTCTGCACCAGGAGCGGCGTGCCCCGGAAGAGATAGACATAGCCCCCGAGGAGCGGCGCGGCGACCGGCACCCGTCGCGCCCGGGCGAGCCCGGCGGGCAGCGCGATCAGGAAGCCGATGATGACCGAGAGCAGGGTCAGCTGCAGCGTCATCCAGACGCCATTCGCGAACAGCGTCCAGTTGGCGAGGATCAGGTCAACGCGCATGGCCCACCAGGGAATGGCGCCGCTGCAACCAGTCGAAGACCTGTTGCGAGGCGAAGGTGAGGAGCAGGTAGAAGCCCAGGACCGCGATCAGGAACAGGAAGGGCGCCCGCGCGGTCTTGCCGGCATCGCTCGCGAGGCCCACCAGGTCCTCCAGTCCGATGACCGACACGACGGCCGTCGATTTCACCAGCACCTGCCAGACATTGGCATAGCCGGGCAGGGCGAGGCGGACGAGCTGCGGCGTGATCACCCGCCAGGCGAGCGGCAGGCCGCGCAGGCCGAGCGCCCGCCCGGCCTCCAGCTGGCCGGCGGGGATGGCCTGGAAGGCTCCCCGGAAGGTCTCGGCCAGATAGGCGCCGTAGATGAAGCCGATGGCGAGGACACCGGCGGAAAAGGCCGAGATCGCCACCGGCGCCCCGCCGACGGCGCCGAGCAGCGCGTTGATGAGCCGCTGCCCCCCGAAATAGACGATCAGCATCATCACGAGGTCGGGCACGCCCCGGACCAGCGTGGTATAGGCCAGCGTGACGGCCCCGCCGATGCTGCCGCCGGCCAGCCGTGCCAGCGTCGCCGCGGCCCCGAGGAAGGTGGCGAGCGCCAGCGAGATGAGGGCCAGCGCCAGCGTCGTCAGCGCGCCCCGGGCGAGCAGGGGCGCATAGCTCAGGAGCAGGTCCATGCGCCCCCGCGTCCTGCCGCGCCCCGGCCCCGCGGCACGGGATCAGCCGCCATAGATGTCGAAGGCGAAATATTTCTTCTGCAGCGTGTCGTAGGTGCCGTCGGCGCGGATCGCGTCGATGGCCGCGGACAGCTTGTCGCGCAGTGCCGTGTCCTCCTTGCGCACCGCCACGGCCACCCCGTCGCCGTGGACGGCCGGGTCGTAGTGGTTCTCCGATCCGAAGAAGGCATAGTCCTTGCCGGCCTCGGTCGCGAGGAAGCCGCCCTCGATCTGGATGGCGTCGCCCATGATCGCGTCGATCCGGCCGGACTGGAGGTCGAGGATCGCCTCGTCCTGCGTTCCGTAGGTCTGGAGCGTCACGCCGGGATAGTGCTTTTCCATGAAGTCCTGGTGGATCGTGCCCCGCTGGACACCCACCACCTTGCCGGCCAGCCCCTCGGGCGTGTCGGTCAGGCCCGCGTCCTTGCGCGCGGCGAAGCGGTTCGGGACCTGATAGTATTTCTTCGTGAAGTCCACCACCTGCCGGCGGTCCGGGGTCGCGGACATCGAGGCGACGATGGCGTCGCACTTCTTCTCCAGCAGCGCCGGGATGATGCCGTCCCAGTCGACCTTGAGCAGGGTGCAGCTCTCGCCGGTCTGCTGGCAGAGCGCATTGGCGATGTCGATGTCGAAGCCCTTGAGCGTGCCGTCGGGCGCGGTCTCCGAGAAGGGCGGATAGGCGCCCTCCGCACAGATGGTCAGGGCCGCTGCGGGGCCGGCGGCCAGCAGGATGGCAGCACCCGCCGCCATGCTGTTCAGTCGCATCTTCATCAGGCATGTCTCCCGGTTCATTCCATGCGACGGTAAGTTCCCGGATGGGGGCGTCAAGGCCGGACGATGCCGTGGAGCGGCCTTCTGCGCCGCGCCGCCGGTTGTGCCTGATCGCGCGCCACTCTAGGGTCCGGCCCGTTCCGGCTTCGTGAAAGCCCCCTGCAAGCGGGCCAGGTCCCATGGTCTTCTGGATTCTCGTCGTGCTCCTCGTCGCCGCCAGCCTGCTGGCGGTCGCCGCGCCGCTGTGGCGCCGGTCCGGGGGACAGGCGGTGGCGGAGGCCGAGGCCGGGGCGGAGGGCGGGGGGGGGCGTGCCAGCCATGACCTGCAGGTCTTCCGCGACCAGCTGCGCGAGGTGGAGGCGGATGCCCGCCGCGGGCTGCTCAGCCCCGAGGAGGCGGCGGCGACCCGCACCGAGGTCTCGCGCCGTCTGCTGGCCGCCGCCGATGCCGAAGCCGCCTCGACCGGGCCGCGGCGCGCGCCGGCCGGGGTGACGCGCGGCGCGGCGGCTCTGGTGCTCGTCGGGGCGGGGCTGGCCGCGGTGGGGCTCTATGCGCGGCTCGGGGTGCCGGGCCTGCCGGATTCGCCCCGGGCCGAGCGGATGGCCGCGGCCGCCACCGCCTATGCCGCGCGGCCGGACCAGGATGCGGCCGAGGCCGAGGCGGTGAAGGCGGCGGGGGCGCCGCTCGCGCCGACCGAGGAGGACCGCCTCGTCGCGCGTCTGGCCGAGGCGGTCGAGGCGCGGCCCGACGACATCGAGGGGCACCGGCTGCTGGCGCGGAGCCTCGCGGGGCTCGGGCATTTCGCCGAGGCCCGCCGGGCGCAGGAGCGGGTGGTGGTGCTGAAGGGGCCGCAGGCGACGGGCGGGGATTTCGTCACGCTGGCCGAACTGATGATCCGTGCGGTCAATGGCTATGTCTCGCCCGAGGCCGAGGCGGCGCTGGCCGAGGGGCTGCGCCGGGAGCCCGGCAACGGCCTCGGGCGCTATCTCTCGGGCGTGGCGCTGCTGCAGGCGGGGCGCCCCGATCTCGCCTATCCGATCTGGGACCGCCTGCTGGCCGAGGGGCCGGCGGACGCGCCCTGGATCGCGCCGATCCGCGACACCATCGACGGGGTGGCGAGCCTCGCCGGGCTGCCGCCGCGCACCCCGGCGCGGGGGCCGGAGGTGCAGGCCGGTCCCGACGCGGCCGATGTCGCCGGGGCCGCGGCGATGGATCCGGC